>Ga0065721_10005550_pt1 | contig 12915 bp, 18 predicted proteins | sample Mesricmetagenome_FD_59108 | JGI IMG/M metagenome (GOLD analysis project Ga0065721, IMG submission 59108) | Mesophilic microbial community from rice straw/compost enrichment Sample: eDNA_1 v2 (version 2) | ecosystem: Engineered > Solid waste > Grass > Composting > Bioreactor | place: USA: Davis... | reverse complement strand
TGGGGAAATGGTCCGTCAGATACAATGCTGTGACACTCTTCATGCACCGAGCAGCCTCCGCGGGCAGCGAGAACCCCCGAATCCCTGCCTGTATCCCACGGAGACTTGTGAGTGAAGAAGGGGATTCTGAAGGAAGGACATCGCGAATGTCGACATTGGGACTGCCAGCAGGAAATCTCGGTTGCATGGTGAGCATCCTCAGAGAGCGTGAGTTGGCTAGGAAAGGTTTGAGTGTTTTGAGCTTCTGGATAGGTATGTCCACAAGGGCTAGATGGGTAAGGTTGGAGAGTGCTTCGACGGGGATGTCGCCCACACCGTCTGCTACGTTCTTTATAAGTCGATAATCGAGGGTCAAGATCTTGATAGAGGAGCGTCTCGCAATCACCGACAGGGCTGAGTTGACACCGTGGCTGCGTGGATTGACTCTAATTCTGCAGAAAGACCGAAGATTAGATCAATATCAAAATATTTTGCTTCTGACAAGCAGGGGCGCAGAACGTACATCAACTCCTCAACGTGGCTGAGTCCCTCTAGTACAGGAATGAGCCACTTCTCCTGGATAGTACGGAGCCTGTAATGGGTGGCTGACAACACCCCTAACGACTCCTCCAGCTCAGAGATATTAACACGCTTTGCCCAACGAGAGTGAGGACTGGTCCCTGACGCAATGGCCACAAGCTTGCTTTCGAGATATGTTGTGAGAGTTTCACTGCTGGAGAATTTCAGGGATAACGTTTCGAAAGCTTGGGGTTCTACGATATCATTGTACTGCCGCGATACGAGCCGAAGGTTGGTGAGATCGACCAGTGTATATCCTTGTTGCTTCTGCATTGTTGTAAAGGTTGTGAGCAATCTAGAATCGAAAGGAAAATCTCAGCAAAACCTTGTTAAGAAGGATCTTCAGTATTTCAGGCGGGATGTCAGAGGACATGGTTAGTTAGTTGGTAGTGGTCGTTTGTAAAAGGGAGGGAGCGTGGCTGTTGTGTAAAGTGCCGAACACGTTCTCAACTCTATCATCGATCCGGACTACCTTTCGGCAGGAGAATGTCACATTGCTGTCAAATGAAGGCTGATATTAGGATCATAATTCGCAGAAAACCTGAAAATTAACTGGGACATGGCGCTTAACGGAGTGAAAAAGGTGACGCCCGCGTTATTTAAGGAGTCCAACGGGCGCATTTAGTTAACGAATCCACTTATTCATCCCACCACCATGGCCCCTTCTCGCGCAAGGCAAAATGACACACCCCTGGTGCTTCCTTTGACTCCACCAGAACATACCTCGCCCTCCACAGTGTAAGTTCCAATGGAGGGAAGACCTCCCCGGCTACAAGGCGGCGTCCAGAGCCTGGGGGAAGAGCGAGCATCAAGCTCTGTGCCTTCTGCCGAATCTCGGTCTGAGTGGTGGGGGATAGATATCCCGGCTCCCACCTCAAGCTGCGGGACCTTCGGCTTGGAAGAGTGAGTTCGAGTGACCCAAGTTCAGGAAGGTGCTCAAGGAGCGCGCCGAACAGCGTTTCCTAGGAATATGATCGTTGATCAGAAACAAGTGTAAAACAATAACGGTGCAGGCAGAAAACGCACTAGGGACAACTCTGGCGCGCCTACAATGAGATCCAATGACTGCAACTTCCTGCCCCGGAGAAGATTCCTCAGCCTATGCTCGTTGATTCCCCATAATTTTTCATGAGGTGCGAGGTGATTCATGATGCCCATTGTCATCAACGTCTCCTCATGGCTCCGGACAACGACGCCGTACATTTCGTCTGCAAGCTGCATAGCCTCTGCAGAATCGCACGGCGATCCTCTCCATCCTATTCTCAGGTGCCGCAAGCCTGAGTACGACACTAGGTAGTCAACAAGCGCCTGCGTGATTGCTGACACCTCCATAACTTGCAACCGTACACCCCGCGTCCCCATGGCTTTCCAGAATGGATCCAGTTCTTCTCTGTGGGACCTGACCTCCAAATGCAAGGCCGTGAGGTTTTGCATGCACCCAGCAGCCTCTTCTGGGAATGAGAACCCATAAAGCCCGGCCCAGTTGATACGGACCTCCGTGAGGGAAGATGAAGGACTCCGTTCCGAAGGCAAGACTTGACGAATGTCAAGTGGATTCCGATCATGCGTACATGGATTCACGTCCAACACGCGCAGAGTGGAGCATTGCGTGATAAAGGCCTTGAACCATTCCAGCTTCGCGGGAGGAACGTTGAGAAGGGTGAGATTAGTGACATGTTGAAGGGGATCGACTGGAATGTTGTCAACCCAATCCTTTTCTGGATGTCGATAATCTAATGTTAATTTCCTAACATACGATTGAGTTGCAACGGCTGAGAGAGCTTCGAAGCAAGGTTTGTATTGCTGCACTGAAAGCCTTTCAACATGCACCACTCGAGTAAGTGACAGCACTTGGCGACCAACATGGGATGGACGACGCACTCGACCTCCTCGACACTGCTCAAAACCTGGAGAGCAGGCATCAACCACTCCTCCTGGATCTGAAACAGACTCTCCTGCATGTCCAACGACATTTCCCAATATATTGGTGGCGCCGACTGCGGACACACGAGCTTCTCGATCTTGAGATGCTTCGTCCAACGCGAGTAAGGACTGGTTCCCGAGGCGAGTGCTACAAGCTTGCTCCTTATATTGGCAGCATCAAATTTGGAATCGTCGTCGTAATCACCAAAACTGATGCATAACGACTCGAAGGCCTGAGGTCCTGCGATCTCGTTGAACTGCCGAGATACCAGACGGAGGTTTGTCAGATCTGTGAGCTCGTAGCCATGTCGCCTCTGAGGAAAGATGTGCGTCTTGTGAGCAATCAAGCGAAAGCAATTGATTGCACCTCTTACCTTGTCGAGAAAGAGCGTGAGCACCTCAGGGGGGATGTCAGGAGACATGATGGTGGTCTGGGTCGGCAAAGTTGTTGTTCCCAGCGCCAATCGCGAGGTGCGTGAGAACCAGAGCCTGAAGCGCCAGTCAGTTTCCTTTTCAGCCCATTTCCTCTTGAATGCCAGACACAATTTGCTCAGCGGCCTCGACGTCTTGTCAACTGAAATCATTTCGCAGGATCTCGCCATACAAAGTCTCACATCAAACCGTACATTTCGAGACCAAGGACGATGTCTTGCAGCGAATGCTCGCCCTGGTGCACGAGCCTAGGGTGGTCCACTGATGGCTTCTTTGCTCTGAGAGCGTTTACACTGCTGGATCTGCTCAGAGGGTTCTGCCATCCACTTTCACTCTCCTCCTACTCAGATACTACGATCATCGCAACCTAACCGTCCCCACCTAGCTTTCACACTCGGCAGTTTCGTCAAATGGTGGAGCAAAGGACATTCCTCTTCTTTGTAGTCCTTGTCGCGAGCCTTCTAAGCTTCCTGCTACTGTGAGTGACGAGTGTAGTGCCTCGTGCAGACTCACTGACAATAAATAAAGAGCGATGCCGACCTTTTCGTCCCCCCTTACAAAGTGGTTATACTTCTTGCATGCTGACCAGATGAAAGGCGTCAGGTTTGGGGCATGGGGATGGTGTTTAGAGCATGAAGACATCTGCATGAATCCCATGAGGTTAGTTGAGTTGGGTCACGTCATCTCCCCTTCTAAACCCATGGCGTGCTCAATAGGGTTGGGTATACATGGGGAACGCAAGTCACTGCATCGACCACGGGGGGTTTAGTTCTGTTTCCGATAGGTAAGGCCTTGCCCATTTCTTTGGGGTTTGTTACCTACGGACGATCCATAGCTTTTATTTGCATGTTCGCCCTCCTGGTCGCGCTGATCCCGGTGATCTACGGAGGGACGATGCGCACATCCATCCTGGTTTGCGTCCTGGCGGTCCTGTCACTTTTCGCGTCATCTTTTGCCACATTGTTTTCGATTGTGATGTTCGATGGGGCGAGGAGAGCTTTCGTGAAAACTCACTACCATGCTGAACTTGGTCCCCTCGTACGTTCTCCTCTAAATGCACTTTTACGCTGGGACTGACTGTGATGGTAGATTTGGATCACCCTCCTTACCACATTCTCCCTTGCCGGTGTCACATTCCTGACTCTCAAACTTCGCAAAGGAGGGTGCGAAGATCCTTCAAACGAGAAGGATAGCGAGCGTCGGTTGACGAGCCCTCCTGTTCGTAGGCGCCTTCGCCCACTCTCCTCGTCTCCCGTCCATTCAAGGCCTTCCATCTAACGTTCATTCCTATGCGCTCCCCTCTCGACATATATGCGAGTCATGCCTTGTTACGATCCAATAATACTCACGTTTCCCCGGTCCATCTCCCAGTCGAGAGGGACCCAAGTCTAAGGCATTTCATTCTTTGGCGACGATCTTTACTCTTTCCTCATGCTGCTTATTTGTTGGCAACGACTGTTCCCACTATGAATTATGGACTGTAATCATGATTCACTCCCATTCCCAGATGGCTTCTCCAAATGCACAAACTTTCACAGATGACCATCCCCCAAGCCCATTCGGTCAAGAAGGGCGAGCCAGAAGCATTACTCTTGTTTCAATGGTGGGTGGTAACGATCTCCCGCGCAAAGTCTTCTCTGACGGAGTCTGATAAAGTGGCGTAAGCTTATTTCATGAGCAGCCAGAACGATATATAAGGTCTAAAAGGCTGGTCGTCCATTCACACCACTTGAGAATGCTCCTTCAGACTTTCGATATCGTCTTTGTCGGCGGTAAGTGCCTTTCCTCAAGCCTGTGATCGTTGATCAACTTTGCACTCGCAGGAGGAGCTGCAGGATGCGTCGCAGCCGGTCGGCTCGCCTCCGCCAACCCCGGGCTCAAGATTCTAGTTTGTCATTTTCATCCTCCTCTCGAGCGTTTCGCTGATCGGGAGCCCTCTCAGATCATTGAAGCCGGCCCTCATTCCTACAACGTTGACACGCATATCATCCCGGCTCGCTACCTCCCCAACCTCCTCAGAATGAACCAAGAAACAAAGAACTTTACACTGCACGTTGCGCAGCCGAGCAATGCAGTAACGGGGAGGGAGCTTGTGATGCCTGCCGGGAGAGTGATGGGTGGCGGGTCTGCTGTCAATTGTATGTCCACACTTCTGAGGCTACCATGAAGCTTATCATCTTGGCTATAGTCATGGTTTATACGAGAGCCGCTGCCTCTGACTATGACTGTTGGGAGAAGAAGTTTGAGAACCCTGGATGGGGATCCAAGGATTTAATTCCGTTGTTGAAGGAGGTGATGATCGTCCATCCTGTCCATCTATTCCTCTGACCTGAAAGCATGAGCAGATAGAGACCTACACTGTAGAGCCGTCCAATCCTACGCATGGTACCGAGGGCCTTATCAAGGTATCCTACCCTCCCAGCCACACTAGGATTGCACAAAACTTCCTTGAGGTCGTTGCGGAGTATGACAAGGAGAGGGAAATCAGAGATGATTTCAATGACTTTGATTGTGGAAACGCGTATGGCAGAGTATGTTCTTGCGTCCTGACCTCCAGTGCCATCCTCATAAAGCTGATGTAGGTGTGGCCCAAGTATGTGAGCGCTGAAACTGGGAGGCGATCCGACACGGCGCATGCTTTCGTTTACGGTCAAAAGAATAAAAACTTGACCATCTTGACAGATACTCGGGTTGTTCGAGTCATATTTGAGTATCTATTGCTCCCTCGCTTCGGGTTGAGATAGTCTATCTGACGAACGCATAGAGGTTTTAGGGCAGTCGGGGTTGAGTACGTCAATACAACCAGCCAGGTGGAGAAGATAGCATTTGCTTCGAAGCTCGTTGTCCTCTCTGCTGGTGCATTTGGCTCGCCAGCGATCCTTGAGAGATCCGGGATTGGTGCTGAGGGAATCTTGCAGCGCAATGGAATTAAACAGCTTGTCGATCTGCCGGGAGTGGGAGAAAAGTATGGCGGTGAGTCCGAGAATTATCAAGGGATCATGAGGAATTGACGACAAGGCAAGACCATAACATCGTTGTCACTCATTTCAAGGCGAGTCCCGAGGCTGAAACGCTGGAGGATATTATGCATCAAACGGGAGACGCCTTGAGTGGTAGGGACTTGGTTTCGAAAGATTGCACCCTTGGCTCATTCATTTCAAGGGCACATCGAAGATTGGCGAAGCACTGGGCAGGGCCTAATGACTCACAAGTACGTTTCACTCTTGATCAGTGAAACGGACACTGAAACTCTCGCAGTGGGCTCGACGCAGGCCTAAAGGCCAGGCCTACCGTAGAGGAAGTCAAACAGCTTGGCCCCGCCTTTGAGAAAAGGTGGAACGAATTCTTTGCGCCGTACCCCGACAAGCCGCTGATGCTTGCAGGGCCATTCTCAACGTGAGCATATCGCTAAGCTCGATTGAACTGCGCTAATGTTCTTGATAGGTTCATCGGGACCCCGCTGCCTGATTCTAAAGCAAAGTACTTTGCACTGCTGTATTATTCTGGTTATCCCGGTGCGACAGGGAGTGTGCATATCGCTTGCGGGTTGGACCCGTATGGGCCTTTGGCGTTCCATCATGGGTATCTGGAACAGTGCGTCGACCTTTGCTGTTCCTACCCGTGCCACTGAACTGGTGTAGTGAGGCAGATGTAGCTGCCTTCCGATGGATGTACAAGCACCTCAGGGAAATCGGGCGTCGAATGACTTGCTATCGTGGAGAGGTTTTACAGAGCCATCCAAACTTTGCAGAGGGGAGTGTAGCAGCATGTAATGAGGATGCATACCCCGTTCCCTGGCACTCACCAAAGATCAACTGGACAAAGGAAGACGACAAGGCGATTGATGCTTTCCATCGTCAAACAAGTAAGAAAAAGGTACACTTCCAGGCAAACCAAACTGACAGTGCTCAAGTCGGCACCGCTTGGCACGGACTGGGAACGTGCGCAATGAAGCCANGGGATCAAGGTGGAGTAGTGGATTGTCGCTTGAACGTGTATGGGACGATGAATCTCAAAGTTGCAGGTAAAATCGTCATGCACNTCTTTGTTGGCTGATGCTAATCGGAAAAGATATGAGTATCTGCCCAGAGAATGTCGGCGCGAATACCTATAATACTGCGCTGGCGATTGGAGCCAAATCTGCTGTGCTCATTGCAGAGGATCTCGGCTTGAAGCTGTAGTGTATTGTCGAAATGCGGAATGATTTTAAGCTCCGCCCGAAAGTTTGCATGGCGAACGTGTGGTGTGAATACAACTTGGACCACAACCACCACGACCCCTTGACCCAGTCCTAGTGTCACTGTCAACCGCACTCTGTGAAGTTTGTTGTATCAACGTCTTCACGATTTCGTCACTCCACTCCCAAAAAACCCGCACACTCTGTCCAGGCAGAGAATTCATGCTTCGACCTCCAATTGCTATATCGCAGCAAAAACAATTAGTACCTATATCTTCCTGTCTTCTCGTGTGTCCTTTCGTCCTGGGTCTTGAGGGTAATGACTGACGTTGTTGCTCTTCAGCGTTGAAATAACTGCCCAGCATGGCTTCTGGATACGTCAACATTCGTCGAGACGTCGATGACAAGTTCTACCGTTACCGGTGAGTATTCTGTTGTGGCCCGTCCCCGAGTCATGAAGCTGATCGATACGCAACAGCATGCCCATCTTGACCACGAAGATTGAAGGCAAGGGCAATGGTATCAAGACCGTCATTCCCAACATGGCCGACGTGGCCCGCGCTCTCAGCCGTCCTCCTACGTATACCACCAAGTTCTTTGGATGTGAGCTTGGAGCGCAGACCTCGTCGGACGACAAGAACGAGCGCTACATTGTCAACGGTGCCCACGATGCAAACCGCCTCCGCGAGTTACTTGATGTCTTCATCGAGAAATTCGTCCTTTGCCGCTCTTGCAAGAACCCCGAGACCGAACTCGTCATCCTCAAGCAAGGCCGCAACGAAGACATCATACGGGACTGCAAGGCCTGCGGCGAGCGCACTGGTCTCGACATGCGCCACAAGTTGATCCCCTTCATCCTCAAGAATCCTCCCGTCAAGGTCAAGAAAGGGAAGAAGAAGAATGTAGGCGATGCTGCCGATGGCGTGGGTGGCAACGCCGACTCTCCTGCCCAGGAGGGTGGTGAAGAAGCCCAAGACGGGAACGAGAGCGACGATTATCTTACCAAGAAGATCAAGGCGGAAGCTGCCGAGCTTAATGACAAACCCACCCTCGCTGATGACGACTGGTCTGCGGACACCTCCCCTGAAGCTGTTGCTGCTCGCATCAAGGCTCTCGAGGGCAGCATGGCAGCGGCCGTCCTTGCCGGAGACGACGAAGGAAGCGAGGACGACATGGACAGCCCTTACTCGGTGCTTGGTCGCTGGATCATCGCTGAACGCGAAAATGCCGACGATCCCAAGGCGTTCTCCATTGCGATCTACAAGCGGGCGGAGGAGCTTGGTATCGCGAAGAAGCACAAGACCATCACCGTTATCGTCCAGGCCCTCTTCACTGAGAAGATGGTGCAAGAGATCACCCAGTACGGCGCTCTGATGCAAAAGGTGTGTTTCAGTTGGCTTCTTGATCTTTCCTGATACTGACCTATGTCCCTCAGATGATCACGAGCGAGAAGCACCAAAAGGCCCTTTTGGGCGGGATTGAGCGTCACGTTGGGATGGCCCACCCTGACCTCGTGCCTGCTATCCCCAAGATCCTCATGGCGTTCTACCAAATCGACTGTCTCGACGAAGAAATTGTCAAGCAGTGGGGAACCCATGTCAGCAGGAAGTATGTCGACAAGGAGACAAGCAAGAAGGTTAGGAAAGCGAGCGAGCCCTTCTTGAAGGTGTGTATCTGTTATACTGCTGCGACAGTTCATACTGACTGGCTCGTATTAGTGGCTTGACGAGGCGGATTCTGATGATGACGATGATGAGGAGTAATCTGCGCATCAATCTATCAACTCATGTATATATCCTGGCTTCTAAGCTTTTTTTGTCTGTCTGGCAAACCTGTTACAATCGCCCTTGCAGACTCGCTGGTTCCAAGAACCTGAGGGTCCTGCGACGCCTCGGTGCGGGCGGCCGCGGTGCGTGGCCCGAGTCCCGACGACCTTGTTCCCTGGCATCGTCGATCCCATCAAAGACGGGGAAATAGGATATTTTTCTCCTCCATTTAGCATTTATGCACTCCAATCCCGTTTTCTCCGTGATGGTGAAGCGGGAACAACTGGGGCTTGCGCAAATTTCCAGTACCTGGAAGTGCAATTCAGGTAGAGGATCACTCACGACTGCGGCGACTTGGCGTTCAGGCTGCCTGGCCACGCTAAGGTCTCGTGTTGCATTGTATACATTCGAATGCCGTAATTTGGAGATCCGGAAGCGCAAATACGAAAAAGATGTTAGTCCTTCACAGTGGCGAAATCCGGTTCCTGGGTTGCCGGTGCCCAACAAAATTTCACCAGCTCGTTTGAGACGCCGGAGGGGTTTCCACTGTATTGTGAGTGATGGACCATCCTGGATAGGTTGAGGTCCTTTCGGGTGTCGCTCCCGGTCATCGCACGAACCAGATGGCGTTTGCGGGGAGAATCCCTCTGGCTTCCATTCTTCAATGACGCACTGCATAACTTGATTGAATTGGAGGGAGAGATTGTTTTGCACTCGTGAGCCTCTCGAGTCAGTTTTCTTGAAAACTTTCTGAACAATCTCGACGTGGCTGGATGGTTTAGCCATCAAGTCGTCATTATGACTCTGTGGTGCAAGAAGACGACGCCCTCGCGATCGTGGCGCTTTGAGGCCGCATTCCACGAAGCCAAAGCGTCACCAGAGCTCCTCTGGAGCGATCGAGCGCGAGCATCTTGGAGATTTTCGGCGCTAAAACAAGCGCTTAAAGTTGACACGCTGATGCGAACATTGGAGTGGTTCTGAGAGTCTGAGTCATGGAATCTAAGAACCTGAATGAAAACTGGGGTTATGAGATGTTTGCGATATCAAATGCTTCACCGATCTCCTGATCGATGGATGCAGGACGACTTCTGACATTGTACTTCGCTTGCCACGTTAACCTCCGCGTATCAGACGATGAAACACAAGAAAAAGAGAGCCAAGATAGGGACAAAAAAGCAAATGCCTACTACCCGGATTGAACGAATGACCTCACCATTGCTCGTCACATGACGGACGATACAAGTGGTGCGCTCTACCACTGAGCTAAGCAGGCCTTGGTAAAGGAACTCTCAGCAGCTCTGTTTGATTTGTCCTGCCAGCACAAGGGGGCAGTCGACCACTGAGCTAAGGCAGGCCTTGGTAAAGACCGTAGGCTTTATTTTCACTAAGTCGATATGGCACTTTGGGCTTATTTCACTAAGTCAATATGGCATCATGGCACTGTGGGCTAACTCAATATTTACTTGGAATTTCCAATAAGCCTCCTGCCACCAAGCTATGGTCAACATTGGCTGACTTGGAATAGGCCAGGCCTCGATTTTTTCTAAGGCATTATTCTCGACACTTTTTGGATTAATTCTGTCCCATTGATTAGCCTTTGGGTGAATGAGGAGGTCGTTCGAGAAGCGGGGGAATGCCTTCGTGGCGGTCGCGCCTCCAGATATGGTCATTCCGACACAATCTCGACAATGCCAAGAACAGCTGCGGATAGTGGGGGTTCTCGACTTGAGGTGACACTTATCGTCACTATGACTCGAGTTTCTCGTTTACAGTTTTATTGTTCATCGGCGCAGTTCCCTCCCCGGAAGCTAGATTACCCATACTCCCGATGGTGCCAATTTAGGGACCACACCAAGGCAAATCGGATTTAAAATTTCTGGGCGGTCTTTGCCTCGTCAGGGTATTGCTTTATGTCAGTAAATGCGTTCAAAGTCACATTCGAAAGGCATGCCCACTCCCTCTGAAGAGGTCAACCGTGCCAAGATTTTGTTTTTCATAAGCACCCGTTGTCATTACTAATGCTACAAAAACAAGGATGGCGAGCCAGGTTCGCAGCATTCCTCTCGGATAAGAGTGACTTGGTAGATAGGAGGAGCAATAGTGGTCGCCAGAGCATGTCTCTACCAGCTCCTTCAACCATCCAATGCCGACATTCGCCTTGAACGTGGGTTGCAACGTATGAAGCCATCGCTGTTCGTAACGTTGGATACTTATTAAAAATTAACAAGACGCTGTGCCCTGTAAGGAAGTGACGGCAGACAAAAAGGGCACCAGCTGTGTTGCGAAGACAGGGTCAGAGAGTTTAGGTCTGTCCGCCGCCCAAGAACGATCTCGCTCGGTTTTGGACGCCGCGTGAAGCGATATCTGCTTGTCGCAGTGCATCGTGCGGCTATTCTGACTGGCCTCTTGCCAATATACCTAGGCTCTCGAAAGCGCCGTTCTCAGACGAAGAGAGAATTTATCCTGTGGGTGTCATTACCGACTTGTACTGCAAATTCACCTTGCTCTACGTTTGGTATTGTATTGAGATGGTCTAGACCTTGAAGCTTGCGGTATGTCGAAGAAGTACCCTCTTTGGCCTGAGAACCCTCCTCACGGATGTTTGCCTTTGGGTAGAGCAAAAAGGCATCAGATCGTGCAGACAAAAGGGTGTGCAGGGTCTCGGCCGATTAGGAATGCATTGAGGCTTGCCATGTGCCCTGGTTGATGATGGCCCGTGGTATTGTCTCCGCCACCACACAGATGAGATAGCCTCTAGCCTATTCAGTTCTGGAGGCGCTCGGCTACGACATCAGGCGTCGGCGCGACCTTCAGACCTGAGACATATAGAGAACCCCAATCACGACCCCATTTCTCCTCGTTCGTCTGAAGAAATTTGACAAACGGCAACGGTGGGAACAGTTGCATGGTCCTCTCCTAGTTATTGAACACTCTTTTCTTGAGCTTGCAGCGACTCACTGGTAGAGATTAATGGCTCGGGAGGCGCTGCGCTGTGAGAGCGTGTACTTCATCCCGAGATATGAAATCAGTGCTGTGCTGTGAACGTGCTAGGAGGCATATGCCAAAGCCGTGCGTCCCCACCTAATATCGACAACCTCTTGCAGAGTTCTGTACTGATGGTGATATGATATGTGTTATTACAGACGAGGTATAAGAGTGAGTAGTACACAGGTATGAATGCTGTAACCTATTTCCGAGGTGTCCGTAGACGTATCAAAAAATGGTCGACAGGGACAGCGATGAATAGCGATTAACGTACATGCGAGAGCAACATGAAACCCAGGAAAGTGCAGATGAAGGATGCCACTGAATACATTGACCGTTGACCAAGAATGAAAGAGGAGGGTTGTACAACAGAAATGAAAACGTCTAGGAAAACTGAGAGGGCGTTTCTCGCTTGGATAGTCTGCTCTTCAGCAGGTGTAACCTAGGCCGAACGCTGAAGACCTGCGGCCTGTTGGACCATAGCCAAGAGGGGTGGCAACACCGACGGCCGGGTTGTTCGCCCAGGGTTGGGCCATCCGAGGCTCCCCATAGTAAGAGCATGAGTGGCCGAGGTCATAGTCGGAGGCAGAGCTACTGGAATGGGAGCGCACCATTCCGTGGCGATTCTCCAAGACATAGTGGCTGCCGGTTCCCATGGGAGGGTAAGATTGGGGGAGAGAATGTTGGTGGTGGAGGCCGCCACTGACGGTGTATGTAGCGTCGGCGGAGTAGCCGTGGCTATCCCACGAACTGGGCGACGATGAGACACTTGCGTTGCCGGGGTAGCTCGGTGGGGATCCAGAGGGAGATGCGAAGCCTGAGGCCAGGTCTTGGGCCGGTGTTGAGCATTCCAGAGGCCGGGGGCCTTGAGTAGAAGAAGGCTCTAGGCGGTCGTCTATCTCGAAGTGATAGATGATTGAAATCTTTCGAAGAGGGGGAAGAGAAGAAGGCGAGGCGGTCGACGGCATCAAATCCTGCTGGATCGTGATTCGGCTTAGGTCTGGGACATTCATTAGCGGGTAGATAGCCATGGCGAGACAAGGACGCTTACCTTGCGTCTCGTAAATCCTCTTC
>Ga0065721_10005551_pt1 | contig 12919 bp, 14 predicted proteins | sample Mesricmetagenome_FD_59108 | JGI IMG/M metagenome (GOLD analysis project Ga0065721, IMG submission 59108) | Mesophilic microbial community from rice straw/compost enrichment Sample: eDNA_1 v2 (version 2) | ecosystem: Engineered > Solid waste > Grass > Composting > Bioreactor | place: USA: Davis... | reverse complement strand
CCTGTTCAGCGAATTCTTGCGCTGCCAATACACGAGGCAAAGCCTGTGTCGCGGCGTTAATGGTTTCCTGGGTTTCACTGGTGCTGCCGTGTTCTGCATCGCGTGCTTGCAGCTGCGCCGNTTGCTGNNCGAGCATATGCAGCAACCATTGTTCGGCGTCNGCTTCGGTGGCCGGCTGCTCTGCGAGTGCTATGGCATCAGGCNGTAACACCGGCTGCTGATCATCAGCAACCTGCGCCAACTCATCAGCGAAATCTGTCGTCGAGGCGCCTTTTTGTCGCGCCACACCGGCAGCGGTTTTCTCTGTGGGCGCCGCTTGTGCCGCAATAACCGCCTGATCCTCTGGGTTAGAGCTGGTCGCTGTGGTGCTCGCCTGTGGAGCGCCGCGGGTAAGGTTTATTGGTTGCATGGATTAAACTGACACCTGGTTATTTTTCGTCCCGGAGCAAATCGATCCGCAAATACGCGGATCGGCCTTCGGCATAATCAAGATGGGTAAGCAGGATCTGCCGAAAGTTTTCGCATACTTCCCCGCAGGCTTTAATGGCTTGGCCGTGCAGTTGTTTTAACTGCTGTTTGACGAGCAGAATCTCATCGCTTAAATCGTCTCGCCCAGCCATTTCCTGCAAACACTCTCTGATGCGTTGATCGATGACGCCCAAACGTTCCCAGTCGCGTTTTTCTAGCACCGTAGCCAAGTGTTTATAGGCGTCGGTCAACCGCGCCAGAAGTTCACTGTCCGCCGCGTTTTTCATTCACGCCTTTCCAACCTTCACGCAGGACTTCGAGCAGGTGTACAACTTCATCAAGCCCCTCCAACGACAGCGTGACACTCACATCGGACAGCCGGTAAATGCAGTAGTCATAAAGCCGTGAAAGCCCCTGAACCAGCTCACCGCCGTTGTCGTAATCCAGCGCGCCGTTAAGGCCGTTGAGGATATTCAGGCATTTTTCCAGCGACTGACCTTTTTGCTGATAGCGTTTGCCTTCGATATGGCCACGGGCGCGCGCAAGCTCGTCCAGCAGCCCATCGAATAACACCACCACCAATTCGTAAGGTGAGGCGCTCGCCGCACGCGATTCAAGATCAACCGAGCGGTAGCCTTCGTAACTTTCAATCACACTCTCATTCACGGGATTCATTCTCTTTAAAACATGCCGTAGGTTTGTTCCATGGAGGCCATGATTTGCATCATGTTGGTGTACTGCTTGAGATAACGGTTGTAGTAGTTATCGTATTGCTTCTGGATGGTGTCGAACTGCACATCCACTTGGCGCAACATTTTGTTCAAACTTTCTTTACGGGTTTTCATCAAGCCGGTGCTGCTGGTGTAAACCGCTAGATTTTTGTCGACGCTGTCGAGCAAGTTACCTTTTTCGGTAAACAGCTTCTCGAAGCCCTCCGGATTATTTTCAATGGCTTTATTGAAGCGCGCCGTATCAATGGTCAACTGGCCGTTACGATCAGAAACTATGCCGAATTCCATTAATGTCATACCGCCAAAACTTTTGCGGATTGCCTGATTGAGCATACTTTCAATAGAGCGAATCGTTGCGTCGCCCGCCAGCGGGCCGCGCGCGCTGGTTTCACTACCGCTACCTGTGAGCGAATCAAAACTGCTCATTAACGCGTTAAACGCGCTGACAAATGTCTGGGCTTTGGTTTTGGTGGCTGCCTGATCCTGGCTGATATCGATGTTCAGGGCGGCTTCACCCGGAGCATGTGCCTTGTTAAACGTCAGGGTTACGCCGTCAATAATATTGTTGAAGGTGTTGCTGGAATTGGTGAGCAACATGCCGTTTTCGCCACCTAAGCGAACTTCAGCATCTTTTGCGGCGCTTAATTCGGTTGCGGCACCGATTTGCGTATCAAAAGTGGCGTTGCCTGTGCCGGACGTTGCAAGCGTGATTTCATTGGCTAAACCGGTCTCTTCGCCTGCCAGCACTAATGAAACCTGGCCGTTGCTGCGTACCAGCGTCGCTTTTACGCCGGTATTGTCTGCCGCGCCGTTAATAGCTGCGGCTAACTCAGCCAGAGAGGTTTTGCCGTCGTTATCCGTATCAACCGTGCTCAAATCAATCGAGAAGCTTTCGCTCCCCTGCCCTAGAGTCAAGGTGCCGGTATTGGTGCCGATATCGTCTTCCGCTAAACCGGTCACCGCTAACTGATGACGGCTGGCGAGCTGTTGCACAAAAAAGTCGTAATTTCCGGGAATGGCTTTAGTGCCGACAGTTGCGGTGGCGTAGCCTTCCTGACTCATAGTGGCTTTGTTCACCAGCATGGTGCTGCTGACGCTGTTCAAGCCTTTAACGGCTGAACTGAACGTCTTGAGCGCACTTTCTAGCGAAGTCACTGCATTGAGCTGGGCCTTGTAATTGGCTTCATTACGCTCTGCTTTGGCAATGGATGCCTGCACTTCGTATTGCGCCAGCTGGGAAGACATCTGTTTTACGTAATCGGAATCTATCGCCATGTGGAATTACTCCTCTGAATAGGGTGATAGCAATATCAAGGCCAAGGAAAAAAGCTGTGTTTTTAAAGGGTTTCACCCGTTTACAGGCAGAAAAACTGCTTCCGCTCGGTGACTCACCGACGCAAAGGGGAAGGCCTGCTTCCGCCTTACGACGGACTGCTGTTTTAAATAGGCGACAAGAAAAGAAATTTGGTTAAGGGAAGGAAAGGAAAAAGGGACAAGGGGTAAGGAAAAGAGAGAAAGAACAAGGAAGAGATGTATGTGGTGGGAATAGGAGTACTGGAGGTCTCAGAGATACTGCTGGGTATATACCTGCGGATCGCGGTCGGCGGCGAGCAGTTGGTTGAGAATGTCGTTGTGCATGGCCAGCAATTTGCCGTTGCGTTCATTCAGCTGCTTGGCTTGCTTAACCAACTCGGCCAATCCCCGCCATTGTTGTTGCAAGGCTTCGCGGCGATTTTCGGGGAAAAGTGAAAACGCTTGGTTCATTGCCGCTGTGCCGGATCCCAGACCAAATGCAGCAAGAATTTTGCTGCGCCGCTGGGTGCGTGCGCGGACGCGTTCCAGCACCACGTTGATCTGAGTATTGATGCGTTCGATGTTGGCGCTGTTGCGCTCAAGCAACTGTTGATAAAGGCTCTGCATCAAACCATGCAAGCCTGCGTAATCGTCGCAGTCCCGATGGATGTCGTGTTCCAGAACCTGCAGCAGCTGCTCACGTCGGTTCACACATCACTACCTCTGTGATAGCTGAGGATGCTGCTGGCGAGGGCGGCGATATCGGTGTTGATATCTCCGCGCAACAGAGCTTGTTTAGCCGCCGTTACTTTGTCCATATCGACGTCCGGCAGGCTCCGCATTGCGTCTCGCAGCACATCCAGACGAGCTTCAGCGGACTTTGCCACAGGGCTGGCATCAGCTTTGGTAGGCGTCGGTGCGTCAAGTTTAGCGGGTGCCGGCGCATCGCTGGGAAGCGTATAGCTGGGCGAAAGTTGGTTGGTGATTTCCATGATTTCATCCTGCAATAGGTATTGCTAGTTATAAGCGACCATTTGGGCCAGCGACTTAAATAGAAATTTCAAAATATTTCGCTAGACCCCTTGAGCGCGCCACCAGGTCTGGGCGGCAAGGCCATCCTGAATTTTTTGCTCCTGCTGCGTAAGGGCCAGCTGCCACTGCGCCATTTTGGCTTCGAGCACATGAGTGATGATCTTTTCACCACGCATGGCGGCCAGCAGCTCGCTCTGGATCTTGGCGAGATTCTCTTCTGCCAGGGCCAATTCGCGTCTTTGCAGTTCAAGCATTTTATGTAAGGTGGCTTTGTACTTTTGCTGATTGTCGCGCTGCAAAGGGGTGGTCATAGGTGCGGTAATCGTGCACAGCCGGGTCAGGCCGGCAATGTTATTGCGATAGCGCTGACACAAACCCTGTTGGTAATTTACCCGCCCGAGCATTTCCTGCACTTTGTTATTGCGCAAACGCGCAAGACGAGACAAAACATCAATCTGTTCTTTCATAGCGCTTTCACCTGTTCACGATGCTTTGCAAACTACTAATGCTCTGTGCGAGCTCAGCGCCGCTACCGACTTCCTGCCGTAAAAAGCGCTCGATCGCCGGCGCCAGCTGTACCGCGCGATCCGTTTTTGCATCCATTCCCGGGGTATAACCGCCGAGCGGAATCAGTTCTTTAATCTTTTCGTAAGTGCTGTACAGCTCTTTTAATTGTCGGGCTGCCGACAGATGCGAACGCTCTCCTACCTGACTCATGCAGCGGCTTACCGAGGCTGCGATATCAATGGCTGGATAGTGGCCGACATCGGCCAGGCGCCGCGACAACACGATATGGCCATCGAGAATTGCGCGCGCACAATCGACGATCGGATCCTGTTGGTCGTCGCCCTCAGCCAATACGGTATAAAGCGCACTCAAACTGCCCTGCTCGCTCTCGCCGTTGCCGGCGCTTTCAACCAGTTCGGGCAACATGCCGAATACCGATGGCGGATAGCCTTTGGTCGCGGGTGGCTCGCCCAGCGCCAGGGCGATTTCACGCTGTGCCATGGCGTAACGGGTAAGGGAATCGACCAGCAGCAGAACATCTTTGCCCTGATCGCGAAAATAAGCGGCGATGGTGTGGCACAACTCGGTGGCTTTCATACGCATCAAGGGCGATTCATTGGCGGGCGCCACCACCACCACGGCTTTGCGCAAACCCTCTTCGCCGAGGGAATGCAGCAGAAATTCCTGCACTTCGCGCCCGCGTTCACCGATCAAACCCACGACTACCACGTCGGCTTTGGTCTGCCGGGTAATCATGCCCAGCAGCACGCTTTTGCCGACGCCGCTGCCGGCAAATAAACCCACGCGCTGACCTTTGCCTAAAGTCAGTAAAGCATTAATAGCGCGTACGCCAACATCGAGAGGTTCGGAGACCGGTCGGCGTCTGAGCGGGTTCACGCGGGGTAATTCGGTGGGTAAAGGGTCGCGGCCAGTGAGTTTTCCCCGATCATCCAGGGGTTCTCCCAAGCCATTGATCACTCGCCCCAGCCAGGAGTCGTCTATCTGCAGGGTGACTTCATCTTTGGCGGGAAACACCCGCGAGCCGGCATTCAGGCCAATCGGCTTTTTGAACGGCATCAGATAGCTGATTTCACGATTGAAACCCACCACCTGCGCTTCCAGCATGGTGCCGTCCGCTTGCTCGACCAAACAGCGTTGCCCGGTCATGCGCTGGCAGCCCTGGCTCTCCAGCAACATACCGGAAACGCGCACCAGCCGGCCGCTGATTTTGGCGAGCTGCACATTGTCGAGTGAGCGCAGTGCGTCGTCGAGCTTAAAGCTTTCCAACACGATTAATCTCCGCTCAATTGCATATGTGCGGCCAAGGTTTCCATGCACGAATCAAGGCGCTGCTGACAACCGATATCAGCTTCAGCCTGCGCAGTGATGACGCGACATTCACCCAATGCCAGAGCGTCGTCGGGCACCAGACGCCAGGCCGCAGCGCGCTCAGGTACCAGGTCTTTAATACGCGCGCACTCTTCCGGATTCAACAGAACGCGAATTTCGCCATGATCGGAGGGCATGGTCGCCAGCGCTTCTTCAGCCAACGCCAGCAGTTGTGTGGGGTGCAACGTCAGCTCGCAACGGATGACCTGTTGCGACACCTTTTTCACCAGCTCGAGTAATTCCTGACGGCGTTTGCGCTCGAAATTCATAAGGAATTCACGCAGCTGTTCGCTGATGTGTTCGAGCGGCTGACTGGCTTCATCAAATAATCGTTTGCCTTGCTCACGGCCTTCGTCGCGGCCTTGTTGAAAGCCTTCGAGTCGGCCTTTTTCATAACCCTCGCGCTCACCCGCTATCCGCCCCTGCTCCAGACCTTGTTGATAGCCTTTTTCACTGCCCTCTTGAAAGCCATCGGCGATGGCGCGCTGTAACGCTTCCGGATTGCCCCAACTAACCTGTGGCTGGCTGCTGCGCGGGGGGAATCGATAGGGTCGCCAATTACGGCTGACGCCTTTGATCACCTTGATCGTCATCGCCACTTACTCACTCTACGGTTTGTTCACGGAATAGCTGTATTTGTAGCTCGCCATCGGCGGCCATTTCGCGTACTACGCCCATGATGTCTTTACGGACCTGCTCTACCCGGCTCAGTGGAACGGGACCCTGGCGGCGGCTGATGGATTCCATTTGCTGCGCCTGTCGCCGCGGCATCGCGGCTTGAATGGCTCTTATCAGTGCGGGTTCGGCGCCTTTAAGAGCAACGACCCATTCTTCCAGCGGGATAACCTCCAGCAGTTTCTGCAGAACCTCGCTGGTTTGGCGCGACAGGATAAAGAAGTCGTACATCTCATCTTCAATCTGATTGACCAGCTCGCCATCGTGGGCGCGCAACAGTTCGAACATCTGATCGCGGTTGCCTTTAAAGCGGTTCATGATGTCCGCCGCCTGTTTTACCCCGCGCACACGCGAACCCTGGGTCGAGAGCACGGCAACACTGCGTTCTATCAATTGTTCCAGTTCGGCGATAACGTCGCGATTCACTTCAGAAAGATTGGCGATGCGGTACAACAGCTCGTCCTGACTCTCGGCCGGCATACACTCAAGCACTTCGGTGGCCATGCCCGGCGGTAGGAACGCCAGGAAAACGGCCTGCATTTGGGCATGCTCTTTGGCGATCAGGGCGGCAAATTGCTTGGGATCGATCCATTCCATTTTGGCCATTTTGGCGCGGATTTCTTCGCCATAAATGCTGTCCAGCAGGCCGCGGGTAATGTCGCTGCCCAAGGCTTTGCTGAGCATGCCCGACAGGTAAGCGCGCGACGCGCCTTTGATGCTGCTCTGTTCTTTAAAGTCTTCAAAGAAACGACTGATGACCTCGGACACCATCGGCCGTTTGACGTTATTGACGCGTGCCATGGCCTGGCTGATTGCCACAATTTCTTCGCGAGAAAAATGCCGCAATACGCCCGCAGCGGCAGAATCACTCATGCTCAGCATCAGGATCGCGGCCTGTTCCACCGGGCTCAGTGAGCGCGGTGACAGCGAACGATGCTTCGCAGATGTACCTTGTTCGTCAGGCTGGGTTAAGGCTTCTTTCATTTCTTCCAATCCACTGTTTGATGACTTCCGAGACGCGCTCAGGATCGTTTTCAGCCAGCATTTGCAAATGCTCCATCTGTAATTCCAGACCAGAGCCGGGTGCTGGCAGGCGAATTTCTGAGAGCGGGTTCAACTCGCCGAGGATGTTAGGAGTGTTGGCTTCAACCATCAGCGGACTGTTGCGCATGGCTTCGGCACGTTCGTTAATCAAAACCACGGATGCGTCGCGCGCGTCAGCTTTTGCCTGACTGGCGTTGATCAGGTTGCGCAACACAGGGCGCACGACGGTAAGCAGCAACAACAGACTAAAGAGTCCGAGAATGCCCAGTTTGGTCAGATCGAGAACCTGTTTGGTCTGCCACCAGGGCACCACTTCCACCGGCACGCTGGCATCGGTAAAAGGAAAGAACGTCAAGGTCAGCAGGTCACCGCGAGCTTCATTAAAGCCCGCCGCACTTTTCACCATGGCTTCCATCTCTGCTTGAGCTTCTGGCGTCCAGCCGCCATCGGGTGCGCTGTTGGCATTCAACACCACAGCGATGCTCTGGCGAACCACTGCGAAAGGGGCGTGTTTGATATGGGTAATGCTTTGGTCGTAATCGATCTGACGGCTGGATTCTTTGCGCAGCGATGTAGCCGCCTTATTGTCCGTTTCCACCCCGCCTTCTTCACCTTTGCCAGCGGCGTTACCTTTAGCAACGGCATTGCCGTTGGGCGCAACAGCAGGACGATTGGACAGCGAGCCAGGAACACCTAATGCCAGCTGATCGAGCACGCTTTCATCGCGCAGATTCTCGTTGCGTACGCGCGGATCGTTGCCATAGGTCTGCAGGGTCTCTTCGCGCTGACTGAAATTGATTTCGGCGGAAACACTGACACGATAATTGCCGCTGCCCAGCACCGGCGCCAGCACCTGCTCGACATTGCTGACCGCTTTTTGCTGAAAGTCGTCTACCAGCTGCCAGTTTTGTACCGGGCCGTTGGCATGATTGAGACCGCGTGACAGCAACACACCGTGCTGATCGACCACGCTGATATTGGTTTTTTCAAGTTGCGGCACACTGTTGGCTACCAGATCCACCACCGCCACCACTTGATCCGACGTGAGCCGGTAACCCGCCGCCAGTTGCAGCATGATCGAGGCTTTGGCCGGTTCGCGCTTGCTGATTACAAAAGAGCTGTTTTCACTCAGAGCCAGATGCACGCGGGCCGAATCCACACCTTTGAGCGTCATGATCGTGCGTGCCAGCTCGCCTTCAAGACTGCGTTTCAGACGCACGTCCTGCACGAATTGGCTTGTGCCCAGTGGTTCGTCTTTGTCGAAGAGTTCGTAACCTGCCGGTACTGCGACCTGAACACCTTTGGCGGTGAGCATCATGCGCGCCCGCGCCAGTTGGTCTTCATGGACCAGGATTTGGCCGCTTTGCGGGTGCAGACGGTATTTCACCCCTTCGATGTCCAGTACCTGCATGACTTCGGCCACCGGAAAGGATTCGCCCGAGCCGTAGAGTGCACGAAATGAACCCTGGTCGCGCCACAGATAGACCACCACGCTCACCGCAACCAATGCGGCGATACCGGCGATTGCCAGCATTGCCAGACGCGGATCGGGCTTTAGCCCTCCTGCGGGCAGCCGGGTTTTAATTGCTTCCAACATGCTTGAACCCTATCGCTGTCACAGAGGTGTTCTCATGATTTCTTCGAACGCGTTGGTGAGTTTGTTGCGCACCTGCAACAGCGCAGAGAAAGACACGCTGGCTTTCTGGCTTTCGATCATGGCGCCTACCAGGTCTTCACTTTTACCGCTGTCGACCGCAGCGGCCAAGGCGCTGGCGTGGTGCTGCTGGTCATCCACCGCTTTGATGATGTCGGTAAAGGCGGTCGCAAAACTGGCTTGCGGCACATGGCTTTCAAACAGCTGGGCAGGCTTGATCGGCCCGGTGTCTGACAGGCTCTTGATGCTGTCCATCCGGGACAGCAAATCTTGCTGTACCTGCATGATTGGGTTCATGTTCGGCTCTCCTGACACTTCGTCGGATTAATCGAGTTCGGGTTAACGAGTTAAAGCGGAATCTGAATGCCTTGTTCGCGCATGGCGTTAAGGCGATAGCGCAGTGCGCGCGGGGTCATGCCCAGGCTTTCGGCGGCCTTGGTTTTGTGTCCGCCGAATTTCTTTATGGTTTCGATCACATGGTGATATTCAGCCAGCTTGCCGCTGGCGCGTAACGCGGCTTTGCCGCCGCCTTCAACTGGGGCTGATAACGGCAGGGCCATTGAGGGGGCGTGCACCGGGGCTGCGGTTTCGGTCAGGGTTTCGAGGCCGAGATCCTGAGCTTGAATAAACAGGCCGTTACGCAATACCAGCGCGCGCTGCAGGATGTTTTCCAGCTCGCGCACGTTGCCTGGCCAATCATGCGCCAGCAGTGCCTGACAGGCTTCTTCGGTCAGCAGATTGTCCTGACCTTCGTGGGGGGCGTATTTACGAATAAAACGGCGCGCCAAAGGCAGAACATCCTCCTTGCGCTCGCGCAAAGGGGCGATGTGCAGCGGTAGCACGTCGAGGCGAAACATGAGGTCGGCACGGAACCGGCCCTCGGCTACTTCTACCTGTAGATCGCGGTTGGTGGCGGCGATGATACGCACATCAAGAGGGATTTCTTTGCGCCCGCCAAGGCGTTCTACGTGTTGTTCCTGCAGCACGCGCAGCAATTTGGCTTGCAGTCCCAAGGGCAGCTCACCGATCTCGTCGAGCAGCAGCGTGCCGCCATTGGCCAATTCAAATTTGCCCGGCTGAGCCGCCGTGGCACCGGTAAAGGCACCGCGCTCATGGCCAAACAAAATTGATTCGAGCATCTGTTCAGGGATGGCTGCGCAGTTGACTGCGATAAACGGCGCATTATTGCCGGCCGAAAAACGGTGGATGTAGCGTGCCATCAATTCTTTACCGGTGCCGGTTTCGCCGGTAATCAGAATGGGCGCGCGCGTGGGTGCCACACGCTGAGCCATCGCCAACAGGCGACGACCGGCTTGGGAACAAGTGACAAAACTTTCTTCGGCCGCCAACGCCGCTTCGTGGCGCTGCAGCAAGGCGGTTAATTGGGTTTCGCTGAACGGCGACAGCAGGTAATCCACGCAGCCGAGTTCGAGCAGCGCGGCGGCTTTTTCCTGGTCGGCATATTCAACAATAGGAATGACGCTGATATTGCTGGCGACGCGCAACATGGCGCCGATCTGCGCGTAGAGCATATGGGTGGCCAAGCCGCTGACAAATACAAACACCAGACTGGCTTGGTTCAGGGTGGCGCTGTCCAGGTCGGTTTGGTTGGTAAAGCAGGATATCTGGCAGCCCTGTCGGCGTAATTCGTCGGCCAGCAGGCTATAGCTGTTCTCCCCGGTCTGCCCCAGGATCACGACTTGGTGTTTTGCCGACCGTTCATCGCACTCCACGTTGAACAATTCGTCGCAGGCATAATTCTTGGATGGGCTGGAATGCTTCAAAGTGCCACCTGTCTTTTTTATCAGGACGGGAGAAGCGTTGGCTCCGCCCATTCGTCAACAGTGTTGGTGTTATTGGCCGGCTGATGCTGGCTACCTAATGTCGAGTCGACACGGCGCCAGTTTCTACTTCGTTCACAATCGTGGTGTGATGGATCAGGCATTCCGCCGGCGTGTGTGAACCATAGCAGCGCATTTCCGCAAGTTTTAAATCAAAAGATCTCAAACTAACTCAAACCCGCATAAATCCTCTAAAAAACAGCTTTTGATATCTCTTGATGTCTCTTGATTTAATTTCGAAGAACCCCGTTCCTATACTCGCTTGCAAGGTGAGGAAACTCTGGTCGCAAAACCGACAAAGTGACCTGGCTGTTTGGGAAATTTTGTAGAAATAACGATGTGACCCGCCAGCTTTGACACCACCTGTTCACCTGATCGGAGTCACGATTGACCCGGATCTACCAAGAACCCAGCAAGTTAATCGCTATCAGGAACAAGCCCTTAATGACCGGTAATGCAAAAGTCCAGCATGACGTGCCTCTTGAAAGTCTGACGCGGCTCAAACCACAGAAGCTGGGCCGGCACTACCACAAGATTCCGCAATTCATCAAAGAGCTGGCCGCCAAGCATCCCCGTATTGTCAGTGACTACTTTTTAGGCAACTACCGCATCAATCTGGAATTCCACAAGGCGGAAGTCCATGAAGAGCGCGAGCGAGAGGCGGAGTGTATCTATCATTCGGCATTTGGCCGGGTGGGCTTTGCCATTGATCGCAGCCTGTTGACCCAGGTGCTGGAGTGTTATTACGGCGGCAGCAGCCTGCCGGGTCAGAGCGAGCCACCGATCAGTGTGTCAGAGCAGCGTATGCGCACTCGCCTGGGGAGAGATATCGCCCAGCTTTTTGCCCGTTCGATTCTTGGCGGCGCCACCTTAGGCGAGTTGACCAGCTACGAAAACGCCTACGACGAAACCCAATGGGAATACGTTGCCGAATTTCAGTACACCAGCCATATCACCGGTAAGCAGTCTTCCATCTTTATTTATCTGGATACCCAGCTGGTCGACGAACTGACCAGCCGGATGGCCAAGCCTGTGGCAGATCAAGCCGTGGGCAATCCCATAGAGCAGATCAAACATCTGCCGGTTCGGCTCAATTGCGTGGTTGCGGCCCTACAAATGCCGCTGTCCGAAGTCCTCGATTTACGTCTGGGGGACATCGTGATGGTGCGTTTGCAGGAGCGCTGCGATGTGATGATCAACCAACAAAAACTCTTTCGCGGTGCCATCTTTGAAGACGGCGGCTCCTTATTGTTAACTTCTCTTGAGAGCGTAAAAACCTCATGAACAGCCAAATTTCCGAGAGCGAATTCGACAATTTAATCAAGGATGCTGATACCGACCTTGGCATGCTTGCGTCCGAAAAGCCGTCAACCGACGCATCGGTGCAACTGCCCCAGCAAGACCTGAGCTTCTTCGGCAAGATTCCGGTGAATGTGACGCTGGAAGTCGCCTCCACCGAAATTCCGTTAAAAGAGCTGATGGATGTCGATGCCAACAGCGTGATTGCGCTGGACAAACTGGCGGGCGACCCGCTCGACGTGAAGGTCAACGGCGCACTCTTTGCCAAAGCCGAAGTGGTGGTCATCAATGGCAATTACGGTCTGCGGATTGTCGAACTCAGCGGCGCAAGCCTGAACGATCTAACGTCATGAAAGCCCTGAAAACGGCCGCGCTCAGCCTTTTGTTGACGAGTAGCGGTTTTATCCCGCTGCTGGCACAGGCGCAGGGCGGCGAAATTCCACTGCTGAGCATCAACGACACGGCCAATGGTCAGGAGCTGAGCGTCAAGCTGCAGATTCTGGTCATCATGACCTTGCTGGGCTTTCTGCCCGCGATGTTGATGATGATGACCTGTTTTACCCGCTTCATTATTGTGCTGGCCATTCTGCGCCAGGCAATTGGTTTGCAGCAAAGCCCGCCGAACACTGTATTGATCGGCGTGGCCTTGTGCCTGTCGCTGATGGTGATGCGCCCGGTCGCGCAGGAAATCTACACCGAGGCCTTTGTGCCTTTTGAACAGGATCAGATCACCTTAACCGAAGGTCTGAGCCGGGCAAAAACCGTGATGGGCGGCTTTATGCTGGCACAAACCAGCAAAACCTCGCTGGACACCATGATCTCCCTTGCGGGCGATGAAGTGCCGGCTGATCTGAGAGAGCTGGATTTCTTTGTGTTGCTGCCCGCGTTTGTCCTGAGTGAACTCAAAACCGCCTTTCAGCTCGGCTTTATGATCTTTCTGCCGTTTCTGGTGATCGATCTGGTGGTCGCCAGCGTCCTGATGGCGA
>Ga0065721_10052017_pt1 | contig 12922 bp, 9 predicted proteins | sample Mesricmetagenome_FD_59108 | JGI IMG/M metagenome (GOLD analysis project Ga0065721, IMG submission 59108) | Mesophilic microbial community from rice straw/compost enrichment Sample: eDNA_1 v2 (version 2) | ecosystem: Engineered > Solid waste > Grass > Composting > Bioreactor | place: USA: Davis... | reverse complement strand
TGACCGGAGCGGCGCGGGCGGGCGCGTGGTCGCCGAAAGCTGGTTCACCGGGCGCAAGCGTCCGCTGCTCGCTCCGTTTGGCGTCGGCACCATCGACCAGAGCCTCCTCGGGGTGCTCCAAACCAAGCACTGGTTTGTGCGTCTGTTCGGCCTCGCCGGCAAGGTCGTGGTCTTCGATGAGGTCCACGCCTACGATGTGTACATGAGCCGGCTGCTCATCCGGCTGATCGGGTGGCTGCGCCGGCTGGGCTGCACCGTGATCCTGCTGTCGGCGACCCTGCCGGCCAGCAAGCGGCGCGAACTGATACGCGCCTGGGCGGGCGAGGACGCCCCCGAGCCGGAGGCCGCCGCCTATCCGCGCGTGACTCTGGTCGGCACGGCGGACCCCGCCCGGCCGGGCCGCGCCTGGACCGTTGGGCAGACGAACCCGCCCCGAACCATCGACGTCTCCTACCACGCCCTGGACTTCGCCGCGCTGGCCGCCACGCTCCGGCAAGACCTCCCCGGCGGCGGCTGCGCCGCCCTGATCTGCAACACGGTCGGCCGGGCGCAGGAGGCGTACCGCGTCCTGAAAGACGCTCTGGCGGCCGACGGCTGGGAGGTGTCGCTGTTCCACGCGCGGACCCTGAACCAGTGGCGGGCCGCTACCGAGGACCAGGTTCTTTCACAGTTCGGCAAGGAGGGAAAGGGGGGCTGCCGGCCCCCGAAAGCCCTGCTGATCGCAACCCAGGTGGTGGAGCAGAGTCTCGACCTGGACTTCGATTGGATGGCGTCGGAGATCGCGCCGGTGGACCTGCTTTTGCAGCGGATGGGCCGCCTGTGGCGCCACGCGACGCGCACAAACCGGGCGCCGCAGCCCGCGAACGCGCCCCGGCGGTTCTATGTGGTGTGCGGCGACGGGGACAATGCCCGCCTGCCCGCCACGCCGCCCGCGCTGCCGCCGCACGTCGAGTTCGTCTACGAGGCGTATGTGCTGTACCGCACGCGCCTGGCGCTCGCCGCGGGGAAGATCACGCTGCCGGATGCCATCGAGCCGCTAATCCGCCAGGTCTACGAGGACGATCCCGATCTCGCCGCCCTTCCGGACGCCTGGCGGCGGGTGCTGGACGAAAGCCGGCAAACGCAGACGGCGCAGCGCACGGAGGACGCGAAGAAGGCCGATCCGGTGATGGTCGCCGACGCCGGCAGTTCGCCCCTGTCCGTCCTCTCGCCTGGCTCCGGCAGCGAAACGGAGAACCGACCGGTTTACGACGACGAAGACCCGCGGGTTCACCCGGATGTGCGCGCCGCCACGCGCCTCGGCGATCCCTCGGTATCGGTGGTCTGCTTCGGCACCGACGCCGACGGCGCCGCGCTCGCTGACCCGGCTCTGAAGGCGGTCGAGCCGACGCGCGAACAGGCCCGCGCCCTGCTGGGTTTCGCCGTGTCGATCAGCCAGAGGGGACTCTACACGGCGCTGACCGACCGGGAGCCGCCCGCTGCCTGGAAGACCAGCGCGTACCTGCGCTACCACCGCACGCTGACCTTCACCCACGGGGAGTGTGCCGAGGTGCCGGGCTACACCCTGCGCCTCTCCCGCGCCGAAGGACTCACCATCGCCCGAACGTCCCCCGCAGACGCCGGGCCGACCACCCCCCACTTTTGTGAGGATGAATGACCACATTACCTCATATACCGGTTCACCCCCAGTCCACGCGGAGCCGCGGGCTGAGGCTTACGCTGCTGAGGCTCACACTATCGTATCCGATGTTTTTCGCCCTGGCCCTAAGTCTGACACTTCCTCATCCAAGGCATTGACATCGCTTGCGACGCAGGCTACACTACCTCCGTAAGGACATAACGTCCTATACCTTAGGAATAGAACAGGAGGCCGTATGACGTTAACAGCAGCAGTTCGGAAGGCAGTCCGAGAAAACCCGGAGGTGGCACGGGGCAACACTGGCGTCCTCTATGCGGAGGTGTGTCGCATCCTGAAGGTTGCCGAACCGGCATCTGCCCCAAATCCCGGCTCCGTCTACCGCATATGGCGGCGTTATCGGCCGCAGGAGAGTCCGCGAGTATGAGCTTTGATCTGCTGGCGCAGCCATGGATACCGGTTTCGGACCGGGAGAGCGGCGAGGTGCACGAGGTAGGTATCCGCGAGGCGCTGGTGCGGGCGCACGAGTGGGGCGAGGTGCCGTGCGCTTCGCCCCTCGTGGCGGTCGCCCTGGTGCGCCTCCTCCTCGCCGTGCTGCACCGCGCCTGCCCGCCGGCCGATTTCGACGCCTGGGCGGAGATGTGGGAGGCAAAGCGGTTTCCCGAGGCGCGCATCGACGCCTATCTGAACGCCTTCCGCGACCGCTTCGACCTGTTCGACGAGGACCGCCCGTTCCTCCAGATCGGCCGGATGGAGATGGCGCAGGCCGGGCCGCTGGCGCAGCTTGCCACCGAGGTAGCGACCGGCAACAACCCGACCCTGTTCGACCACACGCGCGACGATGCCCCGCCCGCCGTCTCCCCGGCCGAGGCCGCGCGCCGTCTGGTCGCCGCGCAGGCGTTCGCGCTCGGCTTCGGCAAGGCCGCCGAAGCCCGGGTAAACGGAACCCCCTGGCCGCGCCCTTATCTGGCCGATGGCATCTGCCTGCGCGGCGTGACCATGTTCCTCTCCGGGGATTCGCTCTTTCAGACCCTGATGCTGAACCTCGTCAGCGGCCCGGTTCGGCAGGAGGATGCGCCCTGCTGGGAGGCGGACGACCCCACGGCGCTGCTGGACCAGGTGGTGAACGGCGAGCGGGTGAGCCAGCCCGCGCGCGGGCCGGTGGAGCGGTACGCCTGGATGAGCCGCATGATCCGCCTCCTGCGCGAGCCGGACGGGACGGTGCGCCGCGCCTACTTTACCCAGGGGCGCGAGGCGGACAAGAGCAGCGGCGACTTTATGAAGGTGTTCCTCCAGAGCAAGAAGGAGGGCCGGTTCGCCCTCGGTCTGAACGCCGATAAGGCCGCCTGGCGCGACCTGCATACGTTCCTGGGCGCGCTCGGGGCGCAGGCGGAAGTTGCCCCGGTCGTGCGCCACGCCGCCGAACTGATTGATGTCGGCTACCTGCCCGCTCACACCCTGTACTCGTTGAACGTCGTGGGGCTGGCGACCGATCCCGGCAAGGCCGGGAAGTTCCTGCTCTGGCGGCAGGATCGCATGAGCATCGCCGCCGCCCTGCTCGCCGATAAGCACCGGGTCGAGGAGGTCCAGACGGCCCTGGAGGATGCCACGTTCGTGGCCGAGGACCTGCGCCGCCGCATACGCGAGGTCGCCGGGCACTTCCTCCCGCCCGAGGGCAACCCGGACCCCAAAGACGTGGACAACCTCGTGGCGGCTCTCGACCCCCGCCGCCCCTATTGGGCGCGTCTGGAGGCGCACTTCGCTCACTTCCTGCTGGGCCTCGCGGCGGACGCGCCCGCGGAGCGCGCGGCGGCGCTGAAGGAGTGGCGCCGCGCGGTCGCTGCGGAGGCGCAGCGGGCGCTGCGCGCCGCGTGTGACCAGCTCGGGCACTCGACGCGGGCGATCCGCGCCACCTCCCGGGTCATGTTTGAATTCAACGCCGACAAAGCTGACGTGACGCGGCGGATCAAGGCGGCCCGGCAGCCGAACCGAAGAAGGAGGACAAACGACCGTGCATGACACCCAGAGTGACCGCCAGAGTGACCCCGTAGCGGAGAGTGCGGGGGAGGGCGCCGTGGAGGGCGCCGTGGAGGGCGCCGTGGAGGGCGCCGTGGAGGGCGCCGGGGAGGGCGCTGCGGCAGAGGCGCAGCCGTTCCGGAGCAAGGACCCGCGCGTTCGCTCCCTGGTCCGGCATCTCGTTTCTCTGGCCGCGACCGCGGACGAAAAGCCCGCCTCGCGCGCGGCCCTGGCCGAACTGCGGCAGGGCGTCTCCGACCCCCTGCGCGTCGCCAAGCACGTCGTCCCGCACCTCGGCGCGGTGGCGGAAGGGGAGTGGGAGCGGCGCCGCCAGGAGGCGGAAGAGCTCTGGTTCTACCGGGTCGCCGCGCTTTTCGCCCTGCACCGCAGACACCAGGTCGGCCAGTCGCTCGGACGGGCGCTGCGCCGCTGTGTCGACGAGCGCAAAAGCGAGAGCATCGAGGGGCGGTTTCTGGCGCTGCTCTCGGCCGGCACCCCGGAGCAGCTTGCGGACCGCCTGCGCGGCGTGGTGACCCTGCTCGCCGCGGACGACATCCCGCTCGACTGGTGCGCCGTTCTCGACGACGTTCTGGGCTGGGAGCGCCCGGGCAAGCCCCGCCAGCACTACCTCGCCCGCCACTTCTACTACCGCGCCGCGCCGCCTGAAGACGCTGCTGCTGCTACCGTCCCCGCAGCAGCAGCAGCAGTAGCAGCAGTAGCAGCGGCGGCGGAGTGAGACGCACGACCCCCGAGAAGGAATCAAGGAACTCCGGTACATCCCATGAAGATCGAGATTCACCTGCTTCAGAATGTGGCGCCCTCCTGCCTCAACCGCGACGATACGAACACCCCCAAGACCTGCGAGTTCGGGGGATTTATCCGCGCCCGCGTCTCCAGCCAGTCCTGGAAGCGCGCCGTGCGTGAGTTCTTCCGCGCCGAAAACAGCGTCCCCGTGGGGACACGGACCAAGGACCTGGCGGGCCGCCTGATCGAACGGCTTGGCGCGGAGGTCTCGCCGGAGGTCATCGAGAAGTTCGTCATCGAAGCGTACTCGAAGATGGACGGTAAGGCCGCCAAGGGGCAGACCGCCGCGCAGACCGCCGTCCTCGTCTTTATCTCCGACGCCGAGATCGAGGAGGCTGCCGCCTGCCTGCGCGCGGGCCTCAGCGCCCGGGACGCCGCGCCCCGGCTGCGAGCCGCCCGCCAGTCCGCCGACATCGCCCTGTTCGGGCGGATGCTCGCCGAGAACCCTGAGCGCAATGTGGACGCCGCCTGCCAGGTGGCGCACGCCCTCAGCACCCACGCCGTGGACCTGGAAACCGACTTCTTCACGGCCGTGGACGACCTGACGGCGGGCCGCGACGAGAGCGGCGCCGGGATGCTGGGCACCCAGGGCTTCAACTCCGCCTGCTTCTACCGCTACGCCCTGATCGACCGCGACCAGCTGATCCAGAACCTGAGCGGCGACGCCGCGCTCGCGGACCGGACCATCGCGGCGTTTCTGAACGCCTTCACGCTCGCCCTCCCCACCGCCAAGCAGAACAGCCACGCGGCCCAGAACCCTCCGTCGTTCGGGCTGTTCGTCGTGCGGGAGAAGGGTGTCCCCGTCTCCCTCGCCAACGCCTTCGCCAACCCGGTCCGCACCACGAGCGAGCACGCCGATCTCATCGGCTCTTCGATCTACTGCCTGTCCCGCTACCAGGCGCAGATGCAGCGGGTGTACGGGCTCTATGAGGGCGCGACCCTGGCCGTGTTCCACGACCGGGAGGATGCCAAAGCGCTCGGGGAGCTGAAGCCCGACTACGACGGCAGCCTGGCCGGCGCCATCGCCACCGTCATGGGCCGCATCCAGGGGACCGGCGGCGCCGCTGGCGAGGCGGCAGCGTGAAGGGCGCCGCCGACGAAAGCCGCGGCTGTCACACGCTGCTCATCCCGCTGGTCGGCCCGATGCAGGCATGGGGCAGCCGCAGCCGCTTTGACGACCGGGACACCCACACCGAGCCGACCAAGAGCGGTGTCCTCGGCCTGGTCTGCGCGGCTCTGGGCCGGGGCCGCCATCAGCCGCTTCAGGACCTGAGCGCGCTGCGCTTCGGGGTGCGGGTGGACGCCGACGGGCGCGCGATGGTGGACTTCCATACGGCCCAGGAGGTGATCCGCGCCGGGGGTGGGGGAACATCGTCGGTGACATCGCGGCGGCACTTCCTGGCGGATGCCCGGTTCCTGGCGGGACTGGAGGGCACGGACGCGGACCTGCCGCTCCTGCGCGAGATCGAGGCGGCGCTGCGGAACCCGCGCTGGCCGCTTGCGCTCGGGCGCAAGTCGTTCCCGCTGACGCTGCCACCCTACCTGCCCGAAGGCTCGCTGCGCGAAGGGCTATCTCTGGGGGAGGCCCTATCGGCCGAGCCGTGGCGCGTGCTCACGGAAGGGGAGCGCAACCGCCCGCCCGCGCGCCTGCGCCTTGTGCTGGAGGACGCCGAACACGGCACAGCGGTACAGGCGGACCAGCCCCGCGACTTCGCCGGGCGTTCGTTTGGGCTCCGGCGTTTGAAGGCGACCTCATGCCCCGTACGAGAGGAGGAGATACAGTCATGGATTCCCCGGTGACGGCGCCGTCTGCGGCGCCCCCGATACAACCGGCGCCCCCGCTGCAACCCGCGCAGGTCGTGTATCTATCTCAGCTTGCGCTCGACCTGCGCCGGCGGAGCGTCTGGCGCCTTCTCGGCGACACCTATGCCCTGCACCGCTGGGTACTCACCGCCTTCCCCGAGGCCCACGAAGGGGGCGCCGGGCGCGTCCTGTTTCGTGTGGAGAGCGGCAAGGGCGAGGCCAAAATGCTCGTCCAGTCCAGCGTCCGGCCGGACTGGTCGCGTTTACACGGCGGGGACGACCTGCTGCGGGGGGCGGCGCTCGGCCCGAAGGCATGGCGTCTCTACGGCGACGACGGCGCCCCCATCTTCGTGGCCGGGCAGCGGCTCCGCTTCCGCCTGCGCGCCAGTCCCTCCTACCGCTGCTCGCGGGATGATGCGCCGGGGCAGGGGCATCGCAAGAAGGGGAAGCGGTACGGTCTTGTCACGCGACCGGAGCAGGCCGACTGGCTGGTGCGCAAGGGAGCGCAGCACGGCTTCGCCCTGCCGATGGTGCCCTCCGGCTCCGACTGGCTGGACCCGTTCTCGGACCTGCTCGACCTGGACCGTCCCGAGACCCGTTTCGACGTGCGCGTGACGCCGTTAGAGCGTCTGCATGGGATCAAGCCAGCCGCCGAAGCGCATCAGAAGGAGCACCGGCTAACGCACCTCGGCGTCGATTTCGACGGCACCCTGACCGTCACCGACCCGCACCGATTCGCCGCGGCCGTCGCCGGCGGCATCGGTGCCGCCAAAGGATTCGGGTTCGGCCTGCTCTCCCTGGCACGTCTCTAGCGCAGGCACTACCCGTTCCCACATGCGGGAAGCTAACCCCTCTATGTAAATGTGTTTAAGTAGACAAAAGAATTGTATTGTGTGCGAAAAAGAGTTGTCACTTTTATGAGTCTGCCCCACGCACGTGGGGGTGAACCGCGGCAACGGAGAAGGTCGTGAAAAAGCATATCGTCTGCCCCACGCACGTGGGGGTGAACCGCATACAACGTCACTCTGCGTGACTGCCGCCAGAGTCTGCCCCACGCACGTGGGGGTGAACCGTAGGCCCCCGATACCGGAGGAGACGAGGCCGAGTCTGCCCCACGCACGTGGGGGTGAACCGCGCATGGACACCAACACCCTCGACACCAAGTCGTCTGCCCCACGCACGTGGGGGTGAACCGATCGACCACCCGTACCAGGACCGGACCGGCAACGTCTGCCCCACGCACGTGGGGGTGAACCGCTGGTCGGCCTGCAGGGGTACGTACAGGTGCTGTCTGCCCCACGCACGTGGGGGTGAACCGAAACCCTCCTCGTGGTGGGGTAGCCGGCCGTGGTCTGCCCCACGCACGTGGGGGTGAACCGTTGCGGGTCGCGGGGTCCGCCTCCTTGAGCCAGTCTGCCCCACGCACGTGGGGGTGAACCGAACATCCAGGTCCGCCCGCTGGAGAAGGCGATGTCTGCCCCACGCACGTGGGGGTGAACCGCCACGCTCGTTCCGTCTGGAGGGGGCAGGCCTGTCTGCCCCACGCACGTGGGGGTGAACCGTACCTGGGTCGCCTGCCGGATGAGATGCCCGAGTCTGCCCCACGCACGTGGGGGTGAACCATGGGGATGAGGTCTATCCGGCCGCCCCCGACGTCTGCCCCACGCACGTGGGGGTGAACCGGGTCTCCCCCCCGCCCTGTGTCCGCTGTAACGCGTCTGCCCCACGCACGTGGGGGTGAACCGGCAGAGGAGCGAGACAAGGCCGTTTGGTCCCGGTCTGCCCCACGCACGTGGGGGTGAACCGCAGGAAGTCAAGTCGTAGGCCAAATCGGAGGTGTCTGCCCCACGCACGTGGGGGTGAACCGGCCGAAGCAGAAGCCGCTAAAGCAAAAGCGGCGTCTGCCCCACGCACGTGGGGGTGAACCGCATAGCATTTTCTCCGATTGATGAATTTACCGGTCTGCCCCACGCACGTGGGGGTGAACCGTCGGGATTCTCCTCGATGTACCAACCGCCCTCGTCTGCCCCACGCACGTGGGGGTGAACCGGAGAGGGGAATGCCGCTAACGCTGGCACAGATGTCTGCCCCACGCACGTGGGGGTGAACCGAAGCCCGCACCGAACACGAAGGACAGAAGACGGTCTGCCCCACGCACGTGGGGGTGAACCGATCATCCGCGGTCTGCGCGGCGTGCGCGACCCGTCTGCCCCACGCACGTGGGGGTGAACCGTTCGGCATTCGCAAACCCTCCCTGAAGAAACGGTCTGCCCCACGCACGTGGGGGTGAACCGCAGAAGTCGCCGCAGCAGAAGCGGCCGCCCCTGTCTGCCCCACGCACGTGGGGGTGAACCGTTTTCAGCGTGGTATGCGTCGAACCGGGAGCGGTCTGCCCCACGCACGTGGGGGTGAACCGCGGCCGGGCGCGGCGTACCTCTCCGACTTCCCGTCTGCCCCACGCACGTGGGGGTGAACCGGCGGCGCTGGCGATGCCGACCGTCGCCCGGATGTCTGCCCCACGCACGTGGGGGTGAACCGACTGCCCCCTCGCCGGACAGGAACTCGGCCAGGTCTGCCCCACGCACGTGGGGGTGAACCGGTGGTGCGCTCCATGGTTAAGCCTCCTCCCCGGTCTGCCCCACGCACGTGGGGGTGAACCGGTGTTTCTGGTCGACCGTTGAGTCGGCGCATTGTCTGCCCCACGCACGTGGGGGTGAACCGTCGCCGATATGGAAATCGCGAAGGCAAAAGCCGTCTGCCCCACGCACGTGGGGGTGAACCGCGCGGCAATCATCGCGGCCGCGTAGCGCTTGCGTCTGCCCCACGCACGTGGGGGTGAACCGCGGCAGGGAGTGATACCCGGCAGTGTAGCGCGTCTGCCCCACGCACGTGGGGGTGAACCGGGCGAGACCGCCGCGGAGGCGCTGGCCCGGCAGTCTTCCCCACATCTGTGGGGGTAAACCTATGGCCCGCGGAACCAGCGATCTGGCGGGCCGGAAAGGAACCCCCGCGCGTGGACGACCTGCATCTGCTTCCGAAAGTGCGCGACGCCCTCTCCTACCTCTACGTCGAGCACGCCCGCATCGACCGGCACGAAAAGAGCATCGCCATCCACGACCCCCAGGGGCACACCCCCGTGCCCGCCGCCTCGCTGTGCGTCCTCATGCTCGGCCCCGGCACCAGTGTTACCCACGCCGCCATCCAGGCGCTCGCCGACAACAACTGCCTCGTCGTCTGGTGCGGCGAGGAGAACGTACGCTTCTACGCCAGCGGCACCGGCGGCACGCGCAGCGCCGCCCCGCTGCTGCACCAGGCGCGCCTCGCCTCCCACTTCGCCCGGCGGATGCAGGTGGTACGCCGCATGTACGCCATGCGCTTCGGCGAGACCCCTGCCCCGGGCGACACCGTGGAACTCTGGCGGGGGCGCGAGGGCGTACGCATGCGCGAAGCCTACGCCCGTCTGAGCAAGGAGACCGGCGTCCCCTGGCAGGGGCGCCGCTACGACCGCGGCGACTGGGGCAGCGCCGACCCGGTGAACCGCGCCCTCTCCTGCGCCAATAGCTGCCTCTACGGCCTGTGCCACGCCGCGATCCTCGCCACCGGCTACAGCCCGGGTATCGGGTTCATCCACACCGGCAAGCAGCTCTCCTTCGTCTACGACATCGCCGACCTGTACAAGGTCGAAGTGACCCTCCCGGTGGCGTTTCGCATCGGCGCCGAAGACCCGCCGAACCTGGAGCGCGCCGTGCGTCTGGCGTGCCGGGACCGGTTCCGCGAATCGAAGCTCCTGTCGCGAATCGTGCCCGACATCCAGAAGGCGCTGGCGGTCACGCCCGAGGAGAGCGCCGCCTGGCTGGAGGAGTTCGCCCCCAACAGTGACCCGGCGCTACCCACCGACCTGTGGAGCCCCGAGTCCGAGGCGGGCGCGACCGAGGGCGCGGAGGAAGCGGCGGAGGTGTCTGCCGTCCCCGCCGCCGTCCCCGCCGCCGTCCCCGACAGCAGCGCCCCGCCCGCCGCCGGGCCGCCCAACATCGCGCCCAACATCGCGCCCAACATCGCGCCCAACATCGCGCCCAACATCGCGCCCAACATCGCGCCCGAACGGCCCGACGTCGGGCCGTTCGGGCCGGACCCGGGCTGTGAGGAGCCGCCGCCTCCGTCGCCTCGGTTCCGCAGAGGGTGAGAGGGTAAGGCGACGGAAGGAAACCAAGCGGAGAACGGAGGGGGAAGCCGTTGGTGGTGCTGATTCTGGAGAAGGTGCCCCGGACGCTGCGGGGGGAGTTATCGCGCTGGATGGTCGAACCGCGCACCGGGGTGTTTGTGGGGCAGGTATCGGCGATGGTGCGTGACCGTCTGTGGGACCTGGCGGTAAAGGGCGCGAAGGGCGGGGGCGTGATCCTGCTGCACACCTCGAACGCAAGCGAGCAGGGCTTCGCGGTGCGGGTGCAGGGCGACACTCAGCGCGACGTGCGCGACTGGGAAGGCCTGGCGCTCGTCCATATCCCCACCAAAGTGGCCCCTCCTAGTGCCCGCCGGTCCGCGCCCCGGGAGTCCGATGCGGCTGTTGTGGAGGGAGGAGGCGCGGTCACGCCCGCCGAATAGGTTGCCGCCGCCCAGGGCAATCGGGGCCACCGCGCCGTCTTCCCCTTGCGGCTCCTGCCGGAGCCGCAGAGTCGCTATCCAGGGAGCTATTCGGGTCTGTTTATGTGGACATGATTATTGCTGATTGTATGGAAATAGGTTGTCACTTTTATGAGTCTGCCCCACGTACGTGGGGGTGAACCGATCGTTTCTAAGGTCCTGCTCCTGGCCGCGAAGTCTGCCCCACGTACGTGGGGGTGAACCGTGGATCAGCGCGCACGCGAGGTCGCGCTCCGGCGTCTGCCCCACGTACGTGGGGGTGAACCGCGCACCACGCCGGTATCCGTGGTAATGCGCTCGTCTGCCCCACGTACGTGGGGGTGAACCGCCACGCGCCGACTGGGCGGCGGCCTTCCCCCCGTCTGCCCCACGTACGTGGGGGTGAACCGATGCTCGCGGCGGGCCAGAACTACTACCACACGTCTGCCCCACGTACGTGGGGGTGAACCGTGGGCGCGGCCTGTACTGATCCGAGACGAGCGGTCTGCCCCACGTACGTGGGGGTGAACCGGCAGCCGGGTGCCTCAACCAGCCGGGCGGTCTGTCTGCCCCACGTACGTGGGGGTGAACCGGTGCATTAGCCTCAGGTGGTTGAAATTCCAACGTCTGCCCCACGTACGTGGGGGTGAACCGTATCCATAGGGGGCGCACTCTCTCTCTCCTATGTCTGCCCCACGTACGTGGGGGTGAACCGTGACAACTCCCCTCGCCTAAAGGCGGGGGAGGAGTCTGCCCCACGTACGTGGGGGTGAACCGAAACGGCCTGCGCGCGGGCGAACCAGTCCCCCGTCTGCCCCACGTACGTGGGGGTGAACCGCACGGCAGATGAGGGTGAAGGACCTGGTCGAGTGTCTGCCCCACGTACGTGGGGGTGAACCGGATGACCCGTGGTAGACCAGGCGGCGCGTTCGGTCTGCCCCACGTACGTGGGGGTGAACCGCCGCACTCCGGGCACCGCACGTCGGGCGCGTCGTCTGCCCCACGTACGTGGGGGTGAACCGCCGCCGCCGCCGAGCGGGCGCGGCTGCTGGACGTCTGCCCCACGTACGTGGGGGTGAACCGCTGCGGGGGCATACCATCTTCCGCATCGACCAGTCTGCCCCACGTACGTGGGGGTGAACCGATGGTTCCGCATACCGGTAGCAGTACGTACCAGTCTGCCCCACGTACGTGGGGGTGAACCTTGAAGACGTGGCCCAGGTGGCCCTTGCAGCGGCCGCACGTCTGCCCCACGTACGTGGGGGTGAACCGGCCGCTCCCGGCAAGCCGCTGGAAAGCCGTCTGGTCTGCCCCACGTACGTGGGGGTGAACCGCCTTGCGCCGACCGCGGGCAAGGACGAGAAACGTCTGCCCCACGTACGTGGGGGTGAACCGCAGTAAGCGCCCGCGTAAGCGGACGCGGCAACGTCTGCCCCACGTACGTGGGGGTGAACCGTTTACCCGACACCACCGACGCTTGCATGGGATGTCTGCCCCACGTACGTGGGGGTGAACCGTCTGCCCCGACGGGGACTTCTTCTCGAGGGTAGTCTGCCCCACGTACGTGGGGGTGAACCGCGGGTGCGGCTCAAGGGGCAGGTGCGTTGCCCGTCTGCCCCACGTACGTGGGGGTGAACCGGTCAGCAGGTCCCCGATCAGATCGGCCTTCTCGTCTGCCCCACGTACGTGGGGGTGAACCGCGGGCCGCAAACGCCCGGGCAAGCGGATCGGAGTCTGCCCCACGTACGTGGGGGTGAACCGTTCGCGGCCGCGCTCGGTGCTCGCGCCGCCGAGTCTGCCCCACGTACGTGGGGGTGAACCGAGCGCGCGGCGCTCCTGGGACCGCTGCGGGACGTCTGCCCCACGTACGTGGGGGTGAACCGTCGGCCAGCATCGTCCACCCCAGGGTCTGCACGTCTGCCCCACGTACGTGGGGGTGAACCGACCTTACGGAGCGCCAGGCCAATACCGAAGATGTCTGCCCCACGTACGTGGGGGTGAACCGAAGTCGGCGGGGGTGTTGCCGTGGAGCATGGCGTCTGC
>Ga0065721_10052016_pt1 | contig 12923 bp, 10 predicted proteins | sample Mesricmetagenome_FD_59108 | JGI IMG/M metagenome (GOLD analysis project Ga0065721, IMG submission 59108) | Mesophilic microbial community from rice straw/compost enrichment Sample: eDNA_1 v2 (version 2) | ecosystem: Engineered > Solid waste > Grass > Composting > Bioreactor | place: USA: Davis... | reverse complement strand
CTGGACGCCGGCCGCCGCCGACCGCCAGGCCCTGCGCCTGACGCCCGGCCATTCCACCCTGACCTTGGGCGAGCGGTCCCTGAACGATCCGCTGGGCGGCTGGAAGGCGGACCTTCTGGGCCCGCGCCTGGTCGGGCCGCCGATCCATGTCACCGCCGACCATCGCCAGGGCGACGGCGCGGTCTGGCTGGACCTGGAGCACGACGGCTGGAGCGAATTCTTCGGCCTGAACCACCAGCGTCGGCTGTATCTGGACCAGAAGCTGGACGAGCTCCGGGCCGAGGAGCGGCTGCATCCCACCCCCGGCCGCCGGGAAGAGGTTCGCCAGATCGCCGCCCCCTACGCCATCCGCTTCCAGCTGGAGCCGGGCGTCCAGGCCTCCCTGGCCCGCGACCGGCGTTCGATCCTGCTGCGCGGCGCCTCCGGCCGCGGCTGGTGGTTCCGCACCGACGGCCCCGACGTGGCCATTGAGCCGGGGGTCCACATCGACGCCGGCCTGACGCGCCGCAGCCTGCAGATCGTGGTGCGCGGCTCGGCCCGCACCGACAGCGAGACGAAGATCCGCTGGAAGCTGAGCCCCGCGGGCGCCAGCGACCCGGCCTGACGCAGCATCGAAACCGTCCGTGGGGTGACGGGAGGACCGTTTGGCGCTAGAGGGCGCGCCATCCTCCCCCGCAGCCTTCCACGGACGCCGCCATGCCCGCCGCTCCCGACTTTCCGCCCGCGCCCGACCGGGTCCAGCCGCAGCGCGCCCTGATCTCCTTGTCCGACAAGGCGGGGCTGGAGGACGCGGCCCGCACCCTGGACGGCCTGGGCGTCGAACTGGTCTCCACTGGCGGCACCAAGGCGGCGATCGAGCAACTGGGCCTGCCGGTCAAGGACGTGGCCGATCTGACCGGCTTCCCCGAGATGATGGACGGTCGGGTGAAGACGCTGCACCCGGTCGTGCACGGCGGCCTGCTGGGCGTGAGGAACGCCCCGACCCACGCCCAGGCGATGGATCAGCACGGCATCGGCGGCATCGATATCGTCTGGATCGACCTCTATCCGTTCGAGAAGACGGTGGAGCAGGGCGGCGGCTTCGAGGCGGCCATCGAGAACATCGACATCGGCGGCCCGGCCATGATCCGTTCGGGCTCCAAGAATCACGGCCATGTCGCCGTCGCCGTGGACGGCGAGTCCATCGGCCTGATCCTGGAGGCTTTGAAGGCCGACGGTTCGACCGATCTGGCGCTGAGGAAGCGTCTGGCCGCCCGCGCCTTCGCCCGCACGGCCGCCTATGACGCCGCCGTCTCGGGCTGGTTCGCCGGCCAGCTGGAGGACGCCGCCCCGGCCCGCAAATCCATCGCCGGAACCCTGGCCCAGACCCTGCGCTACGGCGAGAACCCGCACCAGACGGGCGCCTTCTACCGCACCGGCGAGCGCCGGCCCGGAGTGGCCTACGCCACACAGATCCAGGGCAAGGAGCTGGGCTACAACAACATCGCCGACGCCGACGCGGCCTATGAGCTGGTGGCCGAGTTCGAGGCCCCGGCCTGCGTCATCGTCAAGCACGCCAACCCTTGCGGCGTCGCGGTCGGCAAGGACCTGTCGGAGGCCTACGCCCGCGCGCTGGAATGCGACGCCGTCTCGGCCTTCGGCGGGGTGATCGCGGTCAACCGCCCCCTGAACGGCGACGACGCCCGCGCCATCACCGGCATCTTCACCGAGGTGGTGATCGCCCCCGGCGCCGACGACGAGGCGCGCGAGGTCTTCGCCGCCAAGAAGAACCTGCGCCTTCTGATCACCGACGGCCTGCCCGATCCGCACGGGCCGGGCGAGGTGTTCCGCAGCGTCGCGGGCGGCTTCCTGGTCCAGTCGCGCGACCGCAGCCTGATCAAGCCGAAAGATCTGAAGATCGTCACGCGCCGCCAGCCGACGCCGACCGAGATCCAGGACATGCTGTTCGCCTTCACCGTGGCCAAGCACGTCAAGTCCAACGCCATCGTCTACGCCAAGGACGGCCAGACCGCCGGCATCGGCGCCGGCCAGATGAACCGCCGCGACAGCGCCCGCATCGCCGCCATCCGCGCCAAGGAGGCCGGAGAGGCCAAGGGCCTGGCCCATTCGCTGGCGCAAGGGTCCGCCTGCGCGTCCGAGGCCTTCTTCCCCTTCGCCGACGGCCTGCTGGAAGCCGTCGCGGCCGGCGCCACGGCGGTGATCCAGCCGGGCGGCTCGATGCGCGACGCCGAGGTGATCGCCGTCGCCGACGAACAGGGGATCGCCATGGCCTTCACCGGCGTGCGAGTCTTTCGGCACTGATCGTTCGGGCCCGTCCGCGGGCCGGGGAGAAAGGGGCTGGCCTTTCCCGGCCGGAGGAGGCGTAGTCGGATCGATGGACGATCTGAACCAGCGCTGGGCCCGGCTTGAGCCGCACATGGTCGTGACCGGGCCGGACGACGACCGCCCGCGCCCGGCGGTGCTGCTGTTCCACGGCTGCGGCGGCCTTCGGGACCATCTGCCGCGCTACGCCCGGGCGGCGGCCGAGGCGGGATGGCGGGCCTTCGTCGTCGATTCCTATGCCCCGCGCGGCTGGGGCCGGGCCTTCACCCTGACCGCCGTCTGCACCGGCCTGGCCCTGCGGGGGTATGAGCGGGCGGGCGATGTCCTGGCCGCGATCCAGGGGATCTCCGCCCGGCCGGACGTGGACGCGGATCGCCTGGCCCTGGCCGGCTGGAGCCACGGCGGCTGGTCGATCATGGAGATGATGAGCGCCGACCCCGCGCCGAACGCCATGGGCGTGCGCGATCCCGGTGCGGCCGACCTGTCGGGGGTGAAGGCGGTCTGGCTGGCCTATCCCTACGTCGGGCCGTTCGCCTTCAACAAGCTTAAACCCTGGCGGCGTTGCCCGCGCGTGCTGGCCGTCACCTGCCGCCGCGACCACCTGACCACGGTGCGCAACGCCGAACAGGTCAACGCCATGATCCGCAACTGTGGAGCCCATGTCGAAAGCTGGATCGCGGAGGGCACCCACGCCTTCGACGAACCGACCAGCAACGGCCCGATGCGCCACGATCCGGCCCTGGCCGAAGAAGCCCTGCGCCGCTTCCGCGCGTTCCTGGAAGACGCCGTCCCCCACGCCTGAAAAGATTCCCGGCCCGCCGTCTTGACGCGCGACCTATCACGTAACAATTGAAGTTACATGAAGCGCGGCTCCCGTCTCTCCAACATCCTGCACGCCCTGCTGCACATGGCCGAGCATGAGGCGCGGACGGGATCGCCCATGACCTCGGACCAGCTGGCCGTCTGCCTGTCCACCAATCCCGTGGTGGTGCGGCGGACCATGGCGGGCTTGCGCGACCAGGGCCTGGTCGCCTCTGGAAAGGGCCATGGCGGCGGCTGGCGACTGGCCCGGCCGCTGGATCAGGTCACCCTGGGCCAGGTGCATGCGGCCCTGGGGGGAACCGGCCTGATCCCCGACGCCCCGCCGGTGGAGGCCCAGGGCTGCCTGGTCGAGGCGGCGGTCAACGACGCCCTGTCCGACACCTACGCCGCCGCGCGCGCCCTGCTGGTCGCGCGGCTGGATTCCATCACCCTGGCCGATCTGGCGGCGGACTTCTCGCGCCGGATGGCCGCCCATCCTGAAAGGAATCGTTTCCATGCCCACGCTGGAAAATCCGATGCCTCATGACGCCGTGATCATCGGCGGCTCATACGCCGGCCTGTCCGCCGCCATGCAGCTGGTCCGCGCGCGCCGTCGGGTGCTTGTCATCGACGACGGCCGGCCGCGTAACCGTTTCGCCGCCCGCGCGCACGGCGTCCTGGCCAACGACGGCCGGCCGGGGGGCGAGATCGCGGCGGCCGCCCGCGCCCAGGTCGCCGCCTATCCCACCGCGGCCTTCCGCATGGCCGAGGCGGTGGCGGTCGAGCGGACCGAGGGCGGTTTCTCGGTCGCCTTCGCCGACGGGACGCGGACGCAGGGCCGACGCCTGCTGCTCTCGCACGGGGTGGAGGACGTGTTGGCCGACATTCCCGGCGTCCGGGAGCGCTGGGGCCGCACCGCGCTCCACTGCCCCTGGTGCCATGGCTACGAGATCGGCGGCGGCCCCATCGGCGTGCTGGGCCGAGGCGACCACGCCGTCCAGTATGCGGCGACGGTGGCCGAATGGGGCGAGGTCACCCTGTTCATGGGCCTGGACCAGGGCCTGTCGCCCGAGGACGCGCACCGGCTCTATCGCCGGGGCGTGACCGTCGAGCCGACGCCGATCGAACGGCTGGAGGGCGAGGCCCCGACCCTGACCGGCGCGCGTCTGGCGGATGGCCGCTTCGTTTCTCTGAAGGCCATCTTCGTGGGCGCCAGCGTCCGCGTCGCCAGCCCCTTCGCCGAACGTCTGGGCTGCGAGATGGTCGACACGCCGATGGGCCGCGTCGTCAAGGTGGACGCCATGCAGCAGACGACCCAGCCGGGCGTCTTCGCCGCCGGCGACCTGGCCCGCGCCGCCTCCAACATCACCCTGGCGACCTCCGACGGCATGCTGGCCGCCCACGCCCTGTTCCGCTCGCTGGTGGAGGAGGAGACGGCCTCCGCCGCCTAGCCGAGCGTCATGCAGCGCCGATCAGGCGCCGCTTCTGAACCTGGTATTCCTCTTCCGAGATCGCGCCCTGGTCTCGCAAGGCCGCGAACTTGGCCAACTCGTCCACGGGAGATACGGGAACCTTGGCGGACTGGCTAAGCCGGTTCATCAGCGTGCCATTGCGCTCGGAAACGATGCCGGGGATCAGGAACAGATCGATCAGCAGCCACAGGCCCAACGGTATCAGCAAGAGCAGGCCCAGGCCGGCGGCGAAGATCAGAATCCACCCCAGGATGGACAGGATGAGTTGGGTGACCGCCGAGCCGGTGCGGCCCAGATAGAAACGATGGCCGCCCAGACCGCCGGTGAAGAACCAGAGCAGGTAGGCGACTCCGGCGGATTTCTTGCTGGATTCAAACGCCATCAGCGCTTGGGTGTCGGCGCTCAGGCCGCCCTGATTGGACATGATCGTTCCCCCCTGGATCAATCGTCCTTCTCAACCCAGGGAACTTTAGTCAAGCACCAGAGGCTGTGGCGAGGAACCGCCTAGCCGAGCGTCGCCTCGACCGTGATCGTCGCCCGGACCGAATGGGCCATCTCGCAGTGCTCGTGCGCGGCATGGTGCAGGGCGTCCAGTTCGGCCTGGTCGGGCTGGCGGCCGGTGAAGGTCGTGACGGGACGCAGGGTCACGCGGGCCAGATAGCGGTTGCCCGCCTCGTCCTTGTCCAGCTCGCCGGACGCCTCGTCGCGATAGGAATCCAGCGTCAGCCGGGCGTTGGCGGCGAAGGCCAGGAACCACAGCATGTGACAGCTGGACAGGGAGGCGATCATCGCCTCCTCCGGATCGACCGCCGTGGCGTCGGACATCGGCAGGGGCACGCTGGCCGGGGCGGAGGACCCGCGCACGACCGCCCCGCCGTCGAAGGTCCAGATGTGCGCGCGGCTGTAGCGCTTGTCGATGAAGGGCTGGTCGCCCCGCTTCCACTCGATGATCGCCCCGTGCGCGCTCATGCCCCGTCTCCTTCAGCTTCGGCCAGAACGGTATAGGTCATCCGCGCGCGAATCTCGAAGCCCAGGCCGCGATAGAAGGCGATGGTGGCGTCGTGGTCGGCGAAGGCGTGCAGGAAGGCCGCCTCGCCCGAGGCCAGGATTTCCCCGACCACCGCCCGCGACAACGCCGCCGCATAGCCCCGGCCCCTGTGGTCCGGATGGGTGCAGACGCCGCTCAGCTCGGTGAAACCGTCCACGCGCAGTCGCCGCCCGGCCATGGCGACCAGCTTCCCGCCCTGCTTCACGCCCACGAACGGCCCCAGCCGGTGCGTCGCCGACCGGAACGGCCCGGGCCGCGTCAGGGTCGCCAGGGCCAGCATCTCCGGCGCGTCGGCCTCGGTCAGGGGCTCGACGGCGACCTCGGCCCTGCCGGCGGTCAGGGCCGTCGCCGTCATCTGCACCAGGGCGATCCGGCGGTCGATGGCGACCTCGGGCAGGACCTCGGCCATCGGACCGTCCTCGCGCTCGACCAGACCGGCGCCGGGATGGCGCCGCGCCAGCGCGGTCAGCGTCCGGCGCGCTTCGGGCGAGGCGTCGGCGGCGGCCAGGAAGACGCCCACCTCCGGATCGATCCGCACGGCGGACGCGTCGGACTCCGGCGTCGCGAACGCCGCCAGCCGCGTCGTCAGAGCGTTGAACACGGCGCGGTCGAGAGGGTGGCTCATGGCCGCCGATCTAGGGTCGATCGGGCGAAAGCGGAACCGTTCGCGACGACGCCGCGTCCGGAAATCGCGATCAGGCGCGCCAGAAGCCGACGATCTTCTTGGTCTCGGCCACGACCGGCTCGGCGATGGCGGAGGCGCGTTCGGCGCCGTCCTTCAGCACGCGGTCGATCTCGGCCGGGTCGTCCATCAGCCGGCGCATCTCTGCGGTCACCGGCGCCAGGGATTCGACCGCCAGGTCCGCCAGCGCCGGCTTGAAGGCGCCGAAGCCCTGGCCGCCGAACTGGGCGATCACCTGCTCGCGCGTCAGTCCGGCCAGCGCGGCGTAGATGGCGACCAGGTTCTTGGCCTCGGGCCGATCGGCCAGGCCGTCCAGCGTCTCGGGCAGCGGCTTCGGGTCGGTCTTGGCCTTCCGGATCTTGGCGGCGATGGTGTCGGCGTCGTCGGTCAGGTTGATGCGGCTGTTGTCCGACGGATCGGACTTGGACATCTTGGCCGCCCCGTCGCGCAGACTCATCACCCGCGTCGCCGGTCCCTGGATCAGCGGCTCGGGCAGCGGGAAGAAGCCCGGCGCCCCGAAGTCGGTGTTGAACTTCTGGGCGATGTCGCGGGTCAGCTCCAGATGCTGCTTCTGGTCCTCGCCGACCGGCACCTCGGTGGCCTTGTAGAGCAGGATGTCCGCGGCCTGCAGCACGGGATAGGTGTAGAGGCCGACCGAGGCGCGCTCCTTGTGCTTGCCCGACTTCTCCTTGAACTGGGTCATCCGGTCCAGCCAGCCCAGCCGCGCGACGCAGTTGAAGATCCAGGCCAGTTCGGCGTGGGCGGGCACGGCCGACTGCGGGAAGATGGTCGCGGTCTTCGGGTCCAGGCCCGAGGCCAGGTAGGCGGCGGCGATCTCGCGCGTCTGGGCGGCCAGCTTGTCCGGGTCCTGCCACACGGTGATGGCGTGCATGTCGGCGACGAACACCAGCACGGGCGCGCCCTGGCCCTGAAGCTCGACGAAGCGCTTCAGCGCGCCGAGATAGTTGCCCAGATGCAGGGCGCCGGAGGCCTGGATGCCGGACAGGATGCGGCGCGGGCCGGTGTAGGGGGCCGGGGTTTGATCGGTCATGGTTCGGGTCTCGAAGAGTCTGTTAGGCAGGCAGGCGAAGGGCGGCGACGGTCAGCCGCGCCATCGCCATCCGGATTGGAAGCCCGAAAACGTCATGGCCCGCGCTTATCGCCTCGCCGCGGGTCAGTCCAGACCGGAGACGGGGCCGGAGCCCGGCTCGCGCCTCAGGGTCGCCTTCAGCTCGGACAGGGTCACGGCGCGGAACAGCAGCAGACACAGGCCATAGGCGCCCGCCCCGGCGGCGCAGACGACCAGCACCGCGACCTCCTTGGCCAGGAACAGCCGGCTCAGCAGCGGATAGGCGACGCTGGCGGCGAACAGCAGGCCGGCCATCACCGCGCTGGCGGCCGCGATGCGCGACAGGCGCGAGACGAAGGCCGGCGACGGCCGCCAGCTGTCCTCGCGGATCAGCGTCCCGGCCAGCAGGGCGACATTGACCCAGGCCGACACGCTGGTGGCGATGGCCAGGCCCAGCACCCCGTCCCAGCCGCGCGACCCGAACCAGAAGAACAGGGCCGAGCCCAGCGCCACCGTCAGGATCACCGAGATGACGGCGAATATCATCGGCCGGCGCGTGTCCTCGCGCGCGAAGAAGGGTGGGGTCAGCACCTTAACCAGGACGAAGGCCGGCACGCCCCAGGCGAACTGGCGCAGCACGTCGGCGGTTCGCGCCGCATCGGCCGAGGTGAAGGCCGCGCGCGTCACCGTGGCGTCGATGATGAAGAAGGGAATGACGAACAGGGCCACCCCCGCCGGCAGGGCGAAGGCCAGCGCCAGCCCCAGCCCGTCGTCCATCGTCCGGCGCCCACCCGCATGATCGCCGGAAACGAAGGCCCGCGTCAGGCGCGGCACCAGCGCCAGCCCCAGCGCCACCCCGACCAGGCCCAGCGGCAGTTGGTACAGACGGTCGGCGTTATAGAGGACCGAGCGCGCGCCCTCGTTCGATCCCGCCAGGAACTGGCTGACCAGCGAGTTGATCTGGAAGGCGCCGCCGGCCAGCACGCCCGGCACGGCCAGGGCCAGGGTCCGCTTGACCCCCGCCGTCAGGCGCGGCCACGACAGGCGGATCGTCACCCCCAGCCGCCGCACGCCCCACCATAGGAGCCCTGCCTGGATGACGCCCGAGACCGTCACCGCCGCGCTGACCGCCATCAGGGTCTCCGGCTGGCTCATGGGAACGAAACTGGGCGCCATCAGCGGGACCAGGGTGCACAGGTTCAGGAACACCGGCACGCCCGCCGACAGGGCGAACCGCCCGCCGGTGTTCAGCACCCCCGACAGCAGCGAGGCGATGGTCATGCAGGCCAGATACGGCATGGTCAGCTGCGCCGCCGTGACCGCCGCCCGCATCACCCCGGCGTCGTCGCGCCAGGCCGACAGCAGCCACGGCATGATCCACGGCATGGCGACCTGCAGCAGGATGCAGAACCCCGCGACCACGGCGAAGATGAAGCTCAGAGCCTCGGACGCCGTGACGGCCGCCGCCTCTTCGCCGTCCCGCGCCCGCACCCCGCCATAGATGGGTACGAAGGCCTGGGCGAAGGCCCCTTCCGCGAACAGCCGCCGGAACATGTTGGGCAGCATCAGCGCGGTGGTGAAGGCGTCCATCATCGGCCCCTGGCCGAAGCGCGCCGACAGGAACAGGTCGCGGGCGAAGCCCAGCACGCGGCTGCCCAGGGTGAGCGTGGCCTGGACCAGGGTGTTGCGGGCGAGACTCATGCGGATTCCAGCGACTGCGCGGTTCGATTAGCGCGCTTGCGCCGCGGGCGATACGGGCTTGCGGACCCTTCGGCCCAGTTCGGAGACGTCCCGCGCGCTGGCGCGGGCGGTCGCGACCTTGCGTCCGGCGGGGGCGGGGGCGCGGCTGTCCAGCACCGCCTCCAGCGCCGCCCTTAGCTCCTGCGCCACCTGTTCGGAGGAAATCTTCCGGCCCCGTCGATCCACGACGTAGAAGCTGTCCACCGCTCGCTCGCCGAAGCTGGCGACGTGGGCCGAGCGGATGTTCAGCCTCTGGTCGCTGAACACGCGCGACAGGGCGGCCAATAGGCCCGGCCGGTCGGCCCCGGACACCTCGACCACCGTGGCCGCCTCGCTGGCGTGATGGTCGATCATCACCACGGGTCGCACCTCGAAGGCCGCCTTTCGGGCGTTGGCGGCGGGCTCGGGCGCCTTGCCGATGCGGCCCTCGCCCCGCGCGGCCCGCTCCAGCGCCTCGAGCAGCATCTTCAGGCGCCGGGGCTCCGCCTGGCCGTAGGGCAGGCCCGCGCCGTCCTGCACCCGGAACACGTCCAGCACGATCCCTTCGGAGGTCGCCACCCGGGCGTCGACGATGTCGGCGCCCAGGGCCGCCATGGTCTGGGCCAGGTCGGCGAACAGGCCCGGGCGGTCGGCGGCGGCGATGGAGATCTGGGTCGTCTGCACCGGCAGACCCTCGACCGCCGGCGTGGGCTGGGCCTCGGTCGCCGCGCCCGCCTCGCGCGCCCGCGCCACCAGGGCCGGGTGGTCGCCCAGCGGGTCCTCGCGCGCCACGTCCTCGCCCCGGAACAGGGCGGCGACCTGGTTATAGAGGGTCCGCATCAACTGACCCTTCCAGCCGTTCCACACGCCCGGCCCCACGGCGCGGATGTCGGCCACCGTCAGCACCAGCAGCATCCGCAGCCGCTCGGGGTCGCCCACCAGCTCGGCGAAGGCGCGCACCGTCGCCGGGTCCGACACGTCGCGCTTCTGGGCGTAGTCGGACAGGGCCAGGTGGCTGCGCACCAGCCAAACCACCAGCTCGATCCGGCGCGGATCGACGCCCAACCGCTCGCAGGCCCGGCGCGCGGCGATGGCCCCGTCCTCCAGCTGGCCCCGCTCGCCCCCCTTGCCCACGTCGTGCAGCAGCATGCCCAGCATCAGGGCTTCCATGTCGTCGATCAGATGGACGATCTCGGACGCCATCGGATGGTCGGCCTTCAACTTGCCGCGCGCGATGTCGTTGATGACGCCGATGGCCTGCAGCGTGTGCTCGTCCACCGTATAGGCGTGGTACATGTTGAACTGGGTCTGGCCGACGATCCGGCCCCATTCGGGCAGGAACCGGCCCAGCAGACCCGTCTCGTTCATCAGGCTCAGGGTGCGATAGGGCCGCTGCCCGTGCGCCAGTATGTCCAGAAGGGCCCGCGTCGCCGCCGGGTCGCGCCTCAGTTTCGGCGTCACCAACGACAGCGAGCGCGTCACCGCCGAATAGGCGTCCGGGTGCAGGTCCAGATCGTGCTTGTCGGCTTGGACGAACAGGGTCAGCAGCTTGACCGGATCGACCTGGAACACCTCGGGCCCGTCGACCGACAGCCGCCCCTGGTCGATCCACAGCCCGTCCACGTCCAGGCGTTTGCGATTGGGCCGGAACGGGCTCATCAGCCGCGACAGGCCCGACGCCGTCTTCTGGTGGCGCGCCTCCAGCTTGGCCGACATGGCGCGGGTCAGGGCGCCGACGTCGCGCGCCACCAGGAAGTAGCGGCGCATGAACCGCTCCACCGCCGGCTCGTCACCGCGCCCGCGCCAGCCCATGCGCCGCGCGACTTCCGGCTGCAGGTCGAAGGTCAGCTTCTCCTCGGCCCGACCGGCGACCAGGTGCATGTGGATGCGCACTCGCCACAGGAAGTCGAACGCCTCGTCCGAGGTCCGCCGCTCGCGCGCGGTGAACAGCTCGTCCATCACCGCCGCCCCCAGCCGGCTGTCGGGGGCCAGCGACCGGGCGATCCAGAACAGGCTGTTCAGGTCGCGCAGGCCGCCCTTGCCGTCCTTGACGTTGGGCTCGACCTTGTAGCGGATGGCGCCCGCCTTCTCGTGGCGCAGGTCGCGCTCCTCCAGCTTGGCGGCGATGAAGGGTCGGGGGTCGGCCTTGGCCACCATGTCGCGAAACCGCCGGATCATCAGGTCCGCCAGTCCCTCGTCCCCCGCCAGGAAGCGCGCTTCCAGAAGGGTCGTCCGCACCGTCATGTCCGACCGCGCCAGGGTCAGGCACTCGTCGACCGAGCGCGCCGCCGGCCCCACCTTGGCCCCCAGGTCCCACAGGACGTAGAGGACGAACTCGATCACCTTCTCGCCGCGCGGCGTGGCCTTGCCGGGCCGCAGGAACAGCAGGTCCAGGTCGGAGTAGGGCGCCAGGACCCGCCGCCCGTATCCGCCCACCGCCACCAGGGCCAGCCGCTCGCTCTCGACCGGCGACACGGGCCACAGCGTCTCGGTCGCCACGGCCCACAGGGCGGTCAGCATCTCGTCGGCGGCGGCGGCGTACAGGCGCGCCACGTCCCGCCCGTTCATCCCCGCCTCCAGCTTGCGCTCGGCCCGCGCCCGCGCGGCGTCGTAGCCCTCCTTCAGGATCGCGGCCACGGCGGCGCGGGGATCGGCGCCGCGCGCGGCCTCCGTCAGGCGGTCGTCCAGGGTCGGCGGCGCGGCGGTCATGGTCGGATCATAGGCGGCGGTTCGGCGCCTGTCGTGCTAAAGGCGCGGCGGTGAGCGAACGCCTCAAGACCTTCATCCGTGGGCGCGCCGCCGAACTGGGTTTCGACGTCTGCCGCTTCGCCTCGGCCGCCGACGCTTGGCCGGCGGGGGCGCGCCTGCGCGAATTCGTCGATCACGGTCGCCACGGCGAGATGGGCTGGATGGAGACCACGCTGGATCGCCGCGTCCATCCCACCGCCATGTGGGACGGGGCCCGGACCGCCATCGTCCTGGGCCTGAACTACGGCCCGGACGAGAATCCGCTGGACCGGCTGGCCGACCGCTCGGCCGGCTATATCTCGGTCTATGCGCGCGGCGACGACTATCACGAGGTCATCAAGGGCCGGCTGAAGACGCTGGCGGGCCAGATCGCGGCGCGCAACGGCGCCGACCTCAAGGTCTTCGTCGACACCGCGCCCCTGATGGAGAAGCCGCTGGCCCAGCGCGCCGGGCTGGGCTGGCAGGGCAAGCACACCAATCTGCTCAGCCGCACCCACGGCAACTGGCTGTTCCTGGGAACGATCCTGACCGCCGCCGAGATCGAACCGGACGCGCCCGAGACCGAACATTGCGGTCGCTGCACCGCCTGCCTGGACGCCTGCCCGACCAACGCCTTTCCCGCGCCGTTCCAGCTCGATGCGCGGCGTTGCCTGTCCTATCTGACCATCGAATACGCGGGCGCCTGGCCGGTGGAGTTCCGCGCGGCGACGGGGTCGCGCATCTACGGCTGCGACGACTGCCTGGCGGTCTGCCCGTGGAACAAGTTCGCGCAAGGGGCGCGCGAAAGCCGGCTCCACGCCCGCGACGCGCTGCGCGGCCCGCGCCTGGCTGATCTGGCGGCGCTGGACGACCCCGCCTTTCGCGTCCTGTTCGCCAAAAGCCCGGTCAAGCGCATCGGCCGCGACCGCTTCATCCGCAACGTCCTCTACGCCATCGGCAACTCGGACGACGCGGCCCTGATCGCCCCGACGCGGGCCCTGCTGGAAGATCCGGCCCCGCTGGTGCGCGGCGCCGCCGTCTGGGCCCTGTCTCGGCTGATGCCGCCCGCCGATTTCACGGCCC
>Ga0065721_10052009_pt1 | contig 12923 bp, 11 predicted proteins | sample Mesricmetagenome_FD_59108 | JGI IMG/M metagenome (GOLD analysis project Ga0065721, IMG submission 59108) | Mesophilic microbial community from rice straw/compost enrichment Sample: eDNA_1 v2 (version 2) | ecosystem: Engineered > Solid waste > Grass > Composting > Bioreactor | place: USA: Davis... | reverse complement strand
GAGGTCATAATGCTCGGCAATGTTCTTCTTGGAGCCTTCCAGCGTGTTGCGGCGCGAAAGGTGATAATGCAGATCGGTCGCCGCCCGGCGGAAGAAGCCCGGATTGGCGTTTTCGAACATGTCGCGGTTCTGCAGGAAGAAGCGGAACAAAGCGGTGAGATCGTCGACCTCGATATCACCATTCATGTAGGCAGCGGCAAAGCCGACCGTGCCGCGCTGCATGGCCTCGCGCAGGACCCGGAAATTGTTGAGGCGCAGCACGGCATGTTCGCCGGTGGCCGGGTTGCCGACCGTGCGCGTACGACCATTGGGGAAAATAACGGTCAGCGCGCCGTGACGGGGATTGCCGATCATGGCGACGCCGATGCGTTCGACGGCCCAGGAGGCAAACCGGGTCCACAGGGTTACGCCGGTATCGGTGGAATTTTCTGCTACGGACTTCGTCATCGGGCCGCTTGATCCAAATTCAATAAACCTGGCGACGGCCTGGAGCTGCCGCCTCAATCTGAGCGTCGGCGGCATACATTGCACCACTAAAGTGGTGCTTGACGGTGCATGCCCGGCGCCAGTTTAGCCGCCGTAAGAGGATATGCAAGCAGCAGTTTTCTGCCGGTCACCCCTTTGGACGGGCCAGATCGGTGAGGCGGAACTGCACCTGTTCGCGCCCCTGATAGTGATCGATGGAGAGCGCGCCGGCGAAGTGGAAGGCCGAGTCGGGCTCGCGCAGCAAGGCATCGCCAATGGCGCTGCTGGCGGCCCGGAAGGCGATGGCCTTGAGGCGGGCGCCATCCTCGGAGGTAAGGGTGAAGCTGACATGGCCGCCCTTGCCGACGACCTGGGCAAAGCGGGCACGATGGGCGGGAAAGGCGAAGACCGGACTGGGATTGCCGGCGCCATAGGGCCCTGCCCGCTCCAGGTCATGCACCAGATCGAGACTCGCACCGCGGGCGGTGAGCGCCGCGTCGATGGACAGCGCCGTGGCGGCGCGGGCGGCGGTGACATCGACGGACAGCGCTTCGGCGAGGAAAGCACGGAAGGGGCCGAGCTGGCCGGGCTTGATGGTGACGCCGGCCGCCATAGCGTGCCCCCCACCCTTGGCGATGAGGCCGCGCTCCACCGCCTCGATGACGGCGCGGCCGAGATCGACGCCGGGCATGGAGCGGCCTGAACCAGTGCCCGTGCCATCGGGCCCCAGGGCGATGGCGAAGGTGGGCCGCTCGAATCGCTCGCGCAGCCGGGCGGCGATGAGGCCGGCAACGCCGGGATGCCAGTTGGCGGACGCGAGAACCAGAACCGGAGGCCCCTCCCCGCCGCCAATTTCCAATTCGGCCACGGCGGCGGCTTCTTCCACCGCCTCGACCTCGATGCGCTGGCGCTCTGCATTGAGTTCGTCGAGCCGGGCAGCGATGGCGAGGGCGTGGTGCTCGTCATCCACGGTCAGCAATTCGGTACCCATGGCCGCATTGCCGATGCGGCCGCCGGCATTGATGCGGGGACCGATAAGGAAGCCCAGGTGATAGGGGTTGATCGGGCCGCTGAGGCGGGCAGCCAGCGCCAGGGCGGCAATGCCCTTGTTGTCGCCGCGGCGGGCGACTTCGAGGCCCCGCACCACGAAGGCGCGGTTGAGGCCGGTGAGCGGAACGACGTCGCAGACGGTCGCGAGAGCGACCAGGTCCAGCAACTTCAGCAGGTCGGGCAGACCGGTATCGCCACGGTTACGCAACGCGCGATTGACCGCGACGAGGACCATGAAGGTGACGCCGGCGGCGCAAAGATAGCCGAGGCCGGAAATGTCGTCGGGCCGGTTGGGATTGACCAGCGCGGTGGCGTCGGGAAGTTCGTGGTCGCTCAGATGATGGTCGATGACCAGCACGTCGGCGCCCCGGCTCCGCGCATGAGCGATGGGGCCGTCGCTGGTGGTGCCGCAATCGAGCGTGATGATGAGGCTGGCGCCGGAATCGATCAGCTTGTCCATGGCAGCGATATTGGGACCGTAACCCTCGAAGATGCGGTCGGGAATATGCACCTGCGGTTCGATGCCGAAATGCCTGAGATAACGCGCCATGAGGGCGCAGGAGCAGGCGCCGTCGACATCGTAGTCACCAAAGAGGGCGATAGCTTCGTTGTCGGTGATAGCCTTGGCCAGCCGCTCGGCCAGAGCATCCATGGCCGTGAGCGTGGACGGGTCCGGCATGAGGCCACGAATGGTGGGTTCGAGCCAGACCGAAGCTTCGTCAAGGCTCACGCCGCGGGCGGCAATGATGCGAGCCAGGATTTCGGAAATGCCGGCGCGCTGGGCAATGGCTGTGGCCGTACGGGTGGTGGTTGCGTCGAGCCGGTCGACCCAGGCGCGGCCGGTGACCGAGCGGGTGACGTCAAGGAAGGGGCGCGGCGCATCGAGCATGAGGGAGAGGTAGGCGATTTGCGCAATGGTGGGAAGTTTTCTCTTCACCCCTCCCTTTTCGTGGGAGAGGTGAAGAACTATCGCGCGTGCTGGGCCCTGATCCAGCGGACCGTCTGGCTCCAGGAGCGCATGACGATCGTGCTGGTTTCGACCGAGCGGCGGCGGAGTCGGATGCCGTCCAGGAGGGTGCCGTCGGTGACGCCGGTGGCGGCGACGAGGACATCGCCGGCGGCCAGGTCGGTGACGTCGTAGATGCGGTTGGGGTCGGTGATGCCCATGGCGATGGCGCGCTCGCGCTTGGGCGGAGTGTCGAGGATGAGCTTGCCCTGCATCTGGCCGCCGATGCAGCGCAGGGCGGCAGCGGCGAGGACGCCTTCGGGGGCGCCGCCGGAGCCGAGATAGATATCGATGCCGGTATCCTCGGTGTTGACGGCGTGGATGACGCCGGCAATGTCGCCGTCGCTGATGAGCTTGACCGCCACGCCGGCGGTGCGCAGCTCCTCGATGAGGGCGGCATGGCGGGGGCGATCGAGCACGATGGCGGTGATTTCGCTGAGCGGGACGCCCTTGGCCCCGGCCAAGGCCCGGACGTTTTCTGTGGCGGTCCAGTCGATATGCACCGTGCCCGGGGCATATTCGGCGCCGATGGCGATCTTGTGCATGTAGACGTTGCGGGCGACGTTGAGCAGGCCGCCGCGCTCGGCCATGGCCAGAACGACAATGGAATCAGGCTGGTTCTTGGCGCAGAGGGTGACGCCTTCGAGCGGATCGACGGCAATATCGACCTCGGGCCCCTGCCCGGCTCCGACCGACTGGCCAATATAGAGATCATCGACCTCGCCGGCTTCGCCTTCGCCGATGACAATGCGGCCGGAAATGGCGACGCGATCGAGCTCGGCCTTCATGGCGAGCACGGCCGCTTCGTCGGCCGCCTGCTCATTGCCCTTGCCGCGCCATTCGGCAGCGGCGATGGCGGCGCGCTCGGTGACGCGCACCAGTTCCAGCGTCAGGCTGCGATGCAGGTGGGCGGGGCCTTTTTCGCCCTCTGCCTTCGATAATCTCATTCTACCTCCCCGGGGTCTGACTTGCCCCGGAGGGGTATCAGAGCGTTTCGATGCGGATCAGTTGCGGGTCACCGACGATAAACCCGTCCGCGGCGATCTGTGCAAGCGATTCACGCACAGCCGATTCCAAAGTCTGCTGGGTGATCATCACCACCGTGCGGGTGGGCGAACCATCCGGCGCGATGGCTTTAGCGCCCAAATCGGACCGCTGAATGACGGAATCGATGGAAATGCCGCGCTCACCCATGCGGGTGGCGATGGCCGCCAGAGCGCCCGGCACATCCTTGGCGTTGAGGCGGATATAATAGCCGCCATCATGGGCGCGCATGGGTGCCTGCTTGTAAGGCAGCAGTTCCTCGCTGGGCATGCCAAGCGGCGGCACGCGGGTGCCGCGACCGATATCGAGGATATCCGAGAGGACCGAGGAGGCCGTGGGCGGGCCACCGGCGCCGGGGCCAGCCAGCAGTAGTTCGTGGACATGGTCGGTTTCGAGCGCCACGGCATTCATCACGCCGTCGACGCCGGCAATGGCGGAACCCTTGGGCACGAAAGTGGGGTGGACGCGCTGCTCGATGCCCTCGTCGGTGCGCTGGGCGATGCCGAGCAGCTTGATCTTGTAGCCGAGTTCGGCGGCGACCTTGATGTCGTGCTGGGTGATGCGAGAAATGCCTTCCACGCGGATTTCATCCGGTGCGATTTCGTAGCCGAAGCAGAGCGTGGCCAGGATCGAAAGCTTGTGAGCCGTGTCGAAGCCTTCGACATCGAAGGTGGGGTCGGCTTCGGCATAACCAAGCGCCTGCGCGTCCTTGAGGCAATCGGCAAAGGAAATATCCTCATTGCCCATGCGGGTGAGGATGTAGTTGCAGGTGCCGTTCATGATGCCGAAGACCTTGGCGATGCGGGCCGAGCCCAGGCCTTCGCGCAGAGTCTTGATGACGGGAATGCCGCCGGCGACGGCGGCCTCGAAGCCGAGTTGGGCGCCCGATTCCTCGGCCAGGCGCGCCAGGGTCACGCCGTGCTTGGCGAGCAGGGCCTTGTTGGCGGTGACGACGGGGCGCCCGATTTCGAGGGCGGCCTTGACCGCGGCGAAAGCCGGGCCGTCTTCGCCGCCGATGAGTTCGACGAAAAGATCGATGCCGTCCGATTTGGCAAGGGCGACCGGATCGTCGAACCAGTCGAGCCCGGAAATATCAATGCCGCGGTCGCGGGAACGCGAGCGCGCGGCAACGGCCGTCACAACGAGCTGGCGGCCCAGTTTTCGCGTGAGTTCGCTGCCATCCTTCTGAAGAATGCGCACCAGGGTGGCGCCGACATTGCCCAGGCCGGCCACGCCGACGCGCAGCGGCGCCTGGGTTTCGCCATCGCCGAAATCCTGCATGGCCTTGAGGATCCGCGTGCGGGTATCGGAACGCGGCTCGCGGCCTTCGCGCAGGTCGAAGACGAAGAGCGGATCGCCCGCGACGGTGCGGCCGAACCGGGTCGGCGTCCAGCCACGGGCGGAAATGAAGGTTTCGACGGCTTGGCGGAAGGAAGCGATATCACTCATGGTGGCGCCATCTGCATAGGAATTCGCCTAGCCGTCAATAGGAGTTTGCGAAATGCGGGTGGAGTGCCTGCCCCTGCCTATTTACCGGCCGCTTTCGCTGCATCGGCGATCAGCTTGATGTATTGCGGAAAGCCCCACCTGATCGAAAGCGCGGTGGGCGGGGAGACGGCGTTGATGAGTTCGGCACCGATGACATGAGCGACGGCGCCCGCCTTGACCTGGGGCTGGAGGGCGACGAGGGAATTGGCGAAGAAGGCCGCATCGGTTTCCGGCGTCTCGAAATACGAGATCAGGATGTCGCTGGTGAGCTGGTCGAAGGTCTCGTAGCTGAGGCCGTAATAGAACGTCTCGCCCTGGGCCAGTTCGGTGACGCTGGGGGCGAGGACCATGCCGAGATCTTCGAGGAAGCTCATGCGCGGGTCGAGCCCGGCATAGACGGCCACTTCGCCATTGTATTCGGCGATGCCGGCGAAGGTCGTGCCCTGGACTTCGGGGTACTTGGCAGTCTCATCGATCATGAACTGCTCAAGCTCGGCGACGAGGGCTTCGGCTTCAGCGGGCCTGCCGATGGCCTTGCCGGTGGTGGTGATGACCTCCTGCCAGGACGTGCTCCAGGGCATGGAGGGATAGGCGACAACCGGGGCGATGCCGCTCAGCACGTTGTATTCGTCTTCGGTGAGGCCGGAATAGACGGCGATGACGAGATCGGGCTGGAGGGCGGCGACAGCTTCCACCGGCACGTCATTACCAGCCGGCAGGATGGTGGGGAATTCACCGCCGAGCGCGGCGACAGCATCCTTGTCCCAGCCCAAAGCGCCATTCTCGTCGCCGCCATAGACGAAATGGGGTATCCCGACCGGGATTTCGCCCAAGGCCAGCACGGCATCCTGGCTGGCCCAGCCCCAGGTGACGATGCGCTGCGGTTTGGCCGGAATGGTGGTTTCGCCGAAGGCGTGGGGAATGGTGACCGGAAAATCCTGCGCGTGCGCCGACGTGGCGAAGGCCAGGGTCGCGGCGAGCAGGAGCATGTGGAGGAGCTTGGACATGAGGCACCTTTTGCATGGAGGTGGTTCTCCATACAAAAGGTGAGTTTCCGTGTCATGTAATTATTTGCAGGACGCGGCGTGGCCGGGAAGGCCCTCGGATCACTCCGAGGGCGTCAGGCCTAGCCGGCGAGCGGCACCACGTTCCCTGCCCCGGTCTTGGAGCCCAGCAGCTTCTTGATATTGCGCGCGGCCTGGCGGATGCGCTGCTCGTTTTCGACGAAAGCCAGGCGGATATATTGATCGCCATATTCGCCGAAGCCGACACCGGGGGCGACGCCGACGCCGGTTTCCTTGATGAGGAGCTTGGCGAATTCGAGCGAGCCGAGATGGGCGAACTGGGCCGGGATCGGCGCCCAGGCGAACATGGTGGCCTTGGGCACGGGAATATCCCAACCGGCGCGAGCAAAGCTCTCGACCATAACGTCGCGGCGCATCTTGTAGATCCTGCGAACCTCGTCGATCACGTCATCGCTGCCGTTAAGGGCGGCGGTGGCGGCCACCTGGATGGGGGTGAAGGCGCCATAATCGAGGTAGGACTTGACGCGGGCCAGGGCCGCGATCAGCCGCTCATTGCCAACGGCGAAGCCGACGCGCCAGCCGGGCATGGAATAGGTCTTGGACATGGAGGTGAATTCGACGGAGATGTCGATGGCGCCAGGCACCTGCAATACGGAAGGCGGCGGATCGTTATCGTCGAAATAGATCTCGGAATAGGCCAGATCGGAGAGGATGAAGATGCCGTGCTCGCGGCAGTACTTGACCACCTCGGTGTAGAAATCGAGCGTGGCCGTATAGGCCGTGGGATTGGCCGGATAGTTCAGCACCAGCGCGATGGGCTTGGGGATCGAGTGGCGCACGGCGCGATCGAGCGAGCGCATGAAATCTTCATTCGGATCGGCCGGCATGGAGCGCACGACGCCGCCACTCATGATGAAGCCGAAGGAATGGATGGGATAGGTCGGGTTGGGCACCAGCACCACGTCGCCCGGGGCCGTGATGGCCGAGGCCATGTTGGCAAAGCCTTCCTTGGAGCCCAGCGTCGCCACGATCTGGGTATCGGGATTGAGCTTCACGCCGAAACGGCGGCCGTAATAGCTGGCCTGGGCCTTGCGCAGGCCGGGAATGCCGCGCGAGGTGGAATAGCGGTGGGTGCGGCCGTCCTTGACCGTTTCCTGGAGCTTTTCGACGATATGCTGGGGGGTTGGCATATCGGGATTGCCCATGCCCAGATCGATGATGTCGACACCTTCGGCGCGGGCCTTGGCCTTGAGCGGATCGATATGGGCAAACACATAGGGGGGAAGACGGCGGATTTTGTGGAAGTCGTCGCTCATGATTTCCTCGGCGGTCCCGCGCTGGGACCTGAAACTGGCCGCGACGCGCCCGGGGCGCCGCGCCTCCATAGATAGAGGCGGTGATTATCGCGGAATTGTGGTTGTGAACGGGTTAAGTGGCCCAAGGAGGCCGGTCTCGTGTTCGGCTCTTCCCGGCCCTGTCGGGCCTAACGGGAAGAGCTAGCGGGCTTCTGCCGCCGCCACGAAGGCGGCCGCAACCACTGCACTTGCGGCGAGCGAGGCTCCAACCTTAGCAACAGTGTACAAAGACCGCATGTCCCTTGCCCTTCAGATGCGATTTTTGTAAGGAAATCAGCTATCGACAGGCCGTTCATAAATCCTCCACAGGGTATTGTAAATGGTCCGAGGGGTGCCAACCTTCGGCTCCAGAACGGTGTATGGTGAGGTAAGACTTTGAAGCGCATTGCCCTTGTCACGATCGGCACGCAAGGCGACGTTCAACCCTATCTGGCCCTGGCGATCGCGCTGCAGGAGCGCGGATATTCCGTTGTGCTGGGGGCTTCGGAAGAATTCCAGGGCATGGTCGAAGGCTATGGAATCGAGTTCCACACGCTGGGACCGTCCATCCAGTCCTTCCTGACGCAGCAGCGATTCGAGAATGCGATGAGCCAGTCCATGCTCATCAACGGCCCTTCCCTGCTGCGGCAGGGCCAGCAGATCGTGGATACGGCGGCGCGGCATGCCTGGCATATGTGCCAGGGCGCCGACATGCTGATCCTCAACATGAATACCAGCTTCGGCATCGACATTGCCGAAGCGCTGCATATCCCGGCCATCATGGTGGCGCTGCAGCCGCTCAATTCGACCAGCGAGTTCCCGCTCTGCATCTATTACGGCGCTGATTTCGGGCCGGCTTTCAACAAGCTGACCTATACGGCCATGACCGTGCAGCAGATCTATTACAACCTGCCGCGCAACAAGCTGCGGCGTGAGCTGATGGGGCTCGACGCGCGCAAGAAGGGCGGGTTCTTCCGCAATACGGACGGCACGGCGCTGACCACGCTCTATGCTTATTCGCCGGTGGTGTCGCCGCGCCCGCGCGACTGGCCCAAGAGCGCCATCGTCACCGGCTACTGGCAGCTCAAGGATCGCACCGATTGGCAGCCGTCGCCTGAATTCCAGCAGTTCCTCTCCGAGGGCGAGGCGCCGGTCTATATCGGCTTCGGCTCGATGCCCTTCGGGGCGGAACGCAATACCCGCATTCTCAAGGAAGCGGTGGCCATGTGGGGTGGACGCGCCGTGGTGGCGCGCGGCTGGGGCGGCATCAATCCGCAGGACCTGCCCGATTCGATCTTCGCCATCGAGAAGGCGCCACACGACAAGCTGTTCAAATATGTCTCGGCCGTCGTGCATCACGGCGGCGCAGGGACAACCTCGGCCGGGCTGCATCTGGGCCGGCCGACCTTTGTCGTGCCGCAGACGGTGGACCAGCCCTATTGGGGCCGCCGCGTCTATGAACTGGGCTGCGGGCCCAAGCCGGTGCGGCTGCGCAAGCTGACCTCGGAAATCCTGGCCGGAGCACTGGCGGACCTTTCCACCAACGAGGATTATCGCCGCAACGCCGCCGACATTGCCGAAAAGCTGCAAGGGGAGGACGGCGCGGAAAAGGCGATCAAGGTGATCGAGCGGGTGATGGCCAATTACGTGCCGCGCATGCCCAAGGTGAAAAAGCCACGGAAGGCGAAGCCAGCCCTGAAACTGGTGGGCTAGACCTACTCCCGGCCCCGGCGCGCCATGCGCCAACTATAGAGCACGCCCAGCAGCAGTGGCAGGATGATCGCGGCGAGGACGCCTACGAAAACGATCGGCGCTTCGCCGGTTATGAGGGTCAGGATGACCAGCAGGCCACCTGATATCATCATGGCGAGGCCGGTGAAGCGGTGGGTGGCGGCCCAGTTGGCGGGATCGGCCAGGGTGGTCTTGAGGCGAATGCCGCCATAGCGGTTGGGCTGGGACTTGGGCATGAGGTTGCCCAGGACTATCAGCAGAGCCGCAACGCTCCAGGCGGCGACGCGGGCAATGGCAAAATCGAACTGGAAGACCAGCACGACCTGGAAGGCCAGGAACATGGCCAGCAGGACCGGTAGCACGGCATTGAGCACGTAGATGCCGCCGGCCAGGCGCTGCGGGTGGCTGAAGCGCCCAATGGCCCAGAACAGCACCAGCACGCCAAGCCCGAAGGCGGGCATGAGGATAAGTGCGTCGTCGCGCCCGGCGAAGCGATCCGGCTGGCCGAAGAGATCGAAATGCACGGGCAATTGCGCATCGGGCGGAATGCGCATCACGCCGGCAATCGTGGTGACGGCGATCAACGACAGCAACAGGTGGTTGAGGCGGGTGAAAACGCGCAGATCGGTCATTTTTCATCATCCTTGAGGGAGAGAAGGCCGGCCAGGGCCGCCTCCAGAATGCTGGCATTGAGATGGTAGATGAGGCTCGTGCCCTGCCGCTCGACCACGACCAGTTCGGCCTCCTTCAGCTTGGCGAAATGCACCGAGAGCGTGGGACGGCTGATATCGAAATGGGCGGCAAGGTCGCCGGCACTCATCGGGCCGGATTTGAGCAAGGCCAGGACCTTGCGGCGGACCGGATGGGACAGGGCCTCGAAGACGGTGTTGATGCCCAAGGAGAAATCCTTATTTCGCTCATTCGCTAATTAGTGTTTCCGCTAATTAGAGTCAAGACGAAATAAAGGGGAGGCCGAAGCCTCCCCTTGCGATCGGATGTGTATGTCGGCGCGCTACTAAGCCTTGTCGCAGACCAGTTCGAGATTGTTGCCATCGGGATCGATGACGAAGGCGGCATAGTAGGTCGGCGTATAGTCGCGCAGGCCGGGCGCGCCGTTGTCCTTGCCGCCATGGGCCAGGGCCGCGGCATGGAAGGCATCGACGGCGGCGCGGCTGTCGGTCTTGAAGGCGAGATGGATGTTGGAGCCGCCCTTGTCGTCGGCGCCGATCCAGAAATCGGGATAGTCCCGGCCGATGCCGGCCGCGCCAGGGTATTCCATCATGACTGTGTAGCCGAGGGGCGCCAAAGCCGCCTTGTAGAAGGCGAGCAGGGTATCAAACTGGGCGGTGCGCAGGCCAATATGGTCGAGCATGAGATATCCTCCATGGTTGGAACGCCATGGAGCAGCACCCTGCTGACGATGTGTGTCAGGAGGCAAAGAAAAGGGGAGGCTTTCGCCTCCCCCTGGCATTGAGTGATGTGCCCTGCCCTTACTGGGCCGGGACCGGGGTGGCGTCGGCATCGAGGGCTTCGATGCTTTCGCCAGCGTCATAAACGGCCTGGTTGAGAATGCCTTGCCGCTTGGCGACGATGGTAGGCACCAAGGCCTGGCCGGCCACATTGACCGCCGTGCGGCCCATGTCGAGGATCGGATCGACGGCGAGCAGCAGGCCCACGCCTTCGAGCGGCAGGCCGAGGGTGGAGAGCGTCAGCGTCAGCATGACGGTGGCGCCGGTGAGACCCGCAGTGGCCGAAGAACCAATGACCGACACGAAGGCGATCAGCAGATAGTGCTCGATGCCGAGCGGCACGCCAAAGAACTGGGCCACGAAGATGGCCGAGATCGCCGGATAGATGGCAGCGCAGCCGTCCATCTTGGTCGTGGCGCCGAGCGGCACGGCGAAGGCCGCATATTCCCGCGGCACGCCCAGATTCTGCTCGGTGATGCGCTCGGTAACCGGCAGGGTGCCGATGGAAGAACGCGACACGAAGGCGAGCTGGATGGCCGGCCAGGCGCTCTGGAAGTAGCGGATGGGATTGAGCCCATTGCTCTGCAGCAGCACCGGATAGACCACGAAAAGCACCAGGGCCAGACCGATATAGATGGCCGCCGAGTACCAGCCGAGCTGGGCCAGGGCATCCCAGCCATAGACGGCAACGGCATTGCCAAGCAGGCCAATCGTGCCAATGGGCGTCAGCCGGATAACCCACCACAGGATCTTGTGGACGATCTTGAGGAAGGAGCGGTTGAAGGCCAGGAACGGATCGGCGGCGGGACCGACCTTGAGGGCGGCGATGCCCACGACGATGGAGACCACAAGGATCTGCAGCACGTTGAAGTTGAGGCTGGTGGTGGCGCCGCTGTCGGAGACGCGGGTGGAGGCCTGCAGGCCCAGGATGTTGGACGGGATCAGACCCTTGAGGAAATCGAGCCACGAGCCCGACGACGAGGGGGCACGAGCGGCCTCGGCGGCAACGGCGGAGTTGAGGCCCGGCTGGATGATGAGCCCCAGCGCGATGCCGATCGCCACCGCGATCAGCGCGGTGATGGCGAACCACAGCAGGGTCTGCCAGACCAGCTTGGCCGCGTTCTGGAGTTCGCGGAGATTGGCGATGGAGGCCACGATGGCGGTGAAGACCAGGACCGGCACCAGCGCGCGCAGCAGCGATACGAAGGCCGAGCCGACGGTGGAAAGGGTCTGGACCAGCCAGTTGGCGCCGCCGGCGGCGTCGGGACCCATCTGGCGGGCGATGTAGCCCAGGATGAGGCCGATGACCATGGCGGCCAGGACCTGGAAGCCGAATGAGCGATAGAACGGCTTGGGGGCGCGTGACACCCGAGCAGTGGAAACAGTGGTGGGAGACATGTGTTGACCTGCAATGAGCCGAAGCGACCGCTCAACAATTGAGCTGTCCGCCTCGAAATTAAGCACGATTCTACCCCGTTTAACGATAATTCGCTGCGCAAGGCGTTGCGTTTGCCTCAGAAGACGGGAAATTTCCTGTCGGTGGAAAGCGCCCGGCGGCAATGAGCATGCTGCGTCTTCAGCGGTTGAGGAAAAGCACCGTGGCGAGTCCGGCAATGACGGCAGGCGTGAAAATGGCCGCCGCGAAGGACAGGATGAGGATGCCAAGCCCGGCGTCAAACCAGGCCAGAGCCAATACGCAAACACCCGCCACGCCGTAGGACATGCCGGTGGCGCGGTGGACGATATGCCAGGCCAGGTCGGACCGTACCGGCCAAGGCATGCGCAGGCCGGCATAGGTGTGACGCTCGGCCTCGTAGAGCACGACGCCGAGCAGCAGCAGCACGGCGCCCAGGGCAAAGCCGGTGAAGCGGACGAAATCGAGATCGGAGCCGATGCCTGAAAGCAGCAGGCCGAGCTGGGTGGCAGCGACAACGCTCATCAGTGCAGTCAGCGCCGGATCGAGAATGTGCTGGGACTTGGCATACTGGTTTTTTGTCAGCAGGCGCCCGAGCAGGAAAAAGATGGCCATGAGCAGAAGCTGGACGGCCGGGGCAACGAAGATGATCTCGCGGGGCCAAAGCCAATCGGCCGTACTGCCCGACCAATGGGCGAAATAGACGAAATCGGCGGGAATGCGGAATGCCCCGACGCCCGATATGGCCAAGGTGACGGTCAGCAGCAGGAGATGGAAGCGGGTGACGAGGCGTTGCATGGTGGCATCCGGAAGCTGGCCACATATAGGCGAAGGCAGTGCTGTGCCAAGGAACGGGACAGAGTCTTTGTGGAATACCCCCTCCTAGCCTCCCCCTGA
>Ga0065721_10052015_pt1 | contig 12925 bp, 11 predicted proteins | sample Mesricmetagenome_FD_59108 | JGI IMG/M metagenome (GOLD analysis project Ga0065721, IMG submission 59108) | Mesophilic microbial community from rice straw/compost enrichment Sample: eDNA_1 v2 (version 2) | ecosystem: Engineered > Solid waste > Grass > Composting > Bioreactor | place: USA: Davis... | reverse complement strand
AAAATCAGCCGGTTCAACAGTAAAAATTTTATCTTCTGTTTCACAAATCATATATTTATTGCAGACCTTTGGCCTTTAATTTTGTACACGATAATTAAAATATATGCAAAAACTGGTTTTCTTTAGCTTGATAGGCCTTGTGATACTGGTAGCCTGCAGCAAAGATAATATTGAAACCAAACCCGCCATCTCAATAAAATCCATCGCTCCATCCCGTGTTCCCACCGGGGTGCCCCTGGAGATCAACCTGAGTTTTACCGACAAACAGGGGGATATCGATTCCCTGTTCATCCAAAAAATACGGGTAAACCAGTGGGAAGTGCCTACTGTGGAACTTACCAATAACCTGATCTACGAGATACCCGAATTTCCTGAAAAGAACAAAGGCGAGATCAGGGTAACCATCCAATATGCCACCGCATTGGTGGCGGCACAGGACCCGCCTGCACAGCCCGACGCACCCAATGGAAAAGAACCCGACAGCCTGGTGTTTAAATTCGTTTTAATGGACAGGGCCAAGAACCTGAGTGATACCTTAACATCCGATTTGATAGTTGTTGAGCGCTCCTAAATGTTCCGGTTCTGTGATGCAGCATGTTTAAGTATCTATTCGACCTGTTTATTTTTACCAGTACCTGGATTGCCGGCTGCGCCATGCTTATGGTTTGGCAAACCAACCAGCTCATGCACCTGCACTACGATGTACCGGCCTACCTGGTATTTGTATTCTGCTCCACCTTGTGCAGCTATAATTTCCACTGGTTCCTGAGTTCCGACGCTACCAGCGAAAATGCCCGTGTACGCTGGACATTGCATCATAAAACCCTGCACCTGGTATTGTGCGGCCTGGGCGCACTGGGCGCGGCCTGGTACTTTGTGCATTTCATTGACCATTGGTTCTGGCTTTGCGGTGCGGTATTACTCACCTTTTTGTATTCCGCCCCCAAAATTCAATACAAGCCTTTTGCCTGGCTGAGAAAAATTGCCGTTGGCAAAACCATTTTCCTGGCCTTTGTGTGGATGTATGTGACCACCTTATTGCCCATTGCCATCGACGACACGCAATGGAATACCGCTTCGCTGCTGTTTTGCCTGCACCGCTTTTTTCTCATCTATGCTATATGTATACCCTTCGATTACCGCGACCGCGATTATGATAAAAAAGAAGGCATCCGCAGCCTCATTACACATTTAAGCGAGCAGGGCGTGAACATTATCTTCGCCATTTCATTGGTGTTGTTTGCAGCCACAGGTATCGCCCTGCATGGGTATGGCTATAACTGCCAGGTGATTGCGCTTTTGCTGGCGCCGGGCATCATCGTTTGGGCTTTGTTTCCCATTGCCAAAAGGAACTTTTCAGATTACCTGTATTATTTTGTACTGGATGGACTGATGATGTTCAGCGCCCTGCTGATGTGGCTGCTATCCGTTTAAGCAAAATTACCTATCTTGCTGCTACTCAAAGTAAAATAATTGCAGATGGCCACTTCAAAAAGAGAAAAAGAAAAAGTTAAGTCAATCATTACCAAATCATCATTCGAATTTCTTCGCAACTATATCAACAATCCTTCACCGGTAGGTTTTGAAAGCAGCGGGCAGAAAATGTGGCTCGATTATGTGAAGCCCCTGGTAGATACCACTTTTGTAGACCCCTATGGCACTGCCGTAGGCGTTATCAATCCCAAAGCCGATTTCAAGGTGGTGATTGAGGCGCATGCCGATGAGATCAGTTGGTTTGTGAACTATATCAATTCCGAAGGTTTATTGTACCTGAAAAGAAATGGCGGGGTCGATCACCAGATAGCACCCGGTCAGCGTGTATTCATCCATGGCAAAAAAGGCCCTGTGAAAGCCGTGTTTGGCTGGCCAGCCATCCATACCCGCCTGCACAATCCCGATACCAAGGATCCCCAGCCCAAGGTAGAGAACCTGTTCCTCGATTGCGGTGCCCGCAATAAAAAGGAAGTGGAGGAACTGGGCATTCATATCGGCGCCGTGGTCACTTACCAGGATGGCTTCGATGAACTGGCCAATGATTATTACGTGGGCCGCGCCTTCGACAACCGTGTAGGCGGTTTCATGATCGCTGAAGTAGCCCGTTTAATAAAAGAAAATAAAAAGCAACTTCCTTACGGATTATACGTAGTAAATGCTGTGCAGGAAGAAATTGGCCTGCGTGGCGCCGAAATGATAGCCCGTCGCATCAAACCCAATGTGGCCATTATTACCGATGTTACACACGATACCTACACCCCCATGATCAACAAGATCATAGAGGGCGATGTATGCTGCGGCAAAGGTCCCTCGCTGGCCTATGGTCCGGCTGTGCATAATAAACTGTTGAACCTGGTGCAGGAAGTAGCGGAGAAAAAGAACATACCCGTGCAAATGCGCACCGTGAGCCGCAGCACAGGTACCGATACTGATTCCTTTGCCTATGCCAACGACGGCTGTCCCTCGGTGCTGATCTCCATTCCATTGCGGTATATGCATACCACCGTGGAAATGTTGCACAAAAGCGATATAGAACAAACCATACAGCTGATGTATGAAACCTTGTTAACGCTGACGCCTAAAACAAACCTAAGCTATCTGTAACCCCTGTTTTTTGCAGTCTTTCGCCGGCGCAGGGTTTTCCATCCTGTAAACAGCGTGAGTAAAAACAAAACCGGCATCAGCCAGGTAGTGGCTATGCGTATGAACAATTGTTCGGTACGAATAATCAAACCGTCGCCATATAAAGCATAATACGGTTTAGGCCAGAAAGCTTTTTGCACCCTTTCAGCCATATTGCGCGGTGTTTGTTTTTCCAGGTAGGAACTGAATAAAAACCGAAAAGTATTACCCGGATGAAAATAATATTTTGCGGTTGATTGCACTTGTGTAAAAGGAACCGTAGCCGTATCCCGACCATCAAAATACAAGGCCGTGAGATCACTGTCGTGTACATTATACCGTAACAAACGCGATACATCGATCACATTCAACGGTTGCTGTCCCTTTTGTACAAACACGGTTTTTGCCAGCAGGTCAACATAACACCATTTGTTCAACTCCTGTATAAACACCTCGTTGAATACATGGGTACCCCGGGATATAGTATACTCAAAATCACCGCAGCTTACGAGGCGTACAGGAACACCGGCCCTGGTGGCAAAATAAGAAAAGATGGCAGCGTAATTACCGCACCATAATTGGGATTGGCCGGCCTGTACACATTGCAACTGGCGTACCGGCGACAAAGCCGACAGTGAATCAACGGGCACACCATCCATACCTCTCACCACCTGCAGAATATAACGAGCAATTTTGATCACCCGCTCCTGCGACCGGTCTGTAGGCGTAACACCCATTGAATCGCTTAAATACCGGTCGGCTTCTGCATGGTGTTCGGGGTCATTGAATTGTTCAAAACGCATGGCCCAATCAGACAAATCGTAAAAAGAGCTGCTGGTAACGGGAATATCGGCATGGATCAGTTCAAATAGTTGTCCGCCGCTATTGCCTTTTGCCCGGTATAAAGAATCAGGCGAATAACTTATTTGCGCCTGCACAGGAGGCAGATCGTTTATTTGTATGGAATAGGTGTGCAGCCCCTGCATGGGTTTAAACACAAGCTTACTGCCGCGGGCGCCGGTTATTGGTGTATTGCCGGTATATACTTTGAAACGATTATTGTATTTAATGCCCTGGCCACGGAATTGTAATGCTATTGAATCATTTTCTGCTTCCCATAAACCGGTTATGGCCGTCTGGCCTTTCAGGTAATAAAGACCATCGTAACCCGGCGCTACGGCATATGAAAAAAGCATCTTTTTCCTGGCAATAAAATTCAGGGCCGTGGTGACCAGGAATAAAGAAAGAAAAATGAAAAACCATCTCAACCAGTTCATATATCAGGTATGTGATGAAGTATGGCCGGAACTATTGTGCAGGCCCTTTTCCGCAGTCAGGAAAGATAAAATTATTTTCATATCTACATCCAATCTTTTTACCTTTAGTTTAAATTTTTAGTGTCCTGATGCATCACTTCCTTTTATACATCGATCCCGGCAGTGGCAGTTATCTGGTGCAAGTGATCATTGCCGCTATACTGGGCGCACTATTTTATTTCAAAAACATCTGGTGGAAGATCAGGGCGTTTTTTTTCCGACCCAAAAAAGAGGATCCCGAGGGAGAAGATTCTGTAAATGGTTAACTATACGCGTCATCCTTCATCTTTTAAAGATCCTGCCGGTTTTGTATTCGAATCCGGCGGCAAAGTATACAGGCAGGTGAACCAATACTATGCCTCCCAATACCAGCAGCTCATGAGCAGCGGCCTGTATGATGCACTGGTTAAAAAAGGCCAGCTCATCCCCCACCAGCAGCTCCATCAAAATCTCACACAAAGCCCGGAATGGTATAGCACCCTCCTGCCCGAACCGGTAGAATATATCTCCTATCCATACGAATGGTGTTTTGAGCAATTGCGCGATGCTGCCCTGCTTACGCTGAACATAGTGCGTACCGCCATTCAGCACGGCATGATACTGAAAGATGCCACGCCTTTCAATATCCAGTTCTATAAAGGCAAACCGGTATTTATCGACACCCTGTCATTCGACCTGTACAATCCCAAACAGCCCTGGATAGCCTACCGGCAATTTTGCCAGAGCTTTTTGTTTCCCCTGTACCTGGAACATTATCTGAAAACCGATATACAAAAAATACTCAGCAGTTATATTGATGGCGTACCCGTTGATTTTATTGCCAGGCTATTGCCGCTGAAAAGCCGGCTGAGCCTGGGTGTTTGGCTGCATGTATACCTGCAGCAAACCGCTGCCGGCAGCCAGAAACAGGGCAAGGCCGCCGAAACGCGTTTCAGCCGAAAAAAACTGCTCGACCTGGTGAGCCATCTTACCAATATCATTCAACATTTTCCGGCCGAACGCATCTACAATTCCACCTGGAGCAATTATTACGAAGACAGCATCCTGAGCCAGGAATACCTGCGCGAAAAAGAAACCATTGTGCGCAAATTTTGTGCCGTGACCAACGCCAAAAGTGTATTGGACCTGGGCGCCAACGACGGTCATTTTTCAAAGGTATTTGCCGCTTACAATATGCAGGTAGTAGCCACCGATGCCGACAGCCGCTGTATTGCCCGCTTATACCAGGAAGTGAAAAAAAATAACATCACCAATATACTGCCGCTGATACTGGATATTGCCAACCGCTCGCCGGCCATTGGTTTCAACAACCGCGAACGCGCGGCTTTTCATGAACGCATTCAAACCAACATGGTGGCGGCGCTGGCATTGATTCATCACCTGGTAATAGGCCGCAATATTTCGCTGCCGGCACTGGCGGAATATTTCAGCCAGATAGCACCGGAACTGATCATTGAATTTGTGCCGAAAGAAGATGAGAAGGTGCAGCAAATGCTGGCAAACCGGCCCGACACCTTCCCCGACTATACAGCCACCACCTTTGAAGCTTGTTTTGAACAGTATTTTAATATTGCCGGTAAACAACTTATTTCCGGCACATCGCGTATGTTGTATCATATGAAAAGGAAAGATGCTGCATAAACTTCACGCCTATGGCAACTATACCATCGCCTCCCTCCGGGAAATATTCATTTTTGAAACAGTCAGGATATGTGTGGTTGCTGCCCCTGTTGTATTTGCTGCATAGTTATAACGACCTGTTTGGATTCATCCCGTTCATATACATATTGGTATTTTTTATAAGCGCCTTTGTTTTGGGGAACCTGTTGCTGGGCATTTGCTGGTTAATCACAAAATCACCGGCAAAATCGCTTTTTATTACGTTTTGCTGCCTCTTATTCGTGCTATTCTGGGGCGCATGGCACCAGTTTCTGAAAACGCATGCTGGCTACACCCTGAGCAGGTATGCAGTGGCATTACCCGTTACCATGGCACTGCTGGTATCGTTTGTGCGGTATGTGATCAAAAGACCCGGAAAACTGACACAATTGTCCAGGTACTTCCATTATTTAATGGTGATTCTGTGTTTATGGGAATTATTACAATTGTTTTTTCATTACCACCAGTATCGTAAAGATGCCAACCAGGTGTACCCTGTCCGGCCCATCAATAATGCCTACCAGTCGTGCCATAAACCCGATTCATCAAAACCCGACATTTATTTTATCATATATGATGAATATACCCATAACCGCATGTTGAAGCAGTTATGGGGCTTCGATAACCGTGCTATCACCAACTGGCTTCAAACAAAAGGATTTTTTATTCCCGACAGCAGCAAGGCCAATTTCAGTTTTACACCCTACTCGCTCAGTACTACATTCAATATGAACTATATTGCGGTGAGTGCCGTCAACATCAACGATCTGCCATTTAATTCTTTGAAAGCAGTTAAATCGCTTAGTGAGAACGAGACATTCGACCTGCTGCAAAAAGAACACTACCGCATCAGCACCTTTACCCCTTTCAGAAGCACCTACCGGCAGGTGGAAGTCATGCATGAGCTGGAAGATTTTGCAAAGAGAAAACTGTTCTACCAGAATTTTCTTGCCCGGTTCTTTTTTGATGTGGGATGGCATTTCCTGCCCGCCGACCCTTCCGTGCATACGAACAACAACCCATCACCCATTTTGCGGGAGCGGGCACAGGACCTGGAAACGATTGCCAGGGGCATCAAAGCAACCGCCAACGATTCAGCGGGCAGGCCACCGCAATTTGTATACGGTCATTTGATGACGACCCACAAACCACATATATTCAATGAAGATGGACAGGTGCGTTCAGTGGCCGACCTGGCAAAGGATAAGGCCTATTTTCATACTTATATCAACCAGGTAAAAGCCGCCAACAAAAGCATACGGGACATTGTAGATCATATTCTCTCCCATAACTGGAAAAACACCATTATCATTATCATGGGCGATCATGGATTCAGGTTTTTACCCGACGACGATACCCGTAGCTATTTTCCCATATTCAGCGCCTTTTATTTCCCCGACCGGGCCTACCCTTCTTCGCTATCCAATATCAGCGCCATCAATACATTTCGAATTGTATTTAATCAGTATTTTTGCCAGAATTTATCACTGCTCAAAGACTCTTCTATTATAGTCAAATTTTAACTATGATCAAAAACAACTGGACGCTGCAAGAAATACATGATATTTATAATACCCCCCTGCTTGAACTGATTTATCGTGCCGCCACCATACACAGGCAATATAATAACACTGCAGAAGTGCAGGTGTGCACCCTGCTTTCCATCAAAACTGGTGGTTGTGTGGAAGATTGCGCCTATTGTTCGCAGGCCGCACGTTACCATACCAATGTAAAGGTGCATGGCCTCATGAAAAAAGAAGAGGTGCTGGAATATGCCGCCAAAGCCAAAGAGGCCGGCTCTACCCGTTTTTGTATGGGCGCCGCCTGGCGCGAAGTGCGCGATAACCGCGATTTTGACCGGGTACTGGATATGGTGAAGGGCGTAAATGAAATGGGGATGGAAGTATGCTGTACACTGGGCATGCTCACCGCCGAACAGGCCCAAAAGCTGGCCGATGCCGGTTTATATGCCTACAACCACAACCTCGATACATCGGCCGAACATTATGGTGAGGTGATCACCACCCGCACCTACGAAGACCGCCTGCGCACCATTGACAATGTTCGCAAAGCAGGCATCTCCGTTTGCTGCGGCGGTATACTGGGCCTGGGCGAAAATCATGAAGACCGCATTAAAATGCTGCATACGCTGGCCACCATGCCCACCCATCCTGAGAGTGTGCCCATCAATGCGCTGGTACCGGTAGAAGGTACGCCGCTGGCGGGTAGCCAGCAGGTAGATGTATGGGATATGGTGCGCATGATTGCAACGGCGCGTATATTGATGCCGAAGGCCATGGTGCGGTTGAGTGCCGGGAGGGCTACAATGAGTTTGTCTGACCAGGCTTTGTGTTTTATGGCGGGGGCGAATTCGATATTCGCCGGCGAGAAATTATTAACAACGCCCAATCCAACTTTTGACACAGACAAGGCTATGTTTGAACTATTGGGCTTAACGCCGCGGGAAGCGTTCAGGAACGAACTGGTAAATTCGTAAACTACCCGCTGCGCTGGCTGTCAGGGACCTGCTCGCGCAGCGAGCAAAAGCGCACCCGCAAAAACCCCGATCGCTACGCAGTCGGGGTTTTTGCGGTATGGCGGTTGCACTTCGCGCACTGGTTATAAAATGCACTAAGCAACCTAATATGCCGTCTTTATAAGATCTTCAATCTCCTTACAAAAATACCTCTCCCCCTCCGCCACCTTCACTATCGCCCTCACCATCTCTGTGCCCGACGAACTCTTCGTCACATACCCATTTGCACCAGCCTGCATCAACGCATGAATATATGGCAAATCGGTATGCACCGAAATTCCAATCACCCGAATATCCTGCGATAACTGCCGTATGGCCCGGGTGGCCTCAATCCCGTTCACCGGCTCCATATTAATATCCATTAACACCACATCCGGAGACGTTCTCCTGCAAGCTTCAATCACCTGCTCGCCATTTTCGCAAATGGCAATGATCGAGAGCCGCTCGTCCCTGCTCAACAGCAGCGTCCAGGCCTCCCGAACCAATTTATGGTCATCGGCTATAACCACCTTGATCATTCAGAAAAGGTTTAAAATACTTTAATTAGATGAGTCATTACTTTGATTACACAGCATACCCCCCCGAATTGCTTCGGGTGAAAGTAAGTGGGTAATAAAAACCAGGGGAAACAATTACTTATTTCCTGTTCTGTTTCGTGCCGAAGTAGTCGCTTAGCATTAGATTCAGGCCGAATTGATGATAGGCCGTGTTGTTCTGATAATAACTTCTCGCGTAGCGGATCTGGATTTTTTTGAGCAGTATGCCGGCGCCTATTGAAAAACCGTTTAGCCCGTTCCCGGCATTGCCAATGTTTAGTTCTTTTCGTCGGAGGTAGTTATAGCCTGCAGTAATTTCCACCTTATCCCCTGCAAAAACCTGCGCAGCTATGATGAAATGCCTGAAAATTTTGTCAAATATATATTTTTTTCCGGTATCCTCCGATATTCCATTGGCTTCATTATAATCCGCATCGCTGTAACGTGTGTTGAAGCGATGCGTCTGTACAACAGTAGCGGAAAATTGTATGGGCGCATTCTTTAGTTTTTTGGAAATACCCAATTGCACATCAAAAGGCAAATCGGCAGCGCCGGCGCCTTCATATTTCTGTAAAGCAGCACCCATATTCTTTAAAACCAGCGATGCCTGCAGCCAATGCACGGTATCAGTATAAGTAACACCAACGTCCATAGCTATGGCCGACGAACGGTAAATGCCATACGAAGAATGAATGAATTTAAAGGTGGCGCCGTAAGTAAAATAATCACCGTAGGCACGGGCGGCACTTGCCTGTACCACGTAATCGGTGGGGCGCATATCGCCCAGCATATTGCCGGCCGCGTCGGTTTGTGTAATGGATCCGTAGTGCAGGTAATTGACGCCTGCTGCAAATGTCGTATTTGTCGTTTCGTGATACAGGCCGGCAAGCAGGTGATAACTTTTGATGCCGGCATAAAATGAATTGAACACCAGAGAGGCCTGTGTATGCATGGCAGGCCGTAACAAGGCGGGGTTGTTAAAAGCCAGACCAATATCCTGCGTTTGGTTACTGATATTCACGCCGCCCAAACCGGAAAGCTGTGGTGAATTGGATAATTTCAGGAAATTATAGATGCTGTTGCCGCCCAGCGTTTGCGACTGGGTCAGGGCAGGAAGGAATACGAATAATGATATACGCAGTATGTTTGGCATGAAGGGTTGCGGGCGAAAATACAAAAAACAAGCCGGAAGCAGGTTTTCATCGCCAGACATGCCCCGCCTGGTTAAAATTTCGCAAAAAAAATTCCTCCATTGACATGGAGGAATTTCTTTAACCCTTAAAACAACCAACATGAAAAAAAATCTCGGTTGAGTATTAATAACAGGGTTTTGCACAAGTTTGTTCAGGCTTGCTCCTGAAAATGTATTAAAATGACATTAAAAGGACATACATCATCATCCCAATGCAATATCCAACACCTGCTGCATGGTCTTTACATAATGAAATGTAAGCCCCTTTATAAATGCCGATTCAATTTCCTTGATATCCCTTTCATTCTGCCAGCACAAGATAATTTCCTTCAAACCGGCGCGCCTGGCGGCCAGCACTTTCTCCTTGATGCCACCCACCGGCAATACCTGCCCGCGCAAAGTAATTTCGCCGGTCATGGCCAGGTAGGGTTTCACCCGTTTGCCGGTAAGGGCCGATGCCATTGAAGTCATGAGCGTAATGCCGGCACTGGGTCCATCCTTGGGCACAGCTCCTTCGGGCACATGCACATGTATGTTCTTTTTATTGAATAACTCACTGTCTATCGAAAGTTTTTTGGCGTTCGACTGCAGGTACGACAAAGCAGTGGTGGCGCTCTCCTTCATCACATTACCCAGGTTACCGGTGAGCTTCAACTCTCCTTTCCCATCGCTCAGGCTGGTTTCCATGAACAGAATATCGCCGCCCACATAGGTCCAGGCCAGGCCAATGGCCACACCGGGCAGGTTGGCCACTTTGTATATCTCGTTATTGTACCGCGGTTTGCCGAGTATCTTCTCTACATCGCGCTCGCTCAGGTCTTTCTTCACCTGTTCTTTCAGGGCATATTCCTTTGCCTCATAACGCATTATCGACGCTATATAGCGGTCCAGCTCACGCACACCGCTTTCGCGGGTATAGTCCTGTATGATCTTTTGAATGATCTTGTCGCTGATCCTGAAGTCGATGTCTTTCAAACCATGCGCTTCCTTTTGTTTGGGGATGAGATGCCTTTTGGCAATCTGCAATTTTTCTTCCACGGCATAACCGCTCAGGTTAATGATCTCCAAACGATCGCGCAGGGCGGGCTGTATATTGTTGATGTCGTTGGCAGTGGCTATGAACAATACCTTACTGAGATCGTATTCCAGCTCCAGATAATTATCGTAGAAAGTATGGTTTTGTTCGGGGTCCAGCACTTCCAGCAGGGCGGAGGATGGATCGCCCCGGAAATCGCTGCCCACCTTGTCTATTTCATCCAGTATCAGTACGGGATTGCTCGATTTCAACTTGCGAATGCTTTGAATAATGCGGCCGGGCATGGCGCCGATATAGGTTTTGCGGTGACCACGTATCTCGCTTTCATCGTGCAGGCCACCCAGGCTTATGCGGGCATACTTGCGCTGTATGGCGCTGGCAATGCTGCGGCCCAGCGAGGTTTTACCAATACCGGGAGGACCCACAAAACACAGGATGGGGCTCTTCATATCGCCCTTCAGTTTCAGCACGGCCAGGTATTCCAGCAAACGTTCTTTCACGCGCTCCATACCATAATGATCGCGGTCGAGTATTTTTTTGGCCTTGCGCAGGTCGTACTGGTCCTGGGTGTATTCTTGCCAGGGCAGGTCCAGCATCAGGTCCAGGTGGTTGTATACCACGGAATAATCGGGTGTGCTGGGATGCATGCGCTCCAGCTTCTCAATGCCCTTCCTGAACATATCTCTGGCAGCCTCGGGCCATTTTTTGGTCTCGGCTCTTTTCTGCATTTCCTTGATCTCCCGTTCATTGGTATCGCCGCCCAGTTCTTCCTTGATGCTCTTCATCTGCTGCTGCAGGAAGTATTCGCGTTGTTGTTTGTCCAGCTCGGTCTTGGTTTTGGTGGTCACCTTGTTCTTTAGCTCGGCAAACTGCAGTTCGCGTTGCAGCAACTGCATCAGCAAATCGGCCCGGGTTTCAATTTTATTCATTTCCAGCAGCTTCTGCTTTTCCACCAGCTCGGTGTTCAGGTTGCTGGATATGAAATGAATAAGAAAGGAAGGGTTCTCAATATTTTTCAGGATGATGGCCGCCTCCGAGGGTATATTGGGCGAAAGCTGTATGATTTGGGTGGCCAGGTCCTTGATATTGGCCACATAGGCGTCAAAGTCTTCATTGGCCGGAGCTTCCGACTCTTCCAGCAATTGCACCTGAGCCTTGAAATAAGGCTCTTCGGCCACCATGCTGGTAATCTGGAAGCGGCGCTTGCCCTGGATAATGACCGTGGTGCCGCCATCGGGCATTTTAATCATCTTTATGATACGGGCCACGGTGCCAATATCTTCCAGATCGCTTACAGTGGGGTCTTCCACATTACTGTCTTTTTGCGCTATCACACCCACCAATTTGTCAGCCTTATAGGCGTCATTCACGGCCTTGATGCTTTTATCGCGGCCCACGGTAATAGGCAGCACTACTCCGGGAAACAATACGGTATTACGTAAAGGGAGGAGGGGCAATTCAGACGGAATGACGATATCCGCACTATTATCATTTTCATTTTCATTCAATGGAATAATAGGTATAAAATCCATCTCATCTTCCGGGGTAAAAATAATTTTCGCTTCTTTCATACTTCTTGTGTCTGTGACAAAATAACATACTATATCTCAAAATACCATGTTTTACAGGCAAAGGGTATATATGTCAAGTTTGGTGCCAGCGGAGTTAATTATGACAAATGTGGTGGCGCACCCGGTTGCATTAATTCGTATAAGCCTATGGGTGAGAAACAAAAAAAGCCCCATGGAGGAGCTTTAGCAAAAGGATGTATATGGAGAAATTACCATTTATCTACTTCATCGCCTGCGTCGGAAGAACCGATACCATTGGAAGCAGCCGAACTGTTGCTCTGTAAAGCAGTAGCAGAAGCGGGGGATGCTGTATCAATATCCATATCAACTTCACCGTCTGTTTCAGCCACCTGGTCGTGGTTGTAGGCATCGAAGTCGAAATTGGGCATCAATTCAGTCTTGACGTAATCAACCGCCTCGGTCAGTGCCTTTAAGAACTTGTTGAAATCTTCTTTGTAAAGGA
>Ga0065721_10052014_pt1 | contig 12925 bp, 16 predicted proteins | sample Mesricmetagenome_FD_59108 | JGI IMG/M metagenome (GOLD analysis project Ga0065721, IMG submission 59108) | Mesophilic microbial community from rice straw/compost enrichment Sample: eDNA_1 v2 (version 2) | ecosystem: Engineered > Solid waste > Grass > Composting > Bioreactor | place: USA: Davis... | reverse complement strand
GCCCGCCGATACCTGGGCCGCAACGCCGGCCGAAATCCTCACCGCTCAACGCGGCCTTGTCGCCAAGCTGAAGGCCATCCACGGCAGCGCGGAGAGTGCCGCCGACGACGTGCACAGCAGCCCGACAACTTACACCGCCGAACGCCTCGCAGAGATCGACAAGCTCGGCTATGACCCGGCCTTCGATCGCGAAGGCTTCGCCAAGCTCAAGGCAAAGATCGCGGGGCGCGCATGACCCGTCCGCCCCGCCTTTGCTCGTGCGGCCGCATCGTCGCGCATGGCCTGCGCTGCGCATGCCAGCAAGCCGCCGACCACGCCCGCAAGGCGCGGCACGATCGGCGCCGACCTAACGCCCGCCAGCGTGGCTATGATCGCTCGTGGGAGGAAGCCGCTAAGGCCTTCCTCGACCTTCCCGGCAATGACCGCTGCGCATGCGGCGCCCCTGCCGTGCTCGTGCGTCACGTCAAATCGATCCGCCGCTATCCGCACTTGCGCATGATGCGTTCCAACTGGCGCCCCGGCTGCCAGCGCTGCAACGCCCTCGACGCTGTTCGGGAGTGTCACTCATGACCGAGTCAGTCATGCTCAATCGTCCGCATGCGCTCGAGCAACCGAGCGTTGTAGGCCATCCCATCGCTTCCGAAGTGAACTCTTCGGTGGCACGTCGGACACAACGCGATCACGAAGCGCGGATCGTCTGGTCCCCCGTCGCCGAGCCGTCTGATGTGGTGCGGCTCCAGATACGGCACGCCATTAGGTCTGACAAAGGGAGCCGGCTGCTGGCATCCTTCGCAGTGGCCGTGGGCGCGCGCCACCACGTAGTCCCGCACGTCTCGGCTCCTTTGCACAACTGTGACCTGCGCGCGGCTCCGGCCGGGCTCCATCTTGGCTGCCGCGAATGCTCGGCTTCGGAGCGCCGCGAGATCAACTTTCTCATCGACGGAGAGTTGATCGACAGCTTCGCCGACAGCTTCAAGGTCGCGAAGCTCAAAAACGATCGCCTGTCGTGTCGTGCCTTCTCGATCGGGCGCGGGCTCGCGATGAAAGCCGGAACAAACGAACGCGCCCTCAAAGCGCAGTCCCGTCTTCACCTTGGAGAACAACAACAGATCCCGTCCATCTCGCGAGTGGTTCGCGATCGCAGCGTTGCCGCGAAGCAGCTGCATGTCTCCTACCTGACCTTCGCCGAAGTATTCGAAGGTGCCGTCGGGCAACCGTCGATCCGCGTAACCATGCGCCAATCCCTCTTCACCCGTGATGATGATCACAAGTGGGAAGCGAGCCGGGGTTATAATCCCGCCTTGCTGCTGCCCGCCGAACCTCGCGTGGATGTCGCTGCGTCTGTTGTAGACGCGACCTCGTTCAAATCCCCACGTCACAGCTACCTCCCCCGACCATGACTGAGCTCGACCTCCTCACACTAGACGGACTCACGCAGCCCATTCGTGAATGGGCGCTCGACTATGGCATACCGGCAAAGCTGATCCAAAGCAGGCTGGCGAAGGGCTGGACCGTTGAACAGGCCATCACTGAGCCGATGCCGGTATCTGCCGGTGATAAGCTACCCGAGTCCAAGCGTATCGATCGACGTGCGCACCTCTACACGCATGATGGTCGCACGCTGACGATCAAAGAGTGGGCAGAGCGAACCGGCATCTCGCGATCTTACCTCACGAAGCGACTAAGGCTCGGCATGCCGATCGCGGAAGCTATCGCGCCGGTGCCGAAACAGCGGACCTACACTCACGCTGGTGAGACGAAGACGCTGCCCGAATGGGCCCGTCATGTGGGCATTAACTACAGCACGCTTCGCTATCGCGTGCGGACCCAGCGTCTGCCGCTAGGCGAGGCACTCGCGAAGAAGCGCCACGGCAATGCCACGGCGAAGCCGATCGTCATCACGCTCGGCGACCTGCGCATCGATATCACTGTGACCAGGGCGGGGGTAGGTGTCGTTTCTAAGGGGGCGGTGGGGACCGGCGCGGGGAGCGTCGCGCAAGAGATTTCCAAATTGGAGTTTTCGGAATGACCGTCTCCGTCGCCCTTCTGAAGGCTCAACTTAACCTCACCGGCACCGACGATGACGTGCTCCTGGCGCACAAGATCGCCGCCGCCACCTCATGGTGCGAGCAATACATCGGGCGGTCTTTCGCCGACCTCGACCCACTGCCGGCGACCCTGGACGAGGCCGTGCTCCAGCTTGCCGCACACTGGTTTGAGAACCGCGAGGCCGTGCTTGTCGGCTCCAGCGGCGCCGAAGTTCCCTTCGGTGTGCGTGACCTGATCAAGCCTTACGTCGATTGGTCTGATCCTGAAGACGAAGAGGCCGCGTGATGGCGAAGAGCAAACAGCTTCTCCGCCTCGAACAGCGTATGGCCGCAATCCCTGCCGCCGTTCGCGAGGCCGTCACCCCAGCGCTAATGGCGTCTGGTGACGAACTCGCCTCGACCATGCGCGCGCTGGCACCGGAGGATACCGGCGACCTCAAGGACTCGATCGCCGTTACGCTGCCCGGCCAGTCGACCCCGCCCTATAGTCAGCCCGGCGGCGAGCGCGTCGCCGGTAAGCTTGAGGTGCTTGTCACTGTCGGCGATCAGGACGTGCGCTATCCGCACCTACAGGAATACGGCACGAGCAACCACGAGGCGCAGCCGTTCTTCTGGCCGGCCGTGCGCCTTAATCAGAAGCGTCTGACAGCCAAGATCAAGCGCGCCATCGCAAAGGCCGTCCGCACAAAGTGGGACCAGCCGTGATCGATCCCGCCTTAGCCACACGCACGGCAATCCGTGAGCATCTTATCGCTGACCCGGACGTGACTGCGCTGGTTCCGGCATCCGGTATTCGCACCGGAGCGCGGCCTGAGGATTTCCCCGTCGTCATTATCCGCGACGGGACCGTGCACATGCATGGACGCGCGGCCGGCGGGCAGCTTGTGGCAACCGTCTTCGTGGATCTTTACGTCTGGACGGATACCGGCGCCGATGCTGCGCAGCAGATCGCCGCCGTGGTTGCTCGCCGCCTGCTTACGTGGCCGACCCCGGCCGGCATCACGTTCGATGAGTTCCGCCACCAGCGCACGACATGGGTTCGCGATCCGCAGCCGGAAGTTGGGCACGGCGTCCTGTTCATCGAGGCCACCGTGAGGTGGACGATATGAGAAGCGGGCGCCTCGACCGCTCCATCACGATCCAGCGCCAGACCGAGACCGTCACCGCGTCAGGCGCCGTCACCTCGACCTGGGCAACCGTGGCCAACGTGCGCGCCGAGATCGTCCAGCTATCGGCATCCGAGTTCCTGTCAGCGTTTGGCGAGGCGGACACGAAGGCCATTGTCTTCCGCATCCGCTTCGTCACCGGCATCACCAACGGCGACCGCGTCACTTACGAAGGGCAGACCTATGACCTCAAACAGGTTGTCGAGATCGGCCGGCGGCGCGTCCTGGAGCTTCATTGCGAGCGCGTCGCATGAAGGGCCGCAAGCCGACGCTCACCCATAATCGCGATCCGCTGACGAAGGCACCTTCGGCGCCGGCCTGGCTGTCGCCTGCCGCGAAAGCCGAATGGCGCCGCATCATGCCGCGCCTCATCGCTGATCGGATCGTGACCAAAGCAGACCTGGGCTCGGTGGAATCGTATTGCGTCGCGACTGGCCGCGTGAAGGAGCTTGAAGCGCTGCTATCGAGCGGCTTCGATGCCAGCCTGTGGCGCGCCCAAAATCAGGCGATGCAGACAGCGAAGCAGCTTGCCGGCGAGCTTGGGCTTACTCCCGTGTCGCGTCGCAAGATCGAGGCCGGCGCTCCCGACGATGACGGCTTCCTCGAATGACACAGACCCTTGTCATTCGCCCGGAATGGCTCTTCGATAACTCGCCGATTGCCGACCCGTTGGGCTACGGCGAGCGCGCCGTGCAGTGGTTGCGGCAGAACAAGCATCCGAAGTCGCGCGCGCCCGGCAGGGCCTTCCAACTCGCCGCGTGGCAAGAGCGGATCATCCGCGCCATCTTCGGCCCTCGAAACCCCGATGGCACGCGGATCATCAAGAAAGTCATCATGCAGGTGGGCCGTGGCTCCCGCAAGACGGCGCTGGCGGCCGCCATCGTCCTGCTTTGCACTTTTGGGCCGGAGAAGATCGCAGGCGGCCTTATCCAGTCGGCAGCCTACGCCCGCAAGCAGGCGCGCGAGCTTTTCGAGGAAGTCGCGCTCATCGTGTCGCAGGATCGGCGCTACAAGGGCATTGCGCGAGTCCGCGACTACAAGAGCACCATCACACACGCCAAGACGCGCACCCGATATGAGGCGATCAGTTCTGAAGGCCTGGGCGCCCACGGGTCCACGCCCTCGATCGTGGTTGCGGACGAGCTACACGCCTGGACGACCGAGAAGCACCGCGAGCTTTGGCGTGTCCTGTCGTCGGCGCTCGACAAGACCGACGACGGTCTCATGATCGTTCTAACAACTGCCGGCCGCGGACAGGAATCGCTCGCCTATAAGGAAGTCGCCGCGGCGAAGCGGATTCAACTTGGCGAGATTAATGACCCCCACACGCTACCCGTCATCTTCGAATGCGGCGAGGGTTCCGACTGGAAAGATGAAAGCGTCTGGCACAAGCTACTACCCGGCCTCAAGGACGGCTATCCGTCGCTGCGCGCGCTCCGCGAGCGCAAGATCAAGGCGGAATACTCCGTCATCGAACGCGAGATCCTTCAGCAGCTTTACCTGGGCGTCTGGTTGAACGCCTCATCGTCGCCGTTCGTCAGCATGGTCGCCTACGACAAGTGCGGCAGCGTTCCCGTCGACTTCGAGGCGCTCAAGGGCAAGTCCTGCTATCTCGGCGTCGACCTCTCCGAAGTTTCGGATTTGACTGTCATCGTCGCCGCCTGGCCGACCGCTGACGGCGGCTACATCGTCCGGCCGTCCTACTTCTGCCCGGCTGACGTTCTCGATCAGAAATCGCGCGTCGAGGGCGTGAACTACCGGGAGTGGAAGAAGGGCGGACTGATCACGGCGACACCCGGCAACGCCGTCGACTACGCCTTTGTCGAGGAAGAGATTCGGCGGCTCTGCCGCGAGTATGACGTTCACGCCATCGGCTTCGACCCCTGGAGAGCACAGAAGACGCAACAGAACCTCATCAATGACGGTCTGCCGGTTGTCGACTTCCGGCAGGGCTTTCTATCCATGTCGCCAGCCTGCGATGAAGTGGAGCGCGCCATTGTCACTGGCAAGTTCTACCACGCCGGCAACCCGATCTTGCGCTGGAACTTCGACAACGTCGCCGTCGTGCGCGACGCAGCCGGCAATCGGAAGTTCGACAAGTCCAAGAGCCGCGACAAGATCGACGGCGCCGTTGCGGCGCTTATGGCCGTCCGCTTCGCGGCGCTCAACGACAACAGCCGGTCGATCTTCGCAACCGATCCCGACGAATTCGACGCACTCTTTGAGGCTGCATAGCCATGTCCGATGAACGCCTTGTCGTATCCCTTGAAGCGCGCATCCGCGACTTTGAACGCAATTTCCAGCGCGCGCAGGCTACGGCATCGCGCTCATTCACCGGCATCGAACAGCGCGCACAGCAATCCGCCCGCCGCGTCGAGCAGTCGATGGCAGCGTCGGCGTCGAGGATCGGCAGTAGTTTCACCGCCGCCAGCCGGACGATTGCAGGCGCTCTTGGCGTCGGCTTTGGCGTCCAGTCGGCGCAAAAGCTGATCGACACGGCAACCCGCATCCGCAACAGCTTGAAGGTCGCAGGCCTGGAGGGCGACGCCCTCACGAAGGTCTATGACCGCCTCTATGCGTCGGCGCAGAAGAACGCCGCGCCTTTGGAGACGATGGCGGACCTCTATTCCCGCGTTGCGCAGGCGCAAGACTCGCTTGGCGTGTCCAGTGACCAGATCATCAACTTCACCGACAAAATTGGCGTGGCGTTGCGTGTGGCCGGCACGAGCGCGTCGCAGGCGTCAGGCGCGTTGCTCCAGCTTGGGCAGGCGCTGGGCGCGGGCACGGTCCGTGCTGAAGAGTTCAACAGCATCAACGAAGGTGCGCGGCCGATTCTGCAGGCGGTAGCGGCGGGCCTGAGGGAGGCCGGCGGCAGTGTCGCGGAACTGCGCAAGCTGGTGCTCGACGGCAAGGTGAGTTCCGAAGCGTTCTTCCGTGCCTTCGAGGCTGGCGCGCCGATGCTCGAGGAAAAGGTCGCGAACGCTGAGATGACCGTGTCGCAGCGCTTCATCCGGCTCCAGAACGTGCTTGTCGATACGGCCGGCAAGCTGGACGACACGACCGGCGCTAGTGACCGGGTAGGGGAAGGGCTGGACCGGCTCGCCGGGATCGTCGAAGGCATTGGGGAGGTGTTCGAGGCGGCCGCCAACGGGCCGATCGGAACCTTCATCGGCAAGCTGGAGCAGCTAAACAGCCTTCTCCAGAAGGTCGAGCCGCTGTCCCGTGGTCTCGGATTTCTCACTGGCGACACCCTTGGTGGTCTCGCCGATTGGATCGAGCAGCCGGACAAGGTCGAGCAGATCGAGTCCCTCAAGAAGGCCATCGCGAAGGCGCGGGCTGAAGGCGCCGACGACATTGTGCGTGGGCTTGAGCAGCAGCTCGACGCTCTCGTGACACCGCCGTCGAGCTTCCGGCAGGGGCCGACTACGCGGAGCGGGCGCCGTGGCAATGGTGCTAGCCGTGGCACCGTCCAGCTAGATCCTATCAGCATCGACTCTTACCCGGTGGATCCCTCGACGACTGCCGCATCACCTGCCGGGCGCGGCGGCCGTGCCGCCGGCGTGCGCGCCAGCACAGAGGCCGGGGAAAACATGGCGGCGAGCTTCATCAAGAAGTTCGAAGGCTACAGCGGCAAGGCCTATTGGGACGTGAACGCCTATCGTGTCGGGTATGGCTCCGACACCGTCACCGGGGCTGACGGCCGATCGTCTCGCGTGACGGCCAGCACGCTTACGACCGTCGAGGCTGCAGAACGCGACCTTGTGCGTCGGATCGGCGAATTCCAACGGACGATCCAGCGGCAGATCGGCGCCGACGTCTGGGGGTCGATGGCCGAGGAACAGCAGGCGGCGCTCACGTCGATCGCCTACAATTGCGGCGAGCTTCCTGATCGGATCGTCAAGGCGATCGAGGGCGGCAACCCCGAAGCGATCACCCAGGCGATCCGCAACCTTAGCACCGACAACGGCGGTATCAACGCAGGCCGCCGGGATCAGGAGGCCGATCTGTTCAGCGGCGGCGTCTACGCACGCGCGGACAGCGCAGCGATCGCGCACGGCCAGACCGTCAACAACCTTCGCTCGTCATATGAAAGTCTCGGTCAAATTGGCGTCACGGCGGCGCGTGGTCTGGCAAACGCCCTGGCCGACGGCAAGCTTGAGGCGCACGAGCTTCTATCCATCCTTGCCGACATCGTGCAGCAGCTTCTCACTATGCCGCAGGTGCCGCTCGGCGGAGGTGCGAACCCCGTGGCAGGCGGCGGGCTTGGAATCTTTGGGAGCATCATCGGAGCATTGTTTGGCTTCGCCGATGGCGGCCATGTTTCGGGGCCGGGCGGACCAAAGGACGATCGTATTCCGGCGATGTTGTCCAACGGCGAGTTCGTCGTGAACGCCGCAGCGACCCGGAAGCACCGCGCCGTATTGGAAGCTATCAATTCAGGCGCCGTTGCTCGACTGGCGGACGGTGGGCACGTCGGGAGCGCGGGGCCTGTCCTGACGTCGGCACGGCCGGTAACAGCCGCACCCGAGATCACGATCACCAACGAGATCACGGTCAACGGTTCCGCTGGCACACCCGAGCAGAACGAGGATCTCGCCAAGCGCATGTCCAAGGAGCTCGAGAAGACCATGCGCGGCGTCGTCGCCGACGAGATCCTCAAGCAGAGCAGACCCGGCAACACGCTCAATTCTCGCGCGCGGATGCCGTAGGCCAAAGCTTAGCGCAACCTATCATTATATCATCCTGCCGCTTGCGAAGCGGACAATAATCCCGCCTTGCTAGAGATTTTCGTCTATGGAAGTCGACGTAATTTTGATAGAATAGTCGTAACCAATAAAAAAAGATCGGCCGACGCTTTGGCGCATCGGCCGATCAATATGAGAGACGAACATGATTATATCAGATTGCGCGCTGAGAGGCGAAGAATGTTTGCGATCTAGTCAGCTTAATACTAAGCTGACGGAACGCGCTCCTTGCGCAGTCCGCACCCCACCAATTGGTCCGCTCCGCACTCGCAATTTTGCGACAGCGCCTGCTTCTGGCGAGGCCTTAGAAGCCCGGAAACCAGGGCTTTCCCGCCGATCCGGAACCGATCGACCAGTTAGCGCACCTACTACACTCCTAGATGCCTATGTCTCTATAGGCACACCTAGGAACCCGAACCCCAGACCCTGGCGTTCACTCAATGAGACCGAGAAGCTCGGAGCAGCCATCCAGTCCGCTCAACGTCATGGCGGACACGCCTTCACTCTGAATTTGGGCGTCGGCCGCGAGGGCGCTCTTCTCCACGCCGACGATCCTTCTCGTCTTCTCTCTCACTACCTCTCCCGCGAGTTTCGGCGCGCCCTGGGCCGCGACATTCCCTACTCCTTCGTCCTGGAGGTAGCCCGGGACATGCACGGCTACGACCGACTTCATGTTCATGGCGTCGTCGTGATTGGCGATGCTGATCTTGCGCGCGTCAAGGAAGCCCTCATCCGGGCGGGCGGGCAGATCGATCATCCGCAGTGGGCGGTAAAGCAGCTTGTCTTGAAGCCCATCACGGACGCGGCCGGCTGGACCTCCTATCTCACCAAGGCCAGGCGCTGGCACAAACCGCTTCCCGTTGGAAGGCATCAGTTCATATCCAGAGAAATGAAACAGCTCGCGCGGCAGGATTACGATGAGTTTGTCGTTATCTCATCGATGAAATGACCGATCTTAAGCCAGTGTGCGAACCATCAACGTTGATTTATCATCTTGAAAATAAAGAAGCAATATTTCAATTTCGGCTTGCCAACTCCGCGGCGATGACTCACAATTTCAGGTGTAGTCATTCGCGAGAGGCATCCATGCACACTGAAATCTACATCGAGAACGCCCGCTACGATCTCGCCGTGAAGGCGATCACCTTGAGTCTCAATCGTGTCCTGGCTGACAAGCTCCGGCGCCGTCACGTCGAGCCGTTCATGAACGCTGTCGTCACCCTGCGCACAAATCTTCCGGAAGCCGTTGGTGAACTCCGCGCCACGACGTCGAGTGTTGGCCTCGACCACTACAACGATCTGGCGCGGGCTCTCGCTGATCTGTCGCCAGATGCGAGGACGGGCAGAATTGAGACCTGCGCCGTGAAGATCGCCTTGGGTGAGCATGGCAACATTTGGCCGGAGCGTGTTCGTCCTTCGCCCCTGGAGGCGGCAAAGGAGGCCGTCGCAGAGGTTCGCGGCTTGCTCCGCAGCATCGCCCGGAACCTCGCACTTATGCACCGCGACGCGATCCTGGCGCCCGAGCGGCGGCCGCTCACGCTTGAGCAGATGGGCGGAATCACTCTCGTGCACCGCGGGCGCTAACGAACACCCGATGCCGGCATGTTAGGCGTTATGTTCAGATTCTAACTTGATTCCTAACGGCCACTTCGGTTACCCCTCCGGAACTTCAACGGAGGCGCGTATGTCGAACGCTGACGACAAGCAAAAGAAGCGAATGTCACCTGAGAGACGCAGGCGGATGGCAAACGCCGAGCGCCAGCGGAGATTCTACTGGAAGCGGAAGGAGGAGCGCAGGCGAGCGGCTGATCCGACCGACCTGATCGCCAAGCGCAGGTTCAATGAGTTCCTGACCGACGACGATCGTATTCAGATTTGGACGTTTCTCGACTGGGTCGGGATCGATTGCGATTGGCAAAGCCTGTTCAAGACGGACGAAGACCTGTCGCGCGACCAGAACCTGGACGATGAGAAGGATCTAGGTCGCGGCTCAATTGGTCATGCTGAGAAGGCCGTAAGCTTCCTGCTCGACGCGGCGACACAACTGGCGGCCTACATCAACGACTACAAGAAGCAGGAGATCGATCGGGCGATTGCCGATCTTGAGGCCAGCGGCCTTTCGGACCCTGCTACCAGAAAGCAGGCCCTAGCCGAGATCGTCCGGCTGACGAAGATGCGCGAACAACTGAACAAGGGGCATCGTCGGACGCTGCCGCAATGGAGGGTGACAGCCCTATAGAGGGAATTCTCCCGGTTACGGCTTGATTGGCGTCGTGACGTGACCGGGAGAGTAGCCCACGGCGGGACGCTTGATCCCGCCATCCAGAAATTCCCCAATGTTCAATCCGGAGATTCCTATGGAGAATTCTAGCACCTTCCCTGACGCACTCGCAAACTTGGCGGTGTTGTCCAAAGTCGACCGGATACCGATCGACATGAGGCGTTCCTATACCGTCATACCGGTCGATCGCGCTTCATTTCCGATCAATGACCTAGACGAAGAACTCCGTGCTTATGTGGTCGACGGGGCCTTCGGGTTGTCGTTTGACCACCCGTTGTATCGGGACATCCACATACTCTTCACCGCGAATATGCCGGCGGAGCAATACTCGGATCTGTCATGGGCGCCGGCCGGCCTGGCGCGCATAAATGAAATAATTCGCCGGAAAAAGAAGGAACTGTCTGACGCAGAAGCAAAAGGTGACTGGGGATCGTATGTCTTCATTCATCACCGGCCGTATCGTGTCGATGCGCTGCTTAATGTGATCAGGCGGCGAGGTGCATCGCGACTATGGCCGCTTGTCCGCCACGTATGGACCAACTCCGAAAGCAACATGCAATCGTGGTTTGAGTGGTCGGAAATATGGAGCCACGCCTACACCCGCAACGGTAACTTCCGCAGGTGTTTTCGCAACTTCATGCGGCCGGTCGATCGCCGGACGTATGATAACCTGCCCGAGGTAATTACCGCGTATCGCGGATGCGCCGACGAGGATGAGGTCGAAGGGTATTCATGGACCCTCGATCGCGGCAGAGCCGAATGGTTTGCGCGCCGCGCGACGCATCGCGGCCCCGGTATCGTTGCTACCGTCAACGTGCACAAGTCAGTCGCTCTTGCCTACCTGAGCGATCGGCAGGAATCCGAAATCATCTTGGATATCGAATACCTTCACGAGGACATTCAGGTTGAGTCGCTCGGGTCCGAGCAGCAGGAGGCCGCGTGATGAAGATTACCTACATCCCGGATCACGAATTCCACGCGCTGGTTGATGCGGCCTTGGCCAACGCCAATCCCAACATGGGCTATGAGCGCGAGTGCCTTGACGAGTTCGTCACGGAGACGATGCTTGGACCAGAGCGGACTTGGCCAAAGACTTGGGCTACGCTGATGCTGGATGCTAATAAGGAGTCATACATACAGCGGATCATGATTGAACGGCGCCAGCGGCAGCGTCGTTCCTGATCGCCGATCCTACCGAAGCACCAGAAGCGCGCCGGGTAGCCGGCGTGCTTCAAATCGTTAATGCCGGCAAGCCGTTACTATACAGGAAGTGGAATTATCCCGACAATGATAGTTCTTAAGGGCTCCCCCACCTTGTTTCTTACAATATACATCTGAAGATAAACTGCATCCTTACCCATTGCTGTCAGCAATGTGGTTTGAATCTTTGCCTTCGCGTCTGATGGAACGCTGAAACTCAAAGGTTGCTCGCTAATTTCAAGGCGGACTTTTCCCCATCCTGTCTCTTTGTTGTATTGTATAATATTACCAAGTATTGTAGTTATTTCATCGTCGACCTTTGCTGTCTCAATCTCTTCCGCCATCCTCCGGTTGAGAAATAAAATTCGCTTTGGGTGAGCTTGGCCTGAAGTGGATATGATTTCTAGGGTGTCTGCACTTCGGCGAAGTGCAGTTGCCATCTCGCCCACCAGCGGGCTGGACATGGAGATCAGTTTCTGCTCCCTTGCTGAATCGATTTTTCCGAGCTGAATGGCAGAAGACTGCATTTCCTTCTCGCGAGTTAGTTCGGCAATACGACGCTCTAATATTTCCGTCTGTTGCGCGTGAAGCTGTTTTTTTATTTCTTGGTCGTTCTGGATGATATCTAAAGCCTTGTTGATCAATGCGGTGTTGTTGTCGTTTATATGTCCAATTTTGTCTACAACCTGTGTGTGTGCGTTCAGTGCTGTTGCGACATCGGAGTTTGACGTTTTTCCCACGACACGCTCAAATATATATGACATCAGGGTCGAAACACTAGTATTTACAAAGGCTTCATGAGCTATCAGCACGGATGGGATTATTATACTTATGTCAAACGAGCCGTCGCTGTGTGTTTCGAGAACGATATCTTGATTTGATGTATTCGTTATCTTTTGTGCAAATCTGCCCTTGGCGCGAAATTGTGCTAACTTAACGACAAGGCGAGCGGCTGCATATTGGAAGCGTGCGGCCTCATAGAAATTAAGTCTATGTTCGTTGGCGATGCCGCCTTCAAAATGAAATACAACTTTCTCCGCCATTTGACCCCCTCCCTTGAAAATAGTCTAACCGACGACAGTTCAAACCTCATATGAGCAAATCGTTAATATGATGATTAATGACGTCGGTGGGTCAAAAGGTTGCGATGTCCACAAACGATGACAGTAATGCTTTGGGTTGTCGGCCACTTATGGTTGTCTGGTCGGAGCGCCTTGCTGGTGCTTGGGCTTCCGCGCGAATTGCCGCGATCTTGGCGTTGCTCCTATGCTCTGTGCTACAAAATGTCCGCCACATCTTGCTACAAAGCAATGGTGCTTGATTTGCGTAACTAATTGAAATTATTGATGAATGAGCTCTCTCTCGGTTTCCCCCTCTCTCCGCCAGAAGCGGTGTTGTGCCGAGTTTTCGGCGAAATTTTCCATTTGCCTTAGCCGAACAGGAATCCGAGGCCTACCACCCCCGAAGATCAGCGGGACGCGCGCA
>Ga0065721_10052013_pt1 | contig 12926 bp, 11 predicted proteins | sample Mesricmetagenome_FD_59108 | JGI IMG/M metagenome (GOLD analysis project Ga0065721, IMG submission 59108) | Mesophilic microbial community from rice straw/compost enrichment Sample: eDNA_1 v2 (version 2) | ecosystem: Engineered > Solid waste > Grass > Composting > Bioreactor | place: USA: Davis... | reverse complement strand
ATTGGACTGCGCCGCCGAACTCATACCTTCAATCTACTCTTACGCGTGAGAATGGACCGAGCATGCGATAAGCGGTGCTTCAAGTCAAACTGCGCAGGCGGGCTTCGATGGCAGCGCGTGCCTCTACGTTGCATAGATGCTCGGGCATTTGTCCTTGCAGCAGTTGGATGACCTGGTCCGCCGTCTTGTGCCCCATACGCAGCATGCTCTCATGCGTCATCCCCGCGATATGGCCGGATACCACGACGTTGTCGAGGGCGAGCAAAGGCGAATCGGCAGGCAACGGTTGCGTCGTGAAGACATCGAGTGCGGCGCCGCGTATGGATCGGTTACGAAGGGCGTCGATCAGGGCTGCTTCATCGATGATGGCCCCTCGGGCCACATTTACCAGCATGGCGTCCGGTTTCATTTTGGATATCAGGTCGCGGTCTACCATGCCGCGTGTATGATCATTGAGCGGGCAGGCTACGACGATGACATCGCTTTCCTCGAACAGGGTATCGAGCGACACCATGTCGATGTACTCTGCAACGGGTGCCATGCTGGGCCGGTAGGCAGAAACCGACATCTGCAGGCCGAAGTGCGCCATGCGCGCCAATGCTCGCCCGATTTCCCCAATACCGACGATTCCCAGGCGCCGCCCAGTCAGTTCGACTGTTCCGTCCGACAGGGCCTTGGTCGCCGCCCAACCTTCAGTTCGCAAAGTCTGGTCCGCTTCGGTCAAACGATGCGTGAGGCTCAGCATCTGGCCGAGCGCATATTCGGCGACGGAAATTGCGTTGCCACCCGGTACATTGGCGACCGCGATGCCATGTTGGCTGGCGGCCTCTACCGGAATGAAGTCGATCCCCGCACCATGACGCACGAAACCCCTCAACCGGGGTGCACGATCGATCACGGAGGGCGGCAGCCAGGCTCGCACTACGATGACGTCGACATCGGCAGCGGCTTCGACGAGCGTTTCCGGGCGTTGATCGGCGGCGATGATGACTTCAGCAACCTCGGCGATCCGCGCGGCCGGCGCTTCGAAGATGGAATTGGTCAACAGGACTTTGTACGGCTTCACCGAGAGGTCTCCGATGTTGGGTTGGGGACGAAGTGGATCAAGCGAAAGAGGGCGCTGCTATGAAGCAGCGCCCTGCGAAGTGCCTAGATAGTATCGCCGTTATGACCGCGGCTGAAGTGTTCTGGCGCGCTATACCGATGATCGTTGCAACGTCCGACCAGCCAGGAAGCCCCCGTCGACAACGATGCAATCCCCATTGATGTAATCGCTTTCATCACTCAGGAGGAATGCGACGACATTGGAGATGTCTGGTGGTTGGCCAATGCGGCCTGACGGGACGTGCGAAATGAATTGATCGCGATAGGCTTCCGACACCATGCCCGGGCGCACTTCGATCAGGCCCGGAGCGACGGCGTTGACGCGGATGCCGTTGGGCCCGAATTCCTGCGCGAGTGATTTCGTCAGCATCACGACCGCTGCCTTCGATGAACTGTAGGCCGCAGCACCTGGGCGCGCCGAGAACGCAGCGGTCGAGGCCACATTCACGACGGTGCCGTTCAGCCCCGCAGCATGCACCTGGCGGACCAGGGCCTGCGCACAGAAGAAGCTGCCTTTGACATTAACGTCAAACACCTGGTCCCACAGTGCTTCGTCATAGTCGAGTGCGGCTTTGTTAGGATAGATGCCGGCATTGTTCACCAGGGCTGTCGGTGTGCCGAGCTCTTGCTGAATTTGTTCGAAGACACGCTGGATGTCTTCAACAGATGCGACATCCATACGGTAAGCACGGGCAGTGTCTCCAGCAGGCGAAAGTGATTTGGCAACGGCTTCTGCTTCTGGCAGATCGTAATCGGTCACCGCGACGGAATATCCTTTGCCGTGCAACAGTTCGCATACGGATTTACCAATGCTTCGGCCCCCACCGGTCACCACTGCAACTGGCCTGGTGAGCGTATTCATGCCTCGCTCCTTTCGACTGCCGTTTCACCTTTAAGCTTGCTGCCCGGCCACAGTTTGATCTCCGCGCGAGCATATTGGGCCGGATAAGAAAGCGTTGCGCCCAGTACCCGAGCGGCTTCGTAAGGCCAGTGTGGGTTGTCGAGGAAGGCGCGCCCCAGAGCCACGGAATCGGCCGTTCCGGAAGCAATCACGGCTTCAGCTTGTTGAGGGGTGACGATCATGCCGACGGCACGGACGGGAATGTTGACCCGTTGCTTTACTGCGGCGGCGAATTCAAGTTGATAGCCCGGTCCGACGGGAATTGACGCAGCCGCAACACCTCCCGTTGTCACATCCACGTAGTCGGCACCGCGATTCTCAAGCTCGGTCGCGAACGCAATGCACTCATCGACATGAATGCCGCCTCCCAGCCAATCCGTGCCGGTGATACGGGCACCAAGGGCGACATGGGCGGGTACGGCTTCACGCACCGCCTCGAATACTTCTAACGGGAAACGCATACGGTTGCCAAGGCTGCCGCCGTATTGGTCGCTGCGTTGATTGGACAGAGGCGACAAGAACTGGTGCAACAAATAGCCGTGGGCGGCGTGGAGTTCAATCAAGTCGAAGCCCAGGCGTACGGCCCGCTCGGCGGCTTGCACAAAAGCATGCTTGATCCGCGCGAGATCATCGGCATCACACTCGCGTACCTTGGCCGGATCGCTTGAGGAAGCTGAGAACGTGAGCCATGGATCCTGATCAGCGGAGAGCGGCTGACCGCCTTTCCAGGGTGCTTCGGAGGAGCCTTTACGTCCGGCATGGCTGAGCTGGATGCCGAATCGCGCGGCACCGGCGCTGCGGCAGAAGCTCAGCGTCTGGGACAGCGCATACTCGTTCGCATCGCTATACAGCCCCAAACAACCATGCGTAATGCGGCCTGCACGTTCTACTGCGGTGGCTTCCACCATCACTAGACCCGCACCCGACCCGGCGAGCGTGCCTAGGTGCATCAAGTGCCATGGTGCGGCGCTGCCGTCGTTAGCGGAATATTGACACATCGGGGACACCGCAATGCGGTTGTCCAGCCTGAGGGGGCCGATGGCCAGGGGAGAGAAAAGTTGACTATTCACGGTACTTCCCAATTGTGCTCGCGACCTCAGGCGGCCTGTTTTTCTCGGGCCAGGTATGCGTGCACGGCGTTTTCCATTGTGACGAAGCGTGCACCCTTGTCGATCAAGCCGTCGATCAGGCTTTCGAGCATCAACATGCGATGACCTCGTCCAATGACGTAAGGATGGCAAGTGTAGGTCAATACGCCCCAGTCACAAGTGCGACGCATGTATTCGAAGTCATTGAGCCAGTTTTCGAGGACGCCCGACGCGTTCTGCAGACCGGGCGACACGCTGTTGGCCATGCGCAAAAACTCAAAGTGAGGGAAGTCATCCAGTGACCAACTGATGGGCATTTCGATGAGATCGGTTTCTTTGCCGAAGGTCATGGGCTTGCCCAATTCCAGAACGTCGCCTTGGCGGATCCGGTACGGCTCATGGTCATGGGCCATCATGCTGCTTTCATACAGAAAGCCCTGGCGGATAAGCAATTCGACCGTATTGGGGCTCAGGTCCCAGGAAGGCGAGCGGTAGCCCACTGCGTTCTTGCCGGTGAACTTTTGAATCGCTTCGTTGCCAAGGACGAGCTCTTCTTCTTCCTGCTCTTTGGAGAGGTTGGCCGGCGGTACATGGCTCCAACCATGGTTGCCCAGTTCGTGGCCACCCTCGACGATCATCTCTACCAACTTCGGGTAAGTCGCGATGACGACGCCTGGAACAAAGAACGACGATTTGATGTCATAGCGCTTCAGTAGATCCAGGATCCGGGGCAGCGCCACAGTACCAAACTCGCCGCGCGAAACCGGCGTTGGCGTGGTCATACCCCGCGCCACTAGACCAGACCAAGCATCGAAATCAAACGTCAGGCAAGCCATTAAATCTTTCATTGCAGCATCTCCACGGAGGTAAGGGCGCCCTGCGCGTCTGACGACTTCGCCAGGTCAGGACGGCAAAAATTGGGATTTACAGTTCGTCGCGTGCAAGAATGGTGAGAGCAACCATCTGCGCACGGGGCACGATGGTGTCCAGATGGCAGTATTCCTGGGCGGTGTGGGCGTGGCCGCCCACGGGCCCGGTCGCGCAAAGCGTCGGTGCCCCCGTGGCTGAAGTCAGACCGCTGTCGGCGGAACCACCGGTCGCTTCACCGTCGACATCGATGCCGAGTTCCAAGGCGGCGCGCTTGTAGTCCGCAAGCAGTTCACGGCTGGCGTCGGTTTCGAATAAGGGCAGGAAGCGGCCTTCTCGCAAGACGCGAGCGCAGGTACATGGCACCGATTCGCCTTCGATGATATGCATAATGCGTTGGTGCAACGCTTCGCTGTCCACTTCCTGTGGGAAGCGCACATCGAGCTGGCCCTTGGCGTAGGGCGCAACGGTGTTGACGGACACCCCGCCCTGGACCGTGCCCACGTTGGCGGTGACGCCCATGCTGCGGTCGGTCAGTTGATGCAGGTCGACGATCTTGCGCGCTATGGCGTCGATGGCACTCGCGCCCTTTTCATGGGCCACACCGGCGTGCGCGGCGACGCCTTCCACTTCGAAGTCTATGAAGAAAGCGCCCTTGCGGCGCACCACGACGTTTCCGGAGGGGCGGCCGGGCTCAGCGTTCAACACGGTAGCGGCGCCCGTAGCCATTTTGATGGTGAGTTCGCGGGACGCTGGCGAGGCGATTTCCTCGTCGCCCGTATAGAAAACGCGGATGGGCGCTTTGTTGCCGCCGAGTTCTTTGAAGGCACGCGCCACGAACGTGTTCATGACCAACCCTGCTTTCATATCAGCGACACCAGGGCCGTACGCAATGCCGTTTTCGACTTTGTAAGGCCGTTGCGCTACCGTGCCATCCGGGAACACCGTGTCCATGTGTCCCAATAGCAGTACATGCGGGGCATCAGGCCCAGCCGTGCCCGGCACTTCAGCCAGAAGGCAGTTACCGTATTCCTCGAGGGGGAATACGGTCGTGCTGATGCCCGAGGCTTCGAGTTGTTCCCGAAAAATTTCGCAGACCTTGTCTACGCCTGCTTTGTTGTAGCTGCCGCTGTCAATGTTGACCACTCGTTCGAGAAGCTCCAGCATTTCCTGCTCATGTGCCTTGAGCCACGCCAGTATCTCAGCTCCAATATCTCGACTCATCTTTTTCCTTCAATCTGCATATTCAAGTAGCGGCAAGGGGAGGCTAGTTCAAGCATCCTTGGCCAGCAGGCGAGTACTTTCATATCGCCAGCCGAAGGTGATACGGTCGCCCACTTGGGGCTGCGAGGTAGCCGATTCCTCGGTGTTAGGAGCCAGAGCAATGAACTTGGCTCCAGGCCCGGCGTCCAGGTGGAAATAGGTGAGGGCGCCGGTGTAGACCACGTGCGATACCGTGCCTTGCAGCACGTTGTATCCCTCAGCTCCGGGGTCACCCAGCACGATGTTTTCAGGTCGTACCGAGATTTCAACTGCCTGACCGGTGCGTGCGTTTTCGCCTGCGGCCGTGCGTACACGAATGCCGCTGTCACGCAGCGACACTTCCAGCGAGTCATTCATGCGTTCGCCGGCGACGGCGTCGATGGCGTTCGATACGCCGATGAAATCCGACACAAAGGGTGTGGCCGGCCGGCGATAAATCTCTTGAGGCGTGCCCATCTGCACGATGGAGCCCCCATTCATGACCACAATACGGTCGGAAAGCGTAAGGGCTTCTTCCTGGTCGTGGGTCACGAAAATGGCCGTGATGCCGACTTCACGCTGGAGCATGCGGATCTCGACTTGCATCTGCTCTCGCAGTTTCTTGTCGAGGGCGCCGAGTGGCTCGTCCAGCAGTAATACATTCGGTTTGGTCACCAGCGCACGGGCCAGGGCCACCCGTTGCCGCTGGCCGCCAGACAATTGCGAAGGCAGCCGATCAGCCATGGTCTCCAAGCGTACGAGGGCCATGACTTCTTTGACCTTGGCCGCGATTTCACTGCGGCTCGCCTTACGCATCGCCAGCCCAAACGCGATGTTGTCGTACACCGTCATGTGCGGGAACAAAGCATAGTTCTGGAACACCATGCCAATATTCCTGCGGTAAGTGGGGATGTCATTCATGGTGGTGCCACGAATGATGATCTCGCCTTCGTCGGGATCTTCCAGCCCGGCGATCATGCGCAAGGTTGTGGTCTTGCCGCAGCCGCTGGGGCCGAGGAAGCACACCATTTCGCCTCGGGGAATTGCGAGGTCGATCCCTTTCACTGCCGCAACGGGGCCATACCACTTCTTGACGCCTTTCAACTGGACATCAAACGCTTGGGCTGTCATGTGCACTTATCCTTAGGCCTTCAAATTACGATCAATCAGTGACTTGTATTTCGGAATCTGGCTACCGATCTTCACGAAGTCGGGGCGAATGAGGTTCTTGAGTGCATCGTCGACGCTAATTACGCCCGGCAATTTGAGATCATCGGGGATCTTCAGGGCGCTGTTCATAGGCGACCAGAATGCCTTGCGAAGCATGCCCAGCTGGAAGTCCTCAGACAGCCATGTGTTCATGTAGGCCTGCGCCAGACGGGATTCGCCGGGTGTGAAACCCTTGACCAGCTGCATGTGGCAGGACCACTGCACGGCACCTTCCTTGGGAATCGTGAAAGCGATGTTCTTGCCTTGAGCACGTGCCAACTCGGCGTATCCGCCCCAGTGCGGCGCCAGCCAGGTTTCACCGCGGTGCAGCAGGTCGGCTTCAACGATTGGTGACGAAACCCAAGCGCCAATGTTCTTCTTGTGGGGCGCCCAGGCTTTGATCCCTTCCTCGACATCCGGGCCCTTACCGGCGGCGACGCCGGCCATGACATACGCGTCAAAGTAAGCGTCCCACATGGACACGCGGCCTTCGTACTTAGGATTCCACAGGTCGGCCCATGATTCCGGCTTTTCCACCTTGTCGGGGTTGTACATGATGCCGTAGGGTTGGATAGCGAAAGCAATGCCGAAGCCACCCGGGGTCATGAGCTCTTTCGGCACATTCGCAAGATTGGTCATAATGGCCGGGTCGAACTTCTCCCACATGTCATCGGCGATACCGCGTTGAGCGAAATAGTCGTTCATCATCGCGCCGCTGATGACCGGGCGGTTGCGCTGTGCAAGCATCCGGGGGTACGAGGTCGCGTTGTTGGAATCGACGACTTCGATTTCCAGCTTGGGATACCGGCTCTTGATGGCGGCCGATGAGACGTCGTGGCACAGTGCGGGCATCGCGCCGGGCTGCGAAAGAATTACCAGTTTCTTGACTTCTTCTTCGGTGGCGGCGGCCAGCGCTTTGGCGAACGGCATGGCCGTGCCGGCTGTCACACCCATGGCCAACAGGGATTTCAGCAGTGTACGGCGGGATTCGTTCGTGCCGAATTGCTTCAGCAGCTCCAGTTCTTCGCTATTTTTCTTCATTTGACAGGCTCCTAGAGGATGGGACGACTCAAAAGTCAGTGGCGAAACTGCTTGCGCAAGCCCACGAAACGCTCAATGAGTACAACTGAGACGGCGGTAAAGCCGATGAGCATGGTGGAGATGGCGGCTACCGTGGGATCCATCTGGAATTCGGTGTAGTAGTAGATTTCCAGCGGGAGGGTCATGACGCCCGGCCCAACAAGGAAGAGGGACACGGTGAATTCATCGAAGGACATGATGGCCGAGAAGACCGCACCGGCGACAAGACCGGGGCGCAGCAAGGGCAGGGTCACTCGGAAGAAGGTCTTGCTGCGATTAGCGCCGAGCGTGGAGGCAGCTTCCTCGAAGGACCGATCGATTTCCGCGAGCGTGGCTCCTACCGTGCGAACGATATAAGGCACGGTAATGATCACGTGTGCGAAGACTAGCCCCCAGAAATTCCGTAACAGCCCCATGGAACCCAGCACAGTCACGAGCGCTACGGCGAACACGATGGCTGGGAAAACCAAGGGTGTCATGAACAGTAGCTCGAGCAAGGTTCGACCCGGAAACCGATGCCGCACAATGGCAAATGAGCCAAGTGTTCCGATGACGAGAGAGATCAGTGACGCAAGGATCGCAACGCTCAAGCTCACTTGCAGGGCATCCCAGAATCCCTGAGTGTTCCAGGCATTAGCGAACCATTTGAGTGAAAAGCCCTTGGGCGGGAAGCTCAGTGAGGCATCGGCGCTGAATGCGGCAGGGATGACAACCGCAATGGGCAGCGCCAGAAAGACAAGGACGATGCCGATATAAATGTTCAAGAGTCTTTGGTTACCGGATTTCATCGCTTCGCATGCCTCCGAATCGCAAGGCCGTAGATCAGCAAAACTGCAAGCGTGACCAAAGTAAGAATCATCGATGCAGCAGAACCAAGGGGCCAATCGACCATTACGACCATTTGTTCATAGATGGCGATGGACATCACGGTCACGTGACCGCGCCCCAACCAAATTGGTGTGATGTAGGCCCCGATGCACAAACAGAACACAATGACGGAACCCGAAGCAACGCCCTGAATGGAAAGCGGTAGCACCACGCGGATGAAGTTGCGTACTGGCGTAGCGCCCAGTACGGCGGCGGCTTCCAGTACCGACTTGTCGATCTTGCCCAAGACGCTGGCGATGGAAAGAATCATGAAGGGCAGGAGAACGTGTGTCATGCCCGCGACCACTGTCCAGAAGCTCTGCATGAGGCGCAGCGGCTGGTCGACAATACCGGTGGCGACAAGGAAGGCGTTCAGCAAACCTTCATTACCCAGCAGGATTGTCCAGCCGATGGTCCGTACCACGATGCTGACCAAGAGTGGAGACACCACAGCCAAGAACACCAGATGTTTCCAGCGCGATTCGCTGCGGGCCAGGAACCACGCGACGGGATATCCGATGACCGCCGTGAGGACCGTGACGATGATTGCCAATGCAAACGTGCGTAAAGCAATGCCCAGGAAGTAAGCATCGGTGGCGAACTGGGTGTAGTTGCGTAAGGTGTACGAAGCGTCGCCGGGGAACTGATCCAGAAAGGACAAATGCAACATGGTGGCAAAGGGCCAAAGCAATCCCACCGTAAGCAGGATGACGCCCGGTGCCACCAATCCGATGAGCTTCCATATTTTCTTTGAGGCACCCCGTTTCCGCGGCGCTCCAGGAAGCACGTGCTCGGTCATCTCAATTGACCCATTGGCCGCCGTCGACATCGATCACCTCTCCGGTTATGAAGCAAGGTTCTACGGTGGCCAGGAATTCCACGACGACCGCAATGTCTTCGGGAGTGCCAATGCGTTTCAAGGGAATGACCTGGGTCATCAGTTCTTCACGCTTTTGAATCAATGCTTCCGTAAGGTTCGTACGGATGGCCCCGGGGCAAAGGGCGTTTACACACACGTAGGGCGCGAGCTCTTTGGCGAGTGCCCGCGTCAGGCCCAACACCCCTGCTTTGGAAGCACAGTAGGCCATTTTGCTCACGGCATCGGGGCTACCGCCGGTGTTGGCACTGATGGAAGACATATTGATGATGCGACCAAATTTTTGGTCGACCATGGTCTGTGCGGCGGCCTTGCACCAATTGAACACACCCTTCAAGTTGATGTTGATGGTGGTGTCCCATTCGGCTTCAGAGATTTCCAGGATCGTCTTGGGTTGCGCCACCCCAGCATTGTTGACCAGTACGTCGATGCGGCCGTATTGCTCGATCACTCGATTGAAGTGGGTCTGCACGATGGCGAATTGGCTGACGTCACCTTCGAGGGCCATCACTTCATGGCCGGCGTCCTTCAGCGCTTGAACGGACGATTGCAGGGCGGGACCGCTTCTGTCTGCAATTGCGACGGCATAGCCTTTCTCTGCTAACCGACGCGCGCTCGCGTAACCAATGCCGCCAGCCGCGCCTGTTACTACGGCTACCTTAGTGCTCTCTTGGGTCATGTCTTCGTTCGCCGAGAATGAGCATCGTCTAGAATGATGCTCGAAGTCATTAATGACAATATGAAACCATGCCGAGATAATCTCTGCAATGAATATTGCATAAATGAGCTTAGGGAATTTCCCTCATGGAAGATCCGTCCATGCACCATGAAAATCCATCGATCACCCCATATCGAAGCAAAGGCAGCTCATGAAGCTCTTCGACCGTATTGCCAAGTACCCTAAAAAGCTTACGCAGAACGAGAAGGCCCTCGTTCGATATATCGAGGCTTCTTATCCCCATGGCATCTTGGGATCTGCAACGGATATTGCAGGAAAGGTTGGAGTGAGTGCGTCAACCGTCGTACGGTTTTTTGCCAAGTTGGGATATGAGTCGTTTGGGGAATTCCAAAGGGAAGTGCGGTTGGAGGTGTCTTCGAAGTTGGCTTCACCCTCTCAACGTGCACACCTCACTATTAAGGACGAAGCGGAACCCAGTTCGATTCTGGACCGCGTCTTCACGTTCGACAGAGAGAATTTAAATGCCACGCGAGAAGCGAATAGCGCAGAGGAATTCCAGCGGTTTGTGGATGCAATTGCTCGTAAGGATGGTGGCAAAGTCTATGTAATTGGTTCCAAGAACAGCGTCGCGGTTGCCCAATACCTTCAGACTCATCTCAATATGTGCCGGCCGGATGTCCACCTATTGGGTAGGAGCGTCACGCTGGTGGCGGACGAACTCTTGTGGCTTTCTCCCCGAGATACGCTCGTGGCGGTATCCATTCGCCGCTATTCAAAGCAGGTGATTCAAGCGGCCCAATACTTCCGACAGCAAGGTGCTTCAGTAGTGACAATCACTGATAGTCCTCTCTCGCCGATCGCGGGTTTATCGGACCATCGACTCCTCATTCAAACCGCGAGTGCCTCACCCTTCGACTCCTATACGGCCGGCTTCACGCTGAGCAATGCCATCGTGGCAGCGGTAGCGCTGCGCCGTAAGCAGGAGATCGAGGCGCTGTTGGAGCGAGGGGACAAGCTATGGACGCATTTCGACGTGTTCTCGGGATTGACGGGCCTCTAGTGAGAATTTCACGCTACTATCACGGGCGGCAGGCTTGCCCATACTTCATGGCCCTTCAACTAATAACTTGACCGTCTCGACCATGACGAAAACAACAATAAAGCGTATAGGCATGGTTTCTCTCGCCGCGGCAGCTTTGACCGCTTGTGGGGGAAGCGATAACGACTCGACCGATGTAGCGTGTGCCGAGACAGGGCAATACGCCTGCAAGACCGGTAGCACCGAGCCCCTCTACACGTTTCAGTGGGCGCTGAATCACAAAGACAGCTTCTTCGCGGCTTATCCGGATGTCTCCGCGGGTGGACTGGACCTCAATGTTGAACCTGTCCACCGTCAGGGCATCAAGGGCCAAGGAGTCAAGGTTATGGTTCTGGATTCCGGCGCGGACCTTCATAACGAGGACTTGTTGCCGAACGCTGCATGGGAGCGGTCCTGGAACTTCCTGACGAACACGAACGACCCCTACCCGGTTAAGCTGGATCATCGAACTGCGCCGCATGGTACGGCCGTGGCCGGCATCATTGGCGCAGCGCAAAACGGGAAAGGCGTAATGGGTGTGGCGCCTCAAGCGAGTATTGCTGCAGCAAATCTTCTCGAAGGTCAGCTCGAGGTGAGCGCGTACTTCCTCGCATATGGCAGCTCGGAATGGTCGAGCCAGACCGACATCTTCAATGCATCGTATGGTCAGGACGAAGTTGTGCAACCTTATGAGGCAGGCGCCGCGGAGCTCGCCGCTCTTCAGGGTCTGAAGAATTTGCGTGGGGGTAAAGGGGCCATATTCGTCAAGGCGGCGGGCAATGCGTTTGATGGACCGGAGTGCGGCATGACCCGGCCTCAGTATTTCGACTGCAGCAATCCGGCGAACGACCCGAACACGCTCGAGCCTCATGTGGTAACGGTTGCTGCCCTCAATGCGCGCGGCAGTGCCAGCACGTATAGCAGCGCAGGCCCAGTAGTGTGGATCACCGGTATGGGCGGCGAATTTGGCGGTGGCGGCAATTACGGCGAGACAGTAGGTGCGCGGGGCAACGACGGCCCGACGATCTACTCCACTGACATCCGTGGTTGCATCGAGGGCTATAGCTATACAGGCGGAAGAACGCCTTTCATGCGCGGCCAGACCGTCCGTGGTGAGATCCCCGACAACCCCAACTGCGATTACACCTACATGAATGGTACGTCGTCCGCGGCGCCCACCATCACTGGCGTAGTGGCACTTATGCTGAGTGCAAACCCCGATCTCACCTGGCGGGATGTACGCGACATCCTGCGCCTCTCTGCCAGGAAGGTGGACCACGACTACATTCGTAATATGCCGTTTGCTGCGGACAAGGCCTATGGCTCGCTGTTCGATTTGACGACGAATGAACCGGTCGATCAGCTGGGAAGTGCCGAAGATATTCGAGATGGCGCGACACGTTTTCCGATGAATCTCGGCTGGCAGAAAAACGGGGCGGGCCTCGAGTATTCGGACTGGTATGGCTTCGGCGTGCCGGACGCGGAGCGCGCTGTTGCACTGAGCAAGGAATATGCGAGCAATCGGTCGCTCAGTCGGGGAAGCGACGTGGTGGTCCCCGAGTTCCAGCCGATCTCCTATTGGTATAACGGCGTTGAAGCGATGCCTGAGGGTTTGGGAGATGTGCCGAAACGAGAGGGTCCCTTTCCATATCAACGTGTGACTTCCATTGGGAAACTGACGGCGGACGACAGTGTGGTCGATCAGTTTCAAGTACGACTCACCGGCGCGAACGTTTGCCTCGGCTCTTTGGGGATCGCGGTGAAATCGCCCTCCGGCACGGTGTCGATTCTCAAGATGCCCAACGATCATTTCAAGGCAGACGGCTGGGATTCTTTTGAAGACTACGGGCTAGGCAGCTATGCTTTCTATGGAGAGTCGGCAAAGGGTGACTGGGAAATATTTGCGATTGCGTCAAATCCGGCCGTGGAAGCCG
>Ga0065721_10052012_pt1 | contig 12928 bp, 11 predicted proteins | sample Mesricmetagenome_FD_59108 | JGI IMG/M metagenome (GOLD analysis project Ga0065721, IMG submission 59108) | Mesophilic microbial community from rice straw/compost enrichment Sample: eDNA_1 v2 (version 2) | ecosystem: Engineered > Solid waste > Grass > Composting > Bioreactor | place: USA: Davis... | reverse complement strand
TTCTTAATTATTAATAATCATTTTTTATTTCTAATCTTATTATACGGCGCTCTTTTTTACCTGTAAGATATATATAATTATTTATGCAAAAAATATCAGTAATATTGACTTGAGTATCATAATTGTATTTCAAAATAAAATCACCATTCAGAGTAAATGCCTGAATTCTGTGATTTCCACTATCAATAACATAAACGATTTTCTTGTATATTTTTATCCCTTTTATATCTTTAAAACAACCAGCTGACCTTCCTTCCTCTCCCCAAAATCTCAATAATTTGTTATCCTCTGAAATTACTTTAATGGAATAGTTTTCAATTAAAAATATTTCATTTTTATAAGGGAATATTTTTCTTACTTTTAGATTGTCAAGAAATATTTTTTTCTTTATTATTCCATTCAAATTATAAATTTCGATATTATTTTCTTCTAATATGTAAACAAAATTTTTATAAATTATAATATCATTAAAATATGTGTTTGTTGATAAGGTGAATTTTTTGTCTAGATCATTTGTAAAAATAATCATGTTTTTAGAATTATAAACACAAAAATATTGTTTATTTGAGGTAATATTTGAAATTTCCTTTATATCTGTATCAATTGTTCCAGAAATGTAAAGTTTAAGATCATGATCAGCCAAACGACAAAATTGTCCACTTTCCTTAATGAAAAATAAATCATTATCTCTTCTTAGAGAGAACAAAAGCTGGAATGGTGAAACAAAAGAATGTGAATGACACAATTTTTTCGATAAATAATTTAATAAAATATCATTTATTAATTTATTTTTGTAAATATTTAACCAATTTTTACATACAGTTTGACAAATTCTAATTTGAAAAAATGGTAGAAAAAGCATAATATTAATTAATAGTGTTTGTGGGATACCAATTCTAAATAATTGGCGCTTATTTCTTGTATGATATACCATCGATGACAATAATTTTTCGGAATTGATTAGTGTTGTACAAAAATTTAATATATCAATTTCTTTTTTTAAAAGTTCAATATTTTTTTCTAATTGAAATAATTTATCTTGTAATTCTAATTTCTCAATAGCCAACATTTTATTTTATTAAATGGTATAGTTAATGTAATAATCATTTTTTTAGTTCAATTTTTTTGGATATATAATATTTGATTTATAAACAATGCAATAATCATTGCCTATTAAATAAATATTATCATGGATAAAAATAATGTCTGATATATTTATATGTTCGTATAAATATTTTAGAATATAAACCCCATCAAATGCATATACTTGAATTCTACCATTTCTAGCATCATTGACGTAAACAATATCATCACGTATTTTTCACATTTTTATATGTTTAAAATTATTTGATTTATTTAAACATCTATTCCAAGATTTAATTTTTTTATCTTGTTTTAAGTAAACTTTTACGAATTTTCACTAATAAGAAATATTTTTTTTCATTTCTTTTAAATTTTATCGTATTAAAGACATAATCACGTAATTTTACTCCTTTTAAATCGTGTACATTAATAATATATTCATATATGTATAAATGTGATTTTTATAAATGGCTAGATTCGTAATAAGTAATAATATTTCCCATACATATTTAGCTTTACCAGATGAAAAAGAAAACATGATGTTACGAAAATGAATTAAAATATTATTACCATCTGATACAATATTTTGGGATTGGAAGGTTATATTTTCATAAATTGTTTGTATACGTTTATTTCTAGCAGTTGATATGTTAAAATGATGTACAACACTATTTTTATCAATAATATATATATTATCATCTATCTTGAAAAAAATCTTGGTTTTGTTGATAAAAGAACATATTTTGTATTATATATTTTTACATATAAGACGAAATATTTTAGTATATGTATATCGTAAAAAAGATGAAATATTAATAAGTAATACTTTTGGAATTTTTGAAATAAATTAATTTTATTATTTAATTTAAAAATTTTCTTTTGGTATTAAATAATATTTTTGGCACATTGCATTTATTATTTAGTATATTTTTTCTAAATATCCATTTGGTATCATAATTTATTATTATGATTAATTTTTTGTTTTTTTTTTAAATTATTCAGGATTTCATTACTAAATTGGCTAATAATAAAAAAAAATATTATCTAATACGTTTAACAAAAATATTGGAAATATTTACTGCTGATTTGAAATTAAATGCCATAATGAATTTACCAACAAGATCAAATGCTTGAATTATGTTGGTTCCACTATCAATAACGTAAATAATATCATTATATATTCCCATACCTGTATATTCTTAAAATTACCCAATTTTTTTCTTCTTTTGCCCATTGTCTTAATTTATTATTATTATGAACTAATATTTTTTTAGGTACAAAATCCAGTTCTAGCTTTTTGCACATTTCTCCTATATAAAAAAATAAAATTTTGTTTGGTGTTAGTAAACAAATGTAATCCAAAAAAAGGATAAAATCAAAAACTACTTGGTTAACAAAAAACGATTCGCGATATCTAGTACTAAATTCATTATAATTACATTATTGTTATTATGAATATAAATGTATTCCCCATTTGAAAGAACATCATCAACTTCATTAACACTTAATATGTCATTAATATATATGTAACTAACAAGTTTTTTCTTAGTTGTAAACGGATTAAATTAACATACTTTATCATCTATGTGAACAAGATGTAATTTATTATTTAAAACGAATGGGTGTGTTGAATATTTCAAAAAAATAACATTTAGTATCAAGTAATTTGTCTGGTATGTACAAACTAGATATATATCATCCATAAATTCTCTAATTTTTGCATAAAGATTTTTTTTTTAGATTTTAATTTGAGAAAATAGTAAAAATGATGTAATATTTTTAAATAATATTTTTGGTATGTATTCCTTAAACAATAGATTTTTAACTATTATTGATTGCAAGAGTGACAAAATTAATTTATTAGCATTAACAAGGAACTCAAGATGATATCCCATTTTGAGTAACTCAGATTCAAGTCCATATTTTTTTGCTATTAGCATTATTATTTAATTAGTTGATAATTAAAATGATAAAGTATTAATTTATTCGATTTTTTACGAATAAATAAAAATATATTATCTTAAAAATATTATGATCTTATTATTTTTAATTTTATTGATAATAATTATATGATTTAAAAATGATAATACTTATTCATGTTTTTCCTGTTTAATTTTGTAATTGAATAATTTTTTATATTAATTAAACATATAAAATCATCAATACAAATAATGTCATGTATATTTTTTTTGGGATTATAATCATATAATATAATTAAATCACCATTTAAAGTAAACGATTGAAGTCTATGATTATCATTATCAATAACATGAACAATATTATCATATATTCTTACACAGGAGATATTTTTAAAATCTCCTGGATCATTACCTAATTTCCCCCAAGATCTCAAAAAATCGCCATCATTCGAAAAAACTTTTATATTATAATCTTCAATCAAGAACATCTCATTTTCGTATGGAACTATTTTTTTGAATTTTGAAAATTTAAACTTCCAAGAATTACATAAGTATCCCATTTTTGTATCAATAAAATGAATTACATTGCTATAAAGTATGCTGATAGAATTTTTATAAAAGCCAATATCTTTGGAATTTGTAAGATTAATAGAATGTAATATTTCATCACCATCATATTTTAAAAATAATAATCCTTCATCTTTTTGAATACACAAATCTTTCCCATTTGTTGCAAGACATTTTGCATTACAACATTTGTCAAAAAATTCTCCAACCAAAAATTCATCTGTTATCGGATCATATACATAACAACTACCAGAACTATTAGTAATAACAATTTTACCATCTAAAATGAATGAAAATTTTGGTTCTATTGCTAAAAACAAAGATTTTTCTAGTTCTTTTGATATGTATGTATTGACACTTTTTAGACCATGTAAATTAGCTAGCCAATTTTTACATACACATTTTGTAATAAATATATAAGAATTTGGCAAATATGATGTGATATATTTAAATATATCTTTTGGGATATTACTAAATAAATTACTACTATGTCTAGTTAATAATATTAATGATTGGGCTAATTTACTAATATTAGTAAGTGTTATAACAAAAGAGAGAATTTCTTTTTCGGTCTTTAAATGATTTAAATAATTTTCCAATTGTAACAAGTTTGGTCCGAGATCAAAATTTTCCACAACGGTTGTCATTTAACATTGACTATTAAATCATTATTAACAATAGGGTTCTAAAATATATTTTTTTTCAATTTTATTATACTAATTCTAGAAGTCATTGAATTTTTTGATATTGGTTTTTAAAAGTTCTACTATTATGAATAATATTATTGAGATGTACAAATAAGAATATTCCAACCCGATAAATAAATTGAAAAATTAAATTTAAACATTATAAATTTATCTATAAGCTAATATTAATGAGGGGTACCAAAATTAATATTTCAAGAAAACAAGATCATATTAGATCTACAAAATATAATATTAAAATATTTATCTAAAAATTAAATAACAAAAAGAACATTATAAAAGAGAAATTGTCAAATATGATCCAAATATTGTCATATATTGTGTTAAAAAGTACTATTCATAAAAATTAGTAATATTAATCACATTATTAATCAATGTGCCAAATTCGGATTATTCAATCATTTAAAATGCTTTTACAAAAATAATTACAAGTTTAATAAAGCCACTACAAAATATGCTGCATTAGTGGTAACATTAAATATGAAATGGTTGTATAAAAATAAGGATAAAAACAATTGCATTTATTATTATTACAGTTTTACATATTCTGCCAAAAATGGTAACTTAAAATATGAAATGGTTATCAAATATTAATTGTCAACATAATGATTCGGTATTGGCATTAGCAGTTTAAAATAGAAATTTGGATAATATCAAATGATTATTAGAAAAATAGTTTCGAATATACTGAAAAATGAATTATATACGCAACAATTAGAAATGGCAATATTAGAAAATATATTTGAAAAAAACTTTCGAATATTAAATTTACTAACATTTTTAATGTTACTAAATATGTAATTGATAATAGTATATTTGACAAAATTAGCGAAAATTTTGTAATGAACATGATTTTATCTTAAGATCCTGATATGATAAAATTATTTGTTGAGAACAAATTAGAATATCCTAAAAATGACCTATAATTTCAAATTTTTTGCAATAACTTGATAAAATAATTATACGAATATGGATTTCATCTGAGAAAAGATCTATCTTATATATCAATCAAAATAATAATGGATTTGAAAATATTAAATGACTGTATGACACAATTCTAATCGAAGCAATAAAGCGTGAAAAAATAAATATTATTATGTATTTTAGAAAATTATTTTCCAATTTCTGAAGATGAAATTAATAAATTATCAATAAAAATATCGAAATTATAAAATGTTTAAGAAAATACAATTTATATTTTCCATCATTTCACACAGATTTGATTCTTTATTTGAAAATAATCTGAAAAATATATATAGAAAAAATTTGGAAAAAAAAATTACATGAACATCGGAATATTAATAATTAATGATATGTTATATGATATGGAAACTTCTAGAAAAATATTCCAAAATCACAAAATTAAAGCAAATAATTTTATCCTTTTGATTCTTCTATCAAATCAAAAAAAATATTCGAATTATTATCAGAGATAGATCCTAATTTGCTTGAAGAAATATAACAAATATAAGTCAGAAAAATATTATGAATATTTATTTATACTAAACAATAATGATTATTAGATCCATATTATTAGAAAGTAGCATTATAATAAATCTACAACATATAATATTAAATATTTATCTGATTTATGCAAAAATATATTAAACAATAAAAAAAATATTAATATTGAAGAAATTGTAAAATATGATCATAAATTATTATATGTTGTGTTAAAAGAATATTATATTTTAATTGTATATTTCAAAAAAGTTAATATATAAATGCGCAAGATATGGATTATTTGAACATTATTTGCTAATCTCTCATTGATTTTCATATTATCTAATATATTTTCGGATTTTTTTGCTAATAAATAGGTATCTTTTATTTCAGCTAATGAATTATTTACTTTTATTTCTAATTGACATGTTCTTCTATAAATTTTGCAGAATATTTAAAATCTAATATATTCCTAAATGCAAATTCTAGTTTTTTTAATTGCATATTTACCATTTATTATAAGATTGTATTCACAACCACAATAATTATTATTATAATATCTGATTTTTCTTCGTCTTTTTTGATCATATGTTCTGTGATCAAAATTATTAATAGTTTGTTTGTAGTCCATATAATATGTTGTACTTATTATTTTGATATTTTTTTAATTTATATAAAAAGATTAGTTCTTATTTAACATTATAGATTCGTAATTACTACAATAAATTCCATAATATGAATTATTCCTAATGCATTTATTCTTATGTATAATTTATTTTCTTTTACTAGTGCAATATCATAATTTGGAATAAAATAAATATCGTCATTTAATTTCTAATTTTTTATTATATAACAATATTTGTAAAAATCTTTTTCGTCACAAGAATTAATATTTAATTCATTAACACATTCATTTTTTATACTAGGTAATATTCCTTGATAATTAGTTTTGAAATTTAAAATTATGGAATAATTATTTGGTTTTTTTTAATTATTTCAATAACTTTTTTTCCATATTTTCTTGTTAATATAGCATATAAATTTTTTTTCTAATATTTTTATATTTTTGTCTGGTATAAACCTAATTAATTTGTTTAAATAAATTTGATTTTGGGTAACAATAGGTAATTCTTATTGATGAACATATGTTATATCATAAAAAATTGTTATATCATATGCTAGATTACAATTATTTTGTGATGTTTTAATACATTCTTGTATTTCTTTTAGAACATTTTAGGGTTTCATTTTGTTTTCTTTTCGCATAATATTCCCAGATCTAAATCTTCTTTGTAAATTGATATTATGTATCCTTGTTTTGATTCTAGTTCTGTAATACGGTCATAATTGTATATTTAGATATATCACTGGGTTTTTTGTTAATAGATAGATATCTTCTAATTTAAATAGTGAATGATACATTTTATTTCTAATTGGCATTTATCTTCAATAAATTTAGCAGAATATTTCAAACTTTCTTGTCCACGCAGTTTGTTTGATAATATGTGTTGTATAGTCGAAATCATTAATTGTTATAGCTTGTTTGTAATCTATGTATTTTTTAGTTTTTATTTTGATATATTTATTATTTTGTTTATTTTTTCGATTTCTTATTAAATTTCTTCACGAAATATTAAAATGCATTTACTCACATTATGACAGTATATGTCTGGCGAATACGAAATTTGGTTCGAATTTATTTTTCCGATATTGGAGAAATAACATATATTATCTTCATCTATTGATATTTCTTTACATGTTATAATATCATAGTATTTATCTCCAATTTCATATGCTATGATTGTTGAATAATTATATTGTTTTGTTTCGTTTTTGATGCATTTTACAAATTTATTTTTTTCTTCGAAATCGATTGTGTGATATCCTGTGTATGACAAATAGTTCCATACTAAGTCATAATATTTGTGGAATAATAAATTATTCATATCATTTATCATTTCTTGATTACAATTTTTTCTATCAATATATTTGGTTTTTTCAGGAGCTTCAAAACTTATTCTTCTCTTGTCATGATCTATATTACAATATATAACACTATTAAACCCTCTATTAGTAATATTAATACATGGTGTATCTAGTGGTAATTTGAGAGATAAAATACAAGTGTGACAAATATTTTTGGGTGTTGAATGTTTACATTCCAGATTTTTGGTCTCAATTAATAAATTTCTTAATTTTAGGTAAGTACATTTTGTATAATTTGAAGATACTGAATATGCTAAATATGATATGGGTTTTAATATTTCATCTGGTAATCTATTGATTGTCATCTCAAAATATTTGTTTTTAATTGAGTAATTTTCATATTTTATTTTTTCTGTTATTGATTGGTAATCTTTGTTATGAATTAATAAATATGATTCTAATTTTTTAAAAAAAATTTTGGTTTCTTTGGTATCATCAAAATTATGGTTTTGATTTGGAATACATATTTTTTTAAGCATGGGTGATAGTAACAATTTGTATGCTTTTTCGATTTTATAAAGTTCATTATTAGTTTTATTTTCAATTAGAAATAGTTCTATATTATCATCTTCAGTATGTGGACTTGAAATGGTGATTATAATTTTTTTTTCGTAATTTTCTAATTTATATTTATAGTCATTTTTTGATTCTAAAGCATATAATATTCTAAAATGTAATTTTTCATATGTAATTTCAGTTTCAAAATTATGTTCGGTTTCCGAGTCAATTATTATGTATTTATAATTTGGTTTGTTTTCAATAATATTTAATCTAAATTTTTTTCCGAAAGAATTTGTTATTATTTTTTTCATCTTTAAAATTCAAGATTATGAATGGTATTCAATTTGTTGATATTTCAATTTTTAATTAGAGTATTTTTTAGGAATAAGATTAAAATTTATTTATTAAAAAAATTGATTTTTTTAATAATTAATAAACAAAAAATTATATTAAAATATAATGGAAGATATTTTTGATAAAACAAAAATTATAAAGGATTTATATTTGATAATTTGTAATTATTTATCTTCATCACATAAATATGTTCTGAAAATAAAAAATAATAAATTTGGGGGAAATGAACTTGTTAAATATGATTCTGATCTAATGTCTTATTGTATAAAAAATAACATTATATTAAACCCTTATAGATCAATAGCGGAGTGTGCAAAATTTGGAAAACTAAAAAATATGAAATGGTTATTAAATAACAATTTTACAAATAAATATAATAATTTAAAAATTAATGAATGGACATTTGCTTATGCTGCAGAATTTGGTGATTTAAAAGTCTTAAAATGGCTATTAAAACATAATTTTAAACATGATTATGATACATTTAATTATGCAGCCAAAAATGGGAATTTGGACAATATGAAGTGGTTACTCGAAAATAATTTTAACTACATATCGTCCACATTTTCTTTTGCGGCTGAAAATGGTAATTTAGATAATATGATATGGTTATTAGAAAATAGATTTGACCATGATCATAAAACTTTTGCTTGTGCTGCTAAAAATGGTAATTTAGATAATATGAAATGGTTGTTAGCTAATAATTTTTTACATTGTGAAGGAACATTTGCTTATGCAGCCCAAAACGGAAATTTAGATAATATGAAATGGTTATTAGCTAATAATTTTAAACATGATTCATTGACATTTGCTTATGCAGCTCGAAATGGAAATTTAGATAATATGAAATGGTTATTAGCTAATAATTTTAAACATGATTCACTAACATTTGCTTATGCAGCTCAAAATGGAAATTTAGATAATATGAAATGGTTATTAGCTAATAATTTTAAACATGATTCACTAACATTTGCTTATGCAGCCCAAAATGGAAATTTAGATAATATGAAATGGTTACTAGCTAACAATTTTGAACATGATTCACTAACATTTGACTATGCGGCCAAAAATGGAAATTTAGATAATATGAAATGGTTATTAGCTAATAATTTTGATCATAGTACTATGACATTTTCTAATGCAGCTGAAAATGGAAATTTAAATAACATGAAATGGTTATTGAAAAATAAATTTAAACATAATGAATCCACTTTTGCTAGTGCTGCCAAAAATGGTAATTTGGATAATATGAAATGGTTATTGAAGAACAATTTTAAACATGATCCTCTAACATTTGATTATGCTGTCGAAAGTGGTAATTTGGATAATATGAAATGGTTATTGGAGAATAATTTTAGATATAATAAAATCACTTACCATTATGTAAGTATAAATAGTAATTTGACAATATGAAATAGTTATTAGAAAATAATTTAAAGCATAATGAAAGAACTTTTTATTATGTGAGTGTAAATGGAAATATAGAAAATATAAATGAATGATAAGAAAATAATTTTAATCTTGATTTTAAATAACATAAATCTGTATTTGATTATTATATAATTATTTATCTAATTTCGAAAATTAAAAATATTAAATGGGAATTAATATCAAGATATTACAAAATAATATTTAAAAATTTTATTTAGAACTAATTATAAGAAATATAAATGTTTCGAAGATATGAAAATTGTAAATCTTTAGACAAAGAACAATCGAAGACAGTAAAAAAATCTTAGATAATTGTGATATAGTATCATTATTAGATCATCGATATAATGTTAATGATGTTGGAGAAAATTCTGGAATTAAGATGTTAAATTGTAAAAAGGAAAACAAATTTAATCTTGCTTTGAATAATAACCAATCAAATTTAATTAAAAATTGTTTTTTTATAATCTGGAAAAAAATATTATCTTGGTGGTATTAATCGATGATATTTTTAATAAAAGATTTGCATTTAATTATATATAATTATTTATCTTCTTCACATAAACATATTCTAAAAATAAAAAATAATAAATTTAGGGGAAAAAACCTCATTAAATATGACTCTGATTTATTGTGTTATATTTTCAAAAATAATATTAAATTTAATCGTTTTAAAATAGCAATTAGTTGCGCTAAGTTTGGGAAATTAAAAATATCCTCTGGTTATTTAAAAATAACTATATGAACAAATTAGCCCATTCTGAAAAAATGGATATTTGCTTATTCTGTCAAATATGGGGATTTTAATATTTTGAAATCATTATTGATCACAATCTTAAAAGAGATGAATTTATTTTTGCTTTTGCTGCTGAAAATGGAAATTTGGATAATATGAAATGACTATTAGAAAATAATTTCGACATAATTTCTCAACATTTGCCTACGCTGCCCGAAATTGGAATTTAGATACTATGAAATGGTTATTAGAGAATAAATTTGAGAGTTTACCAAACGCATTTGCGTGTGCCGCTTATAATGAAAATTTATAAAATATGAAATGATTGCTAGAAAATAATTTCGATCATGATTCCAGAACATTTGCAGAAGCTGCTTTTAATGGATATTTATATAATATGAAGTGGCTATTGGAAAATAATTTCGAACATGATTGTGATACTTTTAGAGAAGCAGCTATAAATGGCAATATAGAAAATATGAAATGATTACTAGAAAATAACTTTAAACATGATGAAGATACATTAAGTGCTGCTATGCATGACAAAATAGAAACTATTAAATGATTGTTGGAAAATAATTTTAGGCATGAGCATTATTTGTTTTAATATGCGGATTTAGATGATAATCCTGACATTAAAAAATGGTTATTGGAAAATAACTCTAAATAAATTTGATAAATAATTACTACCTGATAATTTTTGATGATGATATGACAAAATAGGTGATTTAGCTAAGATAGTTATTTTAATTTTATCGGAATTAAAAATTAAAATAAATTGATTATAAAAAGTTGAAATTAAAAATCAATATATTAATAAAATTTTATTAAAATTTATTAACATTTTACGTAAAGATAAACGAAATATTGTGGTAAAATTATTGATTCAGCTATTGATGATGATTAATATATGTTATTGAAAAAAAATTCATGTAATGTTTATGACTCTAAGGAAAATAAAATTCATACATGAAAAATTTTGGAAGATAAGAAAATAAACACAATAAAAATACGTACTAATAAAAATAAAGTATACGTATCCGTTAATGATAATTTCAATAATTGGGTAAAAATATTTTAATATGAAAGAAACTAATAAAGAATATTCACATTTAATTAATTAGATAGTTACTAAAAAATAAAAAAATGATGATTAATTAAAAAAGGACAGATTTATTTATATTTTTTTTATTAATTATTAATAATGTATTTGATTTAGGTTCTGAAATAATAGTTATCATATAAAATAACTAAAAATTATCTATCTTGATATAATGAGATTATTTGTGAATGAATTTATGAATAACATAAAATGCATATTCATTATCAAATGATATGGTGTGACTACAATTTTATTTTTTACAAATATAAAAAAATTATTAATTAAAAAGTCTAGCAATTAGAAGATATATCGTACTCGAAAAAATGTTTGTGCATATCTGTAATATTTTGATTTTTTTAACATGTGTATAAAATTTTTTTAGTATATTTTTTACATCTTCAACATCTAAATCACCTAATTCGTTTGGTCTAAGAACTCAATATTTTTTATCATAATCAAAAAATGTTATAAAATTTTCATCTATCATAGTTACATTTTTGATACTTTGGGCTAGATATTCATCCAACAATTTAAATGATACTAGTTCGTTGTGATCTACATAATCAGATCAATATAATATTAGAAATTAAAAAATTACAATATATTCTGTTGGCATTGTTCTATAATCATTTGAATAACAGAATAAGTAACACCTATTCCACCATATGTTTCTACTCTATCATTTATATACGAATAGATAGTATTTCTAATCATATCTCTCCTTTCTAACAGAAATTTAAATAGATTATTTTTTCTTATCTATTCACTTGTTTTTTATAGCTATAATTATTATTAGAATAAAATTAGGTATTTTATCCTCATACTCATCCTCATCATATATATTTTTATATATAATTCAGCTACTCTATCTTTTTCTTTTTTGTAAGATAATATTACATAATTGTTTATCTATATTCATTTTTAAATTTGTTTTTGATATTTTTACTTTTAATTAGTTTGGATATTTTCCAGTTATTTTTCATATTATTATTTAAGAATTTGTTTAATTCACATAATTGATAATATGTTGCTATATTACAGAATTCAGTAATTAAAATTATTATTTCATTTGGAAGCATTTTTCGTTTGGTTTTTTTTTTAA
>Ga0065721_10052006_pt1 | contig 12928 bp, 10 predicted proteins | sample Mesricmetagenome_FD_59108 | JGI IMG/M metagenome (GOLD analysis project Ga0065721, IMG submission 59108) | Mesophilic microbial community from rice straw/compost enrichment Sample: eDNA_1 v2 (version 2) | ecosystem: Engineered > Solid waste > Grass > Composting > Bioreactor | place: USA: Davis... | reverse complement strand
TCCTGACCAATTTTCTCCTCACACCCCTGCTGAACCTGGGAGTGATGGAAATCCTTGTCCCTGTTGATCTCGATATGCTGGTCAAAATCGTGGTGATCGCATTTGCAATTGTATTTTTTGGAAGAATGTTGCCGAAAGTGTGGGCAGCCCAAAATACTTTACGCTTTGCTTACAATGTTTCGGCAGTCGTGGAAGCTTTACATCTTCTGCTTCGCAAGATCAGTCTTCGCATGGTGGCTATTGCCGACCAGATCAGCGAAACCAGCGGCGCTAACGAATCTGAAGCAACCAGCATGAAAGAACTTGACGACGCAATTGAAGTCGACAACGTGCAAACCTCCATAGAGCAAAAGAATATTCTCAAGGGTATTGTGAAGTTTCGCAACATCACTGTAAAACAAATCATGCGCTTCCGTCTCGACGTGAGCGGTATTGACTACGATACGCCGATGTCGGAACTGTTGAAAAAAGTAGAAGATCTCCATTATTCACGACTTCCAGTATATCGTGGTAGTCTCGATAATATCGAAGGTGTTCTGAATACTAAAGACCTGCTGCCTTATCTCGATCAAACTGATTTTGACTGGCATGCGCTGATTCGCCCTACGTTTTTTGTTCCTGAATCAAAACTGATCGAACATCTTTTATACGAATTCCAGTCGAAACGCATTCATTTCGCCATTGTAGTGGATGAATTTGGCGGAACCAGCGGGATTGTGACGATGGAAGATATTCTCGAAGAAATTGTAGGCGACATTCGCGACGAATTTGACGAAGAGGAAAATACAGTCAGAAAGATCGATAACAATACCTGGGTGGCAGATGCCAAGATCATGTTATACGATCTTTGCCGCACCATGCGTTTACCAATTGATACGTTCGATGCGGTGAAAGGTGAAAGTGATTCACTTGGCGGCCTTGTGCTCGAACTCGCCGGCGCTTTCCCCGGAGTGAATGAAACCGTTACCAGTGGTGATTTTGATTTTACTGTTCTTGAAACCGAAAAAAATCGAATCAAAACAGTAAAGATTTACATTAACGTCGACAGAAATGAAAGCTAAGATCTTCTTCTATATTTTATTGATCCCTGCCCTTTTTGCGTGCAATTCAGATTACACAACCCGGCCGCGGGGCTATTTCAAAATTGAATTTCCTTCAAAAAAAGAATATCGTCCTTTCGATGCACCCGGTTATCCTTACAGTTTCGAGTATCCTGTGTACGGAACTATTGTAAAGGATAGTTTGTTTTTTGAAGAAAAAGCAGAGAACGATTACTGGCTCAATATTGATTTTCCCCAGTATGAAGGAAGAATCCATCTTAGTTATAAAGAGATCGGCCGTCATAAATTTGACTCGCTGGTGAATGATGCTTTCACCATGGCATACAAGCAACACACGTATAAAGCAGGAAGGATCACTCCAGAGGAATTCAGTGTGGGAAAGGGTATTGGCGGCGTTTATTTCACATTAAAAGGAAATACTGCCACCGGAACCCAGTTTTTTGTAACCGATTCGGTGAAGCATTTCCTTCGCGGAGCACTTTATTTCAACGCAACGCCTAATGCCGATTCACTACAGCCTGTTTCTGATTTTCTACGCCAGGATGTAGATCATCTGATCAATTCTCTTCGCTGGAAGTAGGAGTTGGTTTTATTTCCACTGACGGAAACTCTGCTGGTCTTTCCAGTGCACCACGGGAAAACATCTCCATATTTACCTTTTTTTTCTTCTTTTTGGCTGGCTTTTTCGGCTTTGCAGGAGCTTTTGGAGGAGGGGGCGCACCTTCCGGTTTGGCTGGTGTTGCTACAACTGCAGCTACAGGTTTCGGCGGAGCAGGAGGTGGCGGCGGTGGATCAGGCACCACTTGTTCCTCCTGATATAACTGTTTGAATTTTGGTGAATCAGACTGCCGGGTATAATCTACCACTCCATAAATGCCGGCTCCTGTCATGAGTGCGGCTGCTGTGATTACGATTGCTTTCATGTTTAAAATATTAATGGTGAGAAGATCAGTTGACAAAAGTTTTCAGATACGACCTGCTCTTTCGATAGATCACCCATTCAGCAATGAACATGTTTCCCAGCACACTGATCCAAAGTGAGATCTCATAGTTTTCCAAATGATCCCAGTCGAACAGAAAAAACAGAATATGATAAATGCGGAATGTTACCGCAGTCATGGCCATGGCATACGACCGGATCATCCAGTTTTTGTGAGAAAGAAAATTTTTCTTCAATGCCGTTGAAAGTCCGCGTGCAGTTGTGAAGAACCAGAACATTGCCATGAAAAGAAACAGCGCCCTTTCATAAAAACTTCCCTTAGCAAAAAACGACATGTAAAGTCCGGTAGGAGCCGCAAGCGCCAACACTACAAAAACATAGATGCGTCCGGCTATGACGTGTACTTTTCGCCTTTTTTTGAGTATGTAAGAAGAAAACTGAATCAGCGAAGTGCCGATGCAGGTGGCGCCCGCCGCGATGTGGATGTAAAATGATGCGGAATAGAGATTGTTGTGAAAAAGCAGACTTCTTTCCTGAATGAAGATGAAATCCTGACTAAAAGAGAAATACGGTATTGTGTTGTAAATCAGCAGAAGGCTCAAAAGCGTAACCGGTGTCCAAAACAGCAGGGATCCAATAAAACGCACCGATTGTCTGGCGGCCAGTATCCTTGAGTTGGTCATACGTTGGTTTTGGACCAATGAGACCATCTTCCGCTTTATCTCCACAAAAGAAGCTGTTACAAGTTTGTTAAGGGCCGTCTGCCGGTGAATGCTGCCCTTCCTGACAAATGTTTACAACTGCCTGGTTTCGTTTATTTCCGATTATAATTATTTGAGCAAGAATCACCTTTCCTACCTTTGGCAAAAATCGACTTGTGATAGCAATAGAAAATGTACTCGTGAGTGATGATGTGGTGGAAGCAAAATTTGTTTGCGACCTGCACAAATGCAAAGGCGGTTGTTGTGAAGACGGCGATGCCGGTGCCCCTTTGGAAAAGGAAGAAAAGAAAATCATCGACGAGAATTTTGAAGCCATCCGACCCTATCTCACTCCTGAGGGATTAAAAGAAATCGAACGTCAGGGTAAATACATTTATGATAGAGAATTTGGATGGGTAACGCCCACCATTAATGGTGCTATCTGTGCCTATGGATTTCGTGATAAGCAGGGCATCATCAAATGCGGTATTGAAGCCGCGTATTATGATGGAAAACTCGACTGGAAAAAACCGATCAGCTGTCATCTTTATCCCATCAAGGTTTCAAAAGGCAGAGTTTATACGAATGTAAACTATGAACCGAGAGAAGTATTGTGTAAACCGGGTTGCGCATTGGGTAAGAAATTGAAAATGCCTGTATATCAGTTTCTGAGAGAAGCAATCATTCGTAAGTTTGGAGAAGCGTTCTACCAGGCACTTGAAGAAGTGGCGGTAACGCATTTCGACGAAGCCGGGAAAAAGAAATCATAATGTCAGGAAATGCATCTTCTTTCATAGCCAAGAGTACGATCAAAGCCGCCGACAGAGAACACCGGCGGAAGATCAATTTCAACATCTCGCGCTACAATGCCGTAGTACCAGCTGGTAAACAACAATTTCCTGATGTAAACCTTGCGAGAGAGCGCGCTAAAAATATCAAGTGGAAAGCAATTGAAACGCTTGACAAACAATTAGAACAATTTGAATCAGTTATCTCTGCCAGGGGTGCCAAAGTAATCTGGGCAGAAACGGCAGAAGAAGCACTTCAGGAAATTCTTCGCATTTGTCAGGCGAAACAATGTTCTACTGTGGTCAAAAGCAAAAGCATGGTCACAGAAGAAATTCACCTGAATCCTTTTTTGGAAAAACATGGAATTGAAAGTGTGGAGACCGATCTCGGAGAATATATTCAACAACTTGACGAAGAGCCACCTTATCATATTGTTACACCAGCCATGCACAAAAGCAAAGAAGATGTGGCTCGTCTCTTTGCTGCAAAACTCGGTACATCCGCACAATTAACACCAGGTCAGCTCACCATGGTCGCGCGGGAAAAACTCCGCGAAAAATATATGCAGGCCGAGGTGGGCATAACAGGCGCAAACTTTATTGTTGCTGATGTTGGCGGTATTGCCATAACAGAAAATGAAGGCAATGCCCGTTTGAGTACCGGCTGGCCCAAGACCCATATTGTGATTGCCGGAATTGAAAAAGTCATTCCTTCCATGACCGATCTGGGTTTGTTCTGGCCCTTGCTGGCAACCTATGGAACAGGTCAGCGAATGACGGTTTATAGTACACTCATCACAGGTCCGCGCCAGCAAAATGAAACAGACGGTCCCGAAGACATGTACGTCATTCTTCTGGATAATGGTCGCACGAATATTCTGGCCAATGCAAAAGCAAGAGAATCGCTTTATTGCATTCGTTGCGGAGCCTGCCTGAATGCATGTCCTGTTTATAAAAATATTGGTGGTCATACCTATGGAACAACTTACAGCGGTCCAATTGGATCTGTGATCACACCGCATCTCAAAAGCCTGAACGAGTGGCAGCATCTGAGTCATGCTTCCTCTCTTTGCGGAAATTGCACCGAAGTATGCGCCGTACGCATCAATCTTCATGAACTTCTGCTTGAAAACAGAAAAGAAGCCGTTGATCAACACCATGCAGATTTTGTAGAAAAAATGGCGTGGAAATTCTGGAAGCGCGCCATGCTTAGCAGGACAATGATGAACCTTGCTCCCGCCGGCGCCAAGTCCTGGGTGGTCAACAGTTTTGTAAAATCCTGGAAGAAACACCGAAAAGATTTAAAGTTCCCTGAGAAGTCCTTTAATCAGTTATGGAAAGAAAGAAATAAAGGATGAACCATTCGGCATTGATCTATAGTCACAGTGTATCGCCACGACTTCAATACGTGGTCGATTTCCTGGAACAATATTTCGGTTTGTCGTTCAGGATCATTTATGATGAAGAAAAATATGTTACTGCTGCTGACACCTGCAAGATCAACTATGGTTATCATCGTCTCGCTGAAGGTGAGATCTTCATTCATTCTCACGTACTGCTTTTCGAATCTTTTATCAGGCAGGTAAAAGTGGAATGTTTTGAAAGAAATGGATACAAAGCATTTTTCAAAAATGAAGGCGATGTCGGCTTTGATATTTTCGCTGCCATCTTTTATCTCATCACACGATACGAAGAATATCTTCCTCACAAAAAAGACAGCTATGGAAGATATGATCACACCAACTCAATCGCGTTTCGCGAAAATTTTCTTCATCTTCCTTTGGTAAATATCTGGCTGGAAGATTTCCGGAAATTACTGGGCGCCAGAAATTCTGCTTTTCTTAAACCCGCTGCTCGTTTCAATTTCGTTCCAACCTACGATATTGACATGGCCTGGGTCTATCGCAATAAAGGATTTAAAAGAAATGTGGCTGGTTCATTGTTATTGTTGTTGAAGGGACGTTTCGGAAAAATGTTTCATCGCATCAAAGTAGCAAGAGGAAAAGCAAAAGATCCTTATGATGCTTATGATTGGATGGATGAATTGCATCAGGAGTTTCGTCTTCGGCCTTTGTTTTTTTTCCTTGTAGCAAAAGAGATTGGAAAGTATGATAAGAATATAGATACTTCCCATCCGGAATTGCGAAAACTGATTCAGGATATTGCCGGAAAATATGAAACAGGTCTGCATCCTTCCTGGGCAAGTGGCGATCATCCATCGTTACTGAATCGTGAGAAGATGACCTTGGAGCGAATTACAGGAAAAAAGATTTCCGTTTCGCGTCAGCATTATATTCGTTTTCATTTGCCTGTCACTTATCAACGATTGCTTGCCAATGGTATTACCGATGATTTTTCCATGGGTTATGGAACCATCAATGGATTCAGAGCTTCGCTGGCAACACCGTTTTTCTGGTATGATTTGAAACTGGAAGAAAAAACTTCACTGCGTGTTCATCCATTTTGTTTTATGGATGCAAATGCCCACTACGAGCAAAAACTTTCTGCGGAAGCCGCGTTTGAAGAACTAATGCATTACTACAAAATTGTAAAAGAAGTTCACGGTACATTAATTACCATCTGGCACAACAGCTTTCTCGGCACTGCTCCGGAATTTGAAGGATGGAGGGAAGCTTACAGAAAGTTTGTAGCTGCAGCAGGCAGGGAGTGAAATCAAATATTAAAAGTCAATTGCGAACACTTTTAGGCAGAAAATTCTATCGTCCAGTTTCGCCAAACCTCACACATCACCACCCCAAACTTCCTAGTGCCTGAAATGTCTCGTTCCCGTCATCACCATCGCCAGATTGTGTTGTACACAATATTCGATGCTGTCTTTGTCGCGAATGGAACCACCGGGCTGAATGAAGGCAGTGATGCCTGCATCATGACCTAACTGCACGCAGTCATTGAATGGGAAAAAAGCATCGCTAGCCATCACCGCACCATTGAGATCAAATTTGAACTGACGTGCTTTTTCTACCGCGTGTCGCAATGCATCAATACGACTTGTTTGTCCGCAGCCTTTACCAATCAGTTGTTTGTTTTTGACAAGCGCGATTGCATTCGATTTTAAATGCTTGCAAACGAGGTTAGCGAAGATCAGATCTTCTTTTTCGCGTTCGTTGGATGCTCTTCCGCCTACTTCTTCCCATTTTTCAAAATTATTGCCGTCTCTGTCCTGCACCAGTGTGCCGTTGAGTGCGTTCTTGTACACTTTTGGAGTGGCGGCTACCTGTTTTTGTATGAGCAGGATGCGATTCTTTTTTGATTTGAGAATGGTAAGTGCATCTTCGTTGAATGAAGGAGCGATCAGTACTTCGAAGAAAATCTCGTTGATAGCTTCAGCAGTTGCTTTGTCAATAGCCGCGTTACATACGAGAACTCCACCGAATGCACTTTCAGGGTCACCCGCGAGTGCATCTTTCCATGCTTCTGCAACTGAAGTTCTCATGGCGATGCCGCAAACGTTTGTGTGTTTGATGATGGCGAAAGTTGTTTGTTCAAACTCTCGGATCAATTCTGTTGCTGCATCAATATCTACGAGGTTGTTATAAGAAATTTCTTTTCCGTGAATTTGTTCAAAACCCTCCTGCAGGTTACCGTAAAATACTGCCTGCTGGTGAGGATTTTCTCCGTAACGTAACACGGTTTCCTTTCCGGATCCGACTACAGTGAGTGTGTTACCGGGATGGAAATAGTTGTTGATAGCAATATCATAATCTGTTACAACGCGAAAGGCTTTTGCAGCAAATGTCCTGCGTTGCTCCAGTGTGAGTTCTCCATTCTGTGCGCGAAGCAGTTCTACCAGCTTTGAATAATCATCTTTTGATGCGATCACGGCCACATCGTTGAAATTTTTTGCAGCGGCACGAATCATGGATGGACCACCGATATCAATTTTCTCAATGATCAGTTTTTCGTCATTTGTGCTGGCTACTGTTTCCTCAAAAGGATACAGATCCACGATCACGAGGTCAATCACCGGAATTTTGAACTCTTTCATTTCTTCCAAATCCTGTTCATTATTTCTTCTTCCCAGAATTCCGCCAAAAACGGAAGGATGCAGGGTTTTTACTCTGCCCCCGAGGATGGAGGGATAAGCAGTAAGATCTTCCACGGGAACGACATCAATACCGAGATTTTCGATAAAATTCTGTGTGCCACCGGTAGAATATATCGTTATGCCCTGGTTTTTAAGTTCCTGTACGAGGGGTTCAAGGCCGTCTTTATAAAAAACTGAAATGAGTGCCGAGGAGATTTTCTTGCTCATGTGATCTGGGTTCTTTTTGAGAAGCCGCAAAGGTAGGCTCCCTGCAAGTCATGGCAAAGCCGAAATCAGCGAATCAGAGATTCATGATGAAGGCACCCTGGGTGTTGACATCGTGACAAGGCAGTCTGAGCGAATCGCAATCGCGCCTCCAATTCCCTGCTTTCCAGGCCGGAACGTTCCCTTCGATCACAACCTGTTGTACGATGCCCGGGTTTGCCAAATGCTTCGGCCGCTGGCGCACCGAAGCGGAAAAAATGAGAAGATGAACTGTATCCGAGGAGGAAATTCGGGAAAGATCAATGGAAGAGTCGGCCCGGATAATGTTTTTCCCCTGAAAAATAAATGAGGAAAATATCGGTAGAGCGCTGGTGCATCGGGCTCTGTGAACTATTCTTGAAGGCCGGAGACACTGGGTTTTGACAAAATGATCGTTCAGGCAAATGCTATCGCCCATGAACCAGACGTTTCTTCCGTCAACGAGATCCATTCCGGTGTTTTTAGGGATTTGATAGATGATCAGTTTTTTCTGCATCGAAGCTTTGAGAAAAGATTCAGTTCGAAGTGCTACAAATCCCATCAATGCAATCGAAAAGCACCACAATACAGCAGTTTTTTTCTCCATTAACCAAAAGAAAAATAACACGATGCATGCCAGTAGAAGAAAAGCCTGAAAAGGCGAGATTAAAATCCCATCCCAAACCGAGAACGACACGCGGTTCATTTGCTCGATATAACTATTCATAAGCGCAATCAGCTTCGACAAAATGTTTCCTGTCCATGTCGCAGCCGTAGCCTGGACTGCAATCACACATAGAAAAATTTCTCCAAAAAGAATGATGCTCGACAGCGGAACGGCTACCATATTTGTCAGCAAAAACAGGACAGGTATCTGATGAAAATGATACAGGCTCACTGGTAATGCCAGTAACTGCGCCGCGATGGTTACTGCATTTAACTTCCAGATCATATCCATCAGTTTGTTGGGGAAATACAACCATCGATAAACGGGCTGAAAAAAAACAATTAAACTGAGTACCGCTGCATATGAGAGTTGAAAGCCTGCATCCCAAAGCCAGAAAGGCTGATAACACAAGAGCAAAAAAGCCGAAAGTCCGAGACTGTTATACACAGATGTTTTTCTTCCAATCACATTTCCGAGTGCCATGAAGCTAAACATCACAGCTGAACGCAATACAGAAGGTTGCGCACCGGCGATGATGCTGAACATCCACAATGCACTCACGATGATGAAAAATCGCACCCATGAAAATGATCGTTTTGAAAGCGGTTTGGTAAGAATCAAAAGCAGCCAATACACCAGGCCTAAATGCAGTCCCGATATGGCGATGACATGCACCACTCCGGTGTTGGAATAAGCTTCAACAAGTGTTTTGTCAAGATCATCCTTATAACCAATGAGCAATGCTTCCGCAAGTCCTGTCTCACGTTCTCCTGAAACAAATTTTCTGATCACGCTAATAACAAGGTTTCGACTTTTGATGATCACGGAATAAAATGAGTTCTCTTTTTTGCCGGGCAACAACATCCAGTCAGACCGTCGCAAATACACCTGGTGCGTAATGCCCTGAAAAAGGCAATAGGTTTTGTAATCAAAACTTCCCGGATTACCGCTGTTGCGGATTTCCTGTAACGGTTTGTTGATGATCATTTGATCTCCATAATCAGGCAGCGTTGCACCTTTTTCAAAATAGAGGATGATATTGCCGTGCTGTTTTTTCCATTGATTGTTGTCATGCAACGCTTCGATATCAGCTGTGGTTTTGAATGAATTTGTTTTTTCAACAGGAGGTTCATTGATTCTCACAACAATCGTTTGTTCTGCCTGGTATGAATGTCCAAACCAGGATGACTGATTGCGGATATCGTGATGCCATACGAGGAAAAATCCCAGACACACTACCAGCAAACAACACAGAATGCCGCTGATAAAACCGTATTGAAATTTTTTGGTTAAAGGAAGAAATTCATAAAGGATCAGGCAGAGCAGGAAAAAAACACTTACACAGAGAATATTCCCAGGGTCAAAATGGTAATACCATTGCAGACAGATTCCTGCTGCGAGACAAACAACATAACGCGCTAAAGGCAGGGCATGCCACCAGTAGAGAAAAGACATTCGAAAAGCTAGGCCGTGCCCTGATTTTTTTCAGGAGAACTACTACCCCTGATATCTGCGAATTTTCTATCGCAAAAATGTCGGGATTCACCTGGAAGATTGATGTGGTCTGAGTAGAAAAAGATAAACGGCGGTAATCAGGGCAGCGATTGCAGTTGTGCAAAATGCGGCGGTGCTGCTCCAGGCTGTCCACAATGCGCCGGTAATAAAACTGGCGAGAAGCGTGGCTACACTTTCGCACGAAGTGTAAAACCCGATGGCAGTGGCAGTATTTTTTTCATGCGCCATATTTGTGATCCATGCACGCGCGATACCTTCTGTAGCTGCTGCATAAATGCCATAAACCAGAAAGGCGGTGAATATCACCACTACGGACCCTGAAACAGCAAACGTGAAATAAACAGCAGAAAAAACTATCAGTCCGCCTAGAAAAATCTTTCGAATTCCCAGTTTATCCCCCAAAACACCGAGCGGGTAAGATGCCAGTGCATACACGAGATTATACAGTATGTAAGCGGTGATCGTGAGCTGATCGCTTTCGGTTAATTCTTTTGTTTTTAAGAGAAGAAAAACGTCTGCGCTGTTAAACAGCGCGAAGAATATCAATCCGGCGACAACCTTTCGATAGGAAGGATCAGCCATTTTCCAGTATTTGAAATACGAAAAGAATCCGCCCCGTGCAAGCGTGGATGCTGGCTCCTTTTTTTCTTTCAACAAAAAAATCAGCCATACCGATAAAAGTCCGGGTACAAATGCCAGCAGGAAAATCTCCTTGTAATGACCGGGATAAAAACTTAAAAAGATCAATGCAAGCAGAGGTCCGATGGCTGCTCCGAGTGTGTCCAGACCTCTGTGAAAGCCAAAAACGCGGGCTTTGGTTTCTTTTGTGGCATTTTGGGACAGGATGGCATCGCGGGCTGCCGTTCGAACGCCTTTGCCCAGCCGGTCGAGAGAGCGTACAAAAAAGACCCACACCGGGGCTGTAAAAAACGCGAGCAGGGGTTTGGCAAGCGCGCTAAGGAAATACCCCGTGCGAACAAAGGGAAGTCGCACACCTTTTTCATCACTCAATTTCCCGAAATATCCCTTGCTTAGCCCTGCGACGAAGTTTACCAGTCCTTCCAGTATGCCGATCATCAGAACCGAAAAGCCGATTTCCCGGAGATAACCCGGGATGATGGGATAAAGCATTTCACTGGCGATATCCGCGAAGAGAGATACCAGTGACAGCACTAAAATCGTTCGGTTAATGATCTTCACGTGATAAAAATAAAACGATTGCAGACTGGCTGAATTGACAAAGTTTTTATAAAGCCTTGATCTTCCTTAAAAAATATATTTGTTCTTCGTTGTTTTGCTTTGACTTTTCAAACTATTTCCACCAATTTTGCACACAACATTTAAATCCAATACAGTAGCATGGGACTTTTTAACTGGTTTACCCAGGAGATCGCGATCGACCTTGGAACCGCCAATACCTTGATAATCCACAACGACGAAGTTGTCGTGAATGAACCTTCGATCGTTGCACTGAATCGCAACAACCTTAAGGAAGTGCTGGCCGTTGGTAAGCGAGCCCTCATGATGCATGAAAAAACCCACGAAAGCATTAAGACCGTTCGTCCTCTGAAAGATGGTGTGATCGCGGACTTCAACGCAGCCGAGCTCATGCTTCGTGAAATGATCAAAATGGTTTACCCCAAAAAACCTCTCTTCCCTCCCAGTTGGCGCATGATGATCTGCATTCCGTCTTCCATCACAGAAGTGGAAAAGCGTGCTGTGCGCGACAGTGCCGAACAGGCAGGAGCAAAAGAAGTTTATCTGATACATGAACCCATGGCAGCAGCCCTGGGTATTGGAATTGATGTGGAAGAACCGGTTGGAAACATGATCATCGACATCGGTGGTGGTACTACCGGTATTACTGTGATTGCGCTTGCGGGTATCGTTTGTGATCAGTCCATCCGTATCGCCGGTGATGAATTCACTGCCGACATCATGGAAGCACTTCGCCGCTACCATTCACTTCTGATTGGTGAACGCACTGCAGAGCAGATCAAAATTCAGATCGGCGCTGCAATGAAAGATATTGACAACCCACCAGATGATCTTCCTGTAAATGGCCGCGACCTGGTAACCGGTATTCCCAAACAAATCATGGTGAGCTATCAGGAAATTGCTGAAGCGCTCGACAAGAGCATTTTCAAAATGGAAGAAGCAATTCTGAAAGCGCTTGAACAAACACCACCCGAACTTGCGGCCGATATCTACCGCAGGGGACTTTACCTCACGGGCGGTGGCGCCTTGCTGAAAGGACTGGATAAACGTCTTAGCCAAAAGATTAAGCTGCCGGTTCATGTTGCCGACGATCCACTGAAAAGTGTGGTACGCGGTACAGGACTTGCACTGAAAAACTACGACCGTTATCCTTTTGTAATGAGAAACTAACCTGTCGCACCGGGACAAAACCCTGGCATGCGGCTCAACGCCATGCGCAACATCTTCCTGTTCATCCGCAGATATTTTACATTCTTAGCCTTTGTAGTGCTACAGGGATTTGCATTGTGGATGTTGTTCCGGTTCAATCGTTTTCATCATGCTGTATTTCTTGGCGTAGCAAGCGAGGTCACCGGCACGCTGAATACACAGGTAGATCGCCTTGATGATTATTTCCATCAGGGTGAAGAAAACCGAAAAGTGCACCGCACCAACGATTCTCTTCTGAATTTACTCCAGTCAAATTTTTACAGGCCCGACACTGGCACGCAGGAAATAACAGACACTGTTCGCATTGATACGCTGGGCAGCATCAGACGTTATTACTGGCGTGACGCCAAAGTGGTGTACAACACCTGGAATTCTGAAAAAAATTACATGCAAATTGATCGCGGTGCACGGTATGGTATTCGCGATAACATGGCGGTTCTCAGTAGCGATGGATATGTGGTTGGTCAGGTTGTAAATGTGAGTCCCAATTTCAGTTCGGTTATGAGTCTGTTGCATATGCAAAGCATGGTGAGTGCTTCGC
>Ga0065721_10052011_pt1 | contig 12931 bp, 9 predicted proteins | sample Mesricmetagenome_FD_59108 | JGI IMG/M metagenome (GOLD analysis project Ga0065721, IMG submission 59108) | Mesophilic microbial community from rice straw/compost enrichment Sample: eDNA_1 v2 (version 2) | ecosystem: Engineered > Solid waste > Grass > Composting > Bioreactor | place: USA: Davis... | reverse complement strand
GAAGGCGGCGTGACGGTGGCCAGGTCGAGGGTGGCATCGTCGAACCTGGCGAACTCGACCTGAAGCAGGGTGTCGGTGCCGTCGTGACCCGTGACCGTGATGGAGCCGTCGGTGTTCTTCACGAGCGCATACGAGGCCTTGGCGCCCGAAAACACCGCCGTGTCGGTGCCGGCCCCGCCATCGAGGCGGTCGTTGCCCTCGTGGCCAATGAGGATGTTGGCGTATTGGTCTCCCGTGAGCGCATCCGCCCCCGATCCGCCCTCCATCGTGTCGGCTGTCGTAACATCGCGGGCCATCGTGCCGGCCCCGAAATCCAGCCGGAAGGGCATAATCTGCCTCTGGCCCGCCTCGTTCACAGTCACGAGGGCCGTCTTCACGCCGGTTTCCGCATAGGCGTGATGGAAGGATGCCACACCGTCCAACGGCGCTACGGCATCGGTTGTGCCATCACCCCAGGAGATGCTCACGCTGGAGGCCGCGCCGACGTCGAACGTCGCCTCCACATAGCGGTGTTGGGCCACGGCGGCCCGATTTGCGAACAACTCCTGATCGAAAAGAAAAATGTCATTTGAGGCGTTCGTGTCGCCCGCAACGAGGTTGGTGGCGCTGCTTTCGAACAGCAAGAAGCGGCCGTCCGCGCTGAAGCGGCCATTATAGCTGGTGTTGTCGACAGGCGTGCCGTCCGGAGTCGACGAGACCCGAACCACCTCACCGGTGACGAGATCCTTCCGGAAGATGCCCGCCAGAACATTCGGATCGTTGGGAATTAGGTTGGTTGCGTCGCTCTCGAACAGCACGAAGCGTCCATCTGAACTCACCTGCGCATTGTAGGAGCTGTTGCCCGCCTGCGTGCCGTCGGACGCGGCCGAGACGCGCTCCACCTCTCCGGTAAGGAGATCCTTACGGAAGATATCCGTCTGGAGGTTCGTGTCACCCGCGACGAGATTGCGGGCATCACTGTCGAAGACTACATAGCGCCCGTCGGCGCTCAACTGCGCATGGTAACTTCCGCCGTTTGCCTCTCCGCCATTGGCATCGATTGAAACCCTGATGACCTCCCCGGTCACGAGATCCTTGCGGAAGATATCGGAATTGTTGTTGGTGTCGCCAGCGACGAGATTGGTGGCGTCGCTTTCGAAAATGACATAGCGCCCATCGGCGCTGAGCTGCGGGCTGTAGCTGGCTTGGTCGGCAGCGGTTCCGTCGGCGGTTTGGGAGACGCGCATGACCGCCCCGGACACGAGATCCTTGTAGAAGACATCCATCTGGGGCGTATCTCCCGCCACGAGATTGCTTGCGAAGCTCTGGAACACGGCACAGCGCCCATCGGCACTGAGCCGGGCTTCGGAACTGCCGCCATTGCCCTGGACGCCTCCGGAATCCGTGGCGACGATCATGACCTCACCCGTCGCGAGGTCCTTCCGAAAGACGTCCGTAGCCTTGTTCGTATCGCCCGCGACGAGATTGTCGGCATCGCTCTCGAACGTGACATAGCGCCCGTCGGCGCTGAGCCGGGCGTTGTAGCTGCCTTTGTCGACTTGGCTTCCATCGGCGGCCGTTGAAACCCGCACGATCTCACCCGTCGTGAGATTCTTGCGGAAAATATCGGAGCGACCGTTCGTGTCGCCCGCGACCAGGTTGGCGGCTTCGCTTTCGAACACGGCATAGCGTCCGTCAGCGCTGAATTGGCCTACAAAAGAGGATCCGTTGGCCTCTGTCCCACCAGCCCCCGTGGAGATTCTGGTCGTGATGTCGGCCTCAGTTGGGAAGCGGACGGATTTGAGGTCGAGCATCAAGGCCATGTCGGTGTCCCCTTAGAGAGTGGCGAAGAAACGGCAGCAATATTCAAAGTTATATCATAACCGACATTGTCCGATTTGCGGCGGAATTGCCGTTATGTCAAGCGAAACGAAGAGCTTGATCGAAGACCTAGCGCGTCTCGTCCGCAGCTGCCCTTTTCGCGGCCACGCGCTCGCCGAGGCGGCGGATCGCCTCCTCCACGAGATCGGGGCTGGCGCGGAGCATGCCGAGTTCCACGGCCGACATGGCGCGCATCACCGGCGCGAGGTTCGCGGTCGGGGCCCCGTCCGGCCCGAAGAGCTTGAGATCATCGGTCGGCCCGAGGCCGAGATCCGCCACCATGCGGGCCGCATAGTTGCGCAGGCGCTGCTCGTCCGGCGCGCAGGCGGTCGCGACGGGTTTCGCCGGAGCGGTCTTCGGGGCAGGCGCGGCGGCCGTCTTCTGCGGGGGCGCCTTCGGCCGGGCGGTCCTGACGGGCGGCGCGGGCTTGCGGGCCGGCTTCGGCTTCTCGCCCATGCCGGCCGCGATATCCGGCACCCGGTATTCCGGCACCCGCGAGGGCGCCCTCTTCAGGGGAATGACCACCGAGACCCGGCCGGGCTTGCCGCCCTTTCCCTGCGCGGTCAGCTTCACGCCCCGGTGCGAGGCGAGCCAGCGGGCGCGCACCGTTCCGCCGATGCCCCTCACGGCCAGGGCCGCGAGATCGCCGAACCCGGTCGCCACGTTGCACTCCGCCGGCGCCCAGCGCCGGACGATATCGAGGGCAGATTTCCGGTTGAAGTCCATGTAGTAGCGCCGCAGCAGCTGGGCAGCCGCATCGGCGCCCTGCTCGGCGGACGCGAAGCCCACATGGCCTTCCGTGTCCTTGCCGATCTCGCCGTCCCAGCGGGCGCTCTTGATGCACCAGTAATTGTTGAGCTTCACGCAGCGGGTCACGAGGGGGCGATCGGCCCGGAACAGGGCCGCCAGGAGGGCCACGGGCTTCGGCTCCAGGGCATCCACGGTCTCGGTGCGCCAGTTCGTGACCTCCCGGGCCTCGGAGAGGTATTGCGCCGCCGTCTCCTGGGAGCTGCCGACCGCGCCGATCATCAGCTCGCGACCGATTTCGACCTTCTCGGACGTGAGAGCGCTGCCGGCGAGGAACAATGCGACGAGGGTGTGGGGCAACATGGTCCGGACGGGCCCTTGAGGACGGTGAATCGCCTTGAGGATACTCAGTGCACAACCGCGGGAGCGCCGGAAGGTTCGCGTCCGAGAATGGCCGTTCCAAGGCGGGCAGGCGCCTCACGCCCGTCCGGCGCCCTAATCGTCCTCCCCTGCCCCGAGGGATTTGGGCGTGGCGAAGCGCTCCAGGCACCCGCCCCGCGCCTTCACGTCCTCCCAGCCCGACACGGCGAAATCGATCACCACGAGGCCAGCCGTGGGGAGCTTCCCGGCGAGGCGGCTGCAATCCTCGGGCGTGCCGTCGCCGATCAACATCTTGGCTAGGTCCTCGAAACCGGGATTGTGCCCGACCATCAGGAGCCGGCGCCTGGTCGGGTTCACCTCCTGAAGAAGCGTGAGCAGGCTCCCGGCGGTCGCCTCGTAGAGCCGCGGCTCATAGCGGAACTCCACATCCCCGAGAGCCGGCTGGACGAGATCCCAGGTCTCCTCGGTCCGGCGCGCCGGGGAGACCAGCGCAAGATCGGGAAGGAGCCCCTCCTCCTTGAGGTAATCCCCCATCAGCACCGCAGCCTTGCGCCCGCGCGGCGACAGGGGCCGCTCCACGTCGAGAACTCCCGCCGGCCAGGAGGATTTCGCGTGACGGAGGAGCAGGAGGCGCAGCATGATGCTCAGCGCCCCTCCCGCCGGGCGATGAAGGCGAGCTTCTCGAACAGGCTCACGTCCTGCTCGTTCTTCAGGAGCGCGCCGTGGAGCGGTGGAATGAGCTTGCGGGTATCGCGCTCGCGCAGCTGCTCGGGGCCGATATCCTCCGACACGAGGAGCTTGAGCCAGTCGAGGAGCTCGGAGGTCGAGGGCTTCTTGCGCAGGCCCGGCACTTCCCGGACCGTGAAGAAGATGCGCAGAGCCTCCTCGATGAGGCGGCGCTTGAGGCCCGGATAATGGACCTCGACGATCCGCGCCATGGTCTCCTCATCCGGGAACCGGATGTAGTGGAAGAAGCAGCGGCGCAGGAAGGCGTCGGGCAGCTCCTTCTCGTTGTTGGACGTGATGATGACCACCGGCCGGCGCTTCGCCCGCACGGTCTCGCCGGTCTCGTAGACATGGAACTCCATGCGGTCGAGCTCGAGGAGCAGGTCGTTCGGGAACTCGATATCGGCCTTGTCGATCTCGTCGATCAGGAGGACGGGCCGCTCCTCGGACGCGAAGGCCTCCCACAGCTTGCCGCGCTTGATGTAGTGGCGGATGTCCGAGACCCGCGGGTCGCCGAGCTGGCTGTCCCGCAGCCGCGAGACGGCGTCGTATTCGTAAAGCCCCTGCTGGGCCTTGGTCGTCGACTTGATGTGCCAGGTCAGCAGCGGTGCCCTGAGGGCCTTGGCGACCTCCTCGGCCAGCACCGACTTGCCCGTTCCGGGCTCGCCCTTCACCAGGAGCGGCCGCTCGAGCACGATGGCGGCATTGACCGCGACCGTCAGGTCCTCGGTGGCCACATAGGTGTCGGTGCCTTCGAAACGCGCCATGGTCCCTCGCTTCTGTCCCCAGGCCGGCTGGGCTCAATATGACCCTATGTCCTGACGTCACCTTTCGGCAACCGTCCTCATAGGGTAAGTCGGTCCGAAAGGAGAGGACTCGCACCATGCCCTACAACCGCTACCACAAGGATCGCATCGGCAACCACAAGCTGAGGCCCGAGACCCTCATGCTCGGCTACGGATACGACCCGAGCCTGTCGGAGGGCGCCGTGAAGCCGCCGGTCTTCCTGACCTCCACCTTCGTGTTCACCAGCGCCGAGCACGGCAAGGAGTTCTTCGACTACGTGGCGGGCCGGCGCGAGCCGCCGCAGGGCGAGGCCGCGGGTCTGGTCTATTCCCGCTTCAACCATCCCAATTCGGAGATCGTCGAGGACCGCCTCGCGATCTTCGAGGAGACGGAGGCGGGCCTCCTCTTCTCGTCCGGCATGTCGGCGATCTCGACCACGATCCTGGCCTTCGCGCGGCCCGGCGACGTGATCCTGCACTCGCAGCCGCTCTATGGCGGCACCGAGACCCTCATCACCAAGACCCTCGCCAATCTCGGCATCCTGTCCGCCGGGTTCGGCGACGGCGTCGACGAGGCGGGCGTCCGCGCGGCCGCCGAGGCGGCGCGGGCCAAGGGCCGCGTGTCGGTGATCCTCATCGAGTCGCCCTCGAACCCGCTCAACACCCTGGTCGATGTCGCGCTGATCCGCCGGGTCGCCGAGGAGATCGCGGCCGCTCAGGGAGGCCACCGCCCGGTCATCCTGTGCGACAACACCCTGCTGGGCCCGCTCTACCAGAAGCCGATCCAGCACGGCGCCGACATCTCGCTCTATTCCCTGACGAAATACGTGGGCGGCCATTCCGACCTCATCGCCGGCGCGGCGCTCGGCTCGAAGGAGCTGATGAAGCCCGTGCGGCTTTTGCGCTCCGCCATCGGCACCCAGCTCGACCCGCATTCCTGCTGGATGATCGGCCGCTCCCTCGAAACCCTGGCCCTGCGCATGAACGCCGCGAACCGCAACGGCGAGATCGTCGCGAAGTTCCTGAGCGAACATCCCAAGATCGCCAAGGTCCACCACCTCGCGTACCTCCCCGAAGGCTCGCCCGCGAAGCGCGTCTACGAGGCCCAGTGCACGGCGCCGGGCTCCACCTTCTCGTTCGACGTGAAGGGCGGCGAGGCGGAGGCCTTCCGGGTGCTCAACGCGCTTCAGGTCTTCAAGCTGGCCGTGAGCCTGGGCGGCACCGAATCCCTCATCTCGCACCCGGCCTCGACCACCCATTCGGGCGTGCCGAAGGAAACCCGCGACCGCCTCGGCGTCAGCGACGCCACCATCCGGGTCTCCATCGGCATCGAGCACCCGGACGACCTGGTGGCTGACCTGGCCCAGGCCCTGGCGACGCTGGGCTAGACCCAGCGAGTCTCCCTGCGGATCTCGTGTCTTCGCGGGAAGCGCCGGCACCCCCCTTAATCCCTCCCCACAAGGGGGAGGGAAACAGGTCGCGCTCCCCGTCATTCCGGGGCCGCGTAGCGGAGCCCGGAACCCATAGCCGCTGACAATGCAGGATAAAGCACAGCGGTTCTCGCAGTGCCTCCTTCTGAAACGCTTGTGTTTATGGGTTCCGTGCTCTCGCTATCGCTCGCCCCGGAATGACGAGGGAGTGAGTGCCGCGGCCCTGCCGCGACAGCGTGTCCGCCCCGGGCCGCCGATGCCCGGATTTTGCGCTCAATGCCTTGAAATGCGCACATCTTTTCCTTGCGCTGCACTTCTCCTTCCCATCATGATGAGGAGAATCGGACGGAGCTAATGGCAGCCGCAATCGACCTGCAAGCGTATCAGGAACCCATTCTCTTTCTCGCAACGGCCGGCATCGTCGTCCCCCTCTTCCATCGGCTCAGGATAAGCCCGGTTCTCGGCTATCTGGCCGCCGGGATGCTGCTCGGCCCGTTCGGGCTGGGACGGCTCGTGCCGGATCAGCCCTGGATCAACTGGATCACCTTCACCAATCCGGAGGGCACGTCGCACATCGCCGAGTTCGGCGTGGTGTTCCTCCTCTTCACCATCGGAATCGAGCTGTCCTGGCAGCGCCTGCGCATCCTGCGGCGGCTCGTCTTCGGCTTCGGCTCCCTGCAGGTGATCCTCTGCGCCGCGGTGCTCGGCGCCCTTGCCTATCGCCTCGTCGGCAACGTGGCCGGGGCGGCGCTGGTCGGGCTTGCCTTCGCGCTGTCGTCCACGGCCATCGTCATCCCGGTGATCGCCGAGCAGAAGCGGCTGAACACCTCCGTCGGCCGGGCGAGCTTCTCGGCCCTGCTCTTCCAGGATCTCGCCGTGGCGCCGATCCTGTTCACCATCGCGGTTCTTGACACGGGCAAGCCCGAGGTCACGATGGCCACCCTGGCCTGGGCGCTCCTGCAGGCGGTTCTGGCCCTGGGAGCCATCGTGGGTCTGGGGCGCCTGGTGCTGCGCCCCTTCTTCCAGCTCGTCTCGGCCACCAAGAGCCCGGAGCTCTTCATGGCCGCCTGCCTGCTCGTGGTGATGGTCACGAGCCTGGTTGCGGCCGCGAGTGGCCTATCCATGGCGCTCGGCGCCTTCCTGGCCGGTGTGCTCCTGTCTGAGACCGAATACCGCCGCGCCATCGACGTGACGATGCAGCCCTTCAAGGGGCTCCTGCTCGGCGTCTTCTTCGTGTCCGTCGGGATGAGCCTCGATCCCCTGCGTCTCCTGGAGGCGCCGCTCCTGATCCTGGCGGCCGCGGTCGCGACCGTCGCGATCAAGGGGCTCATCATCGCGTTCCTGGGACGGCCCTTCGGCCTGAGCACGGCCGATGCGGCCGAGACCGGGCTCCTCCTCGGCCCGAGCGGCGAGTTCGGCCTGGTGATCCTCGGCAGCGCGATCGGCGCGCAGCTCCTCCCGGCCGAGATCGGCCAGAACCTCCTGGTCGTCACCACCCTGACGATGGTGGCCATCCCGCTCCTCGCCCGCCTGGGACGGCGGATCAGCCGCCGGATCGAACTGCGCCGCCCGCCCGATCCCACGCTCGCGGTCATGCCGTCTCCGGACGATGCCAGCCGGGTGATCGTCGCCGGTTACGGGCGCGTGGGTCAGCTCGTGGGCGACATGCTGGAACGGCACAGGGTCCCGTATCTGGCTATCGACATGGACCCGGCCCGCGTCGCGGCCGAGCGCCGCGCCGGGAAGCCAGTCTTCTTCGGGGACGGGTCCTATCCGGAGCTGCTCAAGGCCTGCGGGATCGAACGCGCCCGCGCCCTCGTCATCACCCTCGACACGCCGAGCGCCATCGAGGGGGTGGTGAGCGCCGCCCGCAAGGAGCGCCCGGACCTCACCATCGTGTCCCGCGCCCGGGACGCGAAGCATGCGGCCGAGCTCTACAGGCGCGGCGTGGACGACGCCGTGCCGGAGACCATCGAGGCGTCGCTCCAGCTCAGCGAGGCGGTTCTGACCGATATCGGGGTTCCGATGGGCCTCGTGATCGCGTCGATCCACGAGCGCCGCGATGAGTTCCGCACCCTCCTCAAGGAGAGCAGCTCCCGGCGCGGCCTAGACCGGACCGAGTTCCGCGCCCGGCGCACGGTCGGCAAGGGAGCCCCCTCCACCGGCGAACCCACCCGGAGCGAACCGCCCCTGTCGCGCACCGCATCGTGACCTGCTGGGAAGCAGTGATCAGCGCTTGACCTCGGCGGCGGTTGCCGGACACTAACGCCATGTTCCTCACCTTCTTCACAGAGCTGCGCGCCGCCAGGATCCCGGTCTCCTTGAGGGAATACCTGTCCTTCCTCGAGGCGCTGGACGAGGATCTGGCCGACAAGAAGGTGGAGGAGTTCTACTACCTGTCGCGTGCCTGCCTGGTGAAGGACGAGCGGCATTACGACCGCTTCGATCAGGTCTTCGGCCAAGTCTTCAAGGGGCTGGAGACCCTCGGCCAAAGCATCGAGGAGGCGCCGATCCCGGAGGAGTGGCTGCGCAAGCTCGCGGAGCGCTACCTCACCGAGGAGGAGAAGCGCCAGATCGAGGCCATGGGCTGGGAGAAGCTCTGGGAGACGCTGAAGCAGCGCCTGCGGGAGCAGCAGGGGCGGCACCAGGGCGGGAACAAGTGGATCGGCACCGCCGGCACGTCGCCCTACGGCGCCTACGGATACAATCCCGAGGGTGTCCGCATCGGCCAGGACGGGAACCGGAACTTCCGGGCCGTGAAGGTCTGGGACCGGCGGGAGTTCAAGGATTTTGACGACAACGTCGAGCTCGGCGTCCGCAACATGCGCCTGGCGCTGCGGCGCCTGCGCCGCTTCGCCCGCACGGGCGCGCCGGAGGAGCTCGATCTCGACGAGACGATCCACGAGACGGCGCACAAGGGCTATCTCGACGTCCACTTGCGCCCGGAGCGCCGGAATGCCGTGAAGGTGCTCCTGTTCCTGGATGTAGGCGGCTCCATGGACTGGCACGTGGAGGCGGCCGAGGAGCTGTTCTCGGCCGCGCGGCTCGAATTCAAGCATTTCGAGCACTTCTACTTCCACAATTGCGTCTACGAGAACGTCTGGAAGGAGAACCGCCGCCGCTTCGACGAGAAGATCCCGACCCTCGACATCATCCGCACCTATCCGTCCGACTACCGGGTCGTCTTCGTGGGTGATGCCTCCATGAGCCCCTACGAGATCAAGATGGCGGGCGGCTCCGTGGAGCACTGGAACGAGGAGCCCGGCCAGGTCTGGCTGGAGCGGATCCTGCACCATTTCCCCCGCGCGGCCTGGCTCAACCCGGTGCCGCAGAACCGGTGGGGCTATACCCAATCCACCACGCTCCTGCGCCAGATCTTCGCCGACCGCATGTTCCCCCTGACCCTCGAGGGCATCGATCTGGCGATGCGGGAGCTCGTGCGTTAGGACGCTAGGCGCGCTCTCCCGCTCCTCCGAGGTTTCATGGCCAGCACCTACACCCACAGCCCCCGCCCGGTCGGCGGACCGATCTCCTTCACGCTCAAGGGCGACAGGCTGGTCGTCGATTCCGGCCGCAAGGTCAACGAGGTGAGGCTCGGGGCCGTCGAGGCGGTGCGCATGACCTACGAGCCCGGCCGCTTCGGCCAGAAGGTCTACCGCATCCGGATCCGGATGACGGACGGCAAGACCTTCGCGTTCTCGTCCCTGACCTGGCGCAGCCTCGTGGAGGCCAAGTCGCAGCCGGAGGAGTACCGGGCCTTCGCGCGGGCGCTCTTCTCGGCCATCGCGGCCGCCAACCCGCAGGCCCGCTTCCTGGCCGGCCGGAGCACCCCACTCTGGCTCGTGACCGCCCTCCTGACCGGCGCGTCCCTCCTGGCGATGGCCTATCTCGTCTGGCGCGCTCTCCAGATGAACGCCACCGGCATCGCGCTCCTGGGCGGGCTCTTCGCCCTGATGGGCATCTGGCAGCTCGAACCCCTGGTCCGCCTCAACCGCCCCCGCTCCTTCGCCCCCTCGGCACCGCCCGAGGAGCTTCTGCCGCAAGAGGCGTAACATTCTCCCGAGATGACGGGGAGGGTCTGATTGCCTTACGTACGCACCACCAGCACCGAGCACTTGGCGTGGCGCACGATGGCGGAGGCGTTGGAGCCCAGCAGGTAGGTCGCCATGCTCGGGCGATGGGAGCCGACCACGACGAGGTCGGCGCCGGTCCTTTCCGCCTCGCTCAAAATCTCGCCATAGGTCGAGCCCAGGCGCACCACCGCCGAGACGCGGTCCGCCGGCAGGTTCACGGCCGCCGCGAGTTTCGCGAGCTTGCGCTCCGCATCGCTCTGCTGCTCCTCGTCGAAGGACGGGGGCACGAACTCCATGTAGGTGACCGGCACGATGGAGCGCACATAGATGAGCCGGATCGTGCCCTCGGAGGCCCGCGCCAGCTCCAGGGCCCGCGCGAGGGCAGGCTTGGCGGCGTCGATCTCGGCGAGGTCGACGGGAACGAGTATCGTCTTGAACATGAAGGTCCCCTCTCGCGCGCCGTCGCAACGTACCGGCGTCCCTACGCCCGGCCGGACGGCGCGGTTGTCGGAGGAGGTTTAGCGCAGCTCGGCCTTGAGCCCAACCGAAAGGTTAAGCCCGGATCGGACCTTCAGCCCTGGCGGCTGGGCGTGCGGACCACGAGCCCGTCGAGCTCGGGCCGGACGCGGATCTGGCAGGACAGGCGCGAGTTCGGCCGCACGTCGTAGGCGAAGTCGAGCATGTCCTCCTCCATCGGCTGCGGCGTGCCCGTCGCGTCCTCCCATGCCTCGTCCACATAGACGTGGCAGGTGGCGCAGGAACAGGCCCCGCCGCATTCGGCCTCGATGCCCGGAACGCCGTTGCGGACCGCGGTCTCCATGACCGTCGATCCCTCTTCGGCCTCGACCGTGCGAGCGGTGCCCTCCCAGTCGATGAACGTGATCTTCACCATTGCAGACCTCTGACTCACGGCGCATACTTAAGCGAGCAGAGACGGAAAAACGAGAGACCGAAGGGAGCTTCCCGCCGTTTTCCTGCCGCATTTTGCCCGGCACTGCTGGTTACTGAGCCGTTAACGACGTTCGCAAGAGGCAGGGGACATCGGGTTCCCATCCCTCGGCCCGGCAGCTAGACTTACTTGGTAAATGGCAGGTTACCGAACGTAAGCCTCAAAAGGGTTTTGCGGCTCGGACCAAGTCCCTGCACGTGCGTTATCAATTCGGCGCGTCGGCGGCTTCAACCACCATCTGTTGCGTCACGAGGGCGATCATGGCGACCGAAAAGAAGAAGATGAAAGATCCGGCAGAGGCGGCCCTGTCCGCCGTCGAGCAGGCCTTGAACCTGGACGATGCCCTGCCGTCGATTTCCTCGTCCGAACGGTCCTCCGGCGCCCAGCCCGAGGAAGAGCCGCGCCTGCCGGATATCGACGACCACGATTTCACCAAAGGCCCCTTCGCGGATCTCGATCCCAACATTTCCACGGATTCTGCGGATTTCCGCGATTCCAGGTCTGACGATGCGCCCCGCTCCGGCTTCGTCGCCCCCGACCGCAGCGCCGTCGCCAACGACGACCGGCAGAATGTCGGCGTGATGCTCCAGGCCCTCCAGGTCCGCCCCTCGGGCCGTCCCTACGCGGTCGCCACGCTCGCGTCCCTTCTGTGGCTCGGCGGCGCCGCCTTCCTGGTCTATTCCCAGGGCATCACGACGCCCGAGCAATTGCTGGCCGCCTACAGCGTGCCGCAGCTTTCCGTTGCGGGCGCGGTGCTGCTCGCCCCGGTCCTTCTCTTCTTCATCGCCGCCATGCTGACGGTCCGCTCCCAGGAAATGCGGCAGGTCGCCCGCGCCGTGGGCGAAGTGGCCGTGCGGCTGGCGCAGCCCGAGAGCTTCTCGACCGATGCCGTGCTCTCCGTGTCCCAAGCGGTCCGCCGCGAGGTAGCCGCGGTGGGTGACGGCGTCGAGCGGGCGCTGGCCCGCGCGGGCGAACTCGAAACCCTGGTGCGCAGCGAGATCTCCACCCTGGAGCGCGCCTATTCGGACAACGAGATCCGCATCCGCTCCCTCATCGACGAGCTGGTGACGCAGCGTGAGGCAATCGTCACGAATGCCGAGCGCGTCCGCGGCGCCATCGCAGGATCGCATCAGAGCCTGACCCAGGATCTCGACGCGGCGGCCGAGCGGGTCGTCTCGTCCGTTCACAGCGCGGGCGACCGTGTCACCTCCTCGCTCCAGGAGCGCGGCGAGCAGATCACCCAGGCCCTCGGCCGCGCCGGGGAGCGGGTGGTCGAGGAAATGGCAAGCCGCGGCGTCGAGCTGGTGGAGCGCCTGTCCGGCACGAGCGAGGACATCAAGACCGGCATCGCCGAAGTCGGCGCCCACATCACGGGCGCCCTCGAAAACAAGGCGCAGGACATTACCGGCGCCTTCGAGCGCACGGGCGACGTGCTCACCCGCCACCTTCAGGAGGGCGCGAGCCAGGTGACCCGCACCTTGGCCGAGACCGGCCGCGGCGTGATCGAAGCCCTTGCCCAGCAGGGCAACGACGTGCGCGAAGCCTTCGAGCAGACTGCCCGCAGCCTGGAGGACAGCTTCGTCCAGCGCGGCAGCGAGATCACCGAGAAGCTCGCCGCCACCGGCGGCGTAATCGCCGACGACATCACGGCCCGCACGGCAGAGATGCGAGACCAGATCGCCGCCGCCGGCACGTCCGTGGGGGACGAGATCGTTCTGCGCGGCAATACGGTCCGCGAGCAGCTGGCCGCCACCGGCGCCTCCATCGTCGAGGAGCTGACCGGCAGCGGCGCCACCCTGCGCACCGAATTCGCCAGCACCGCCTCGGCCTTCCTGGAGGACATGGCCGCTCGGGGCCGCACCCTGCGCGAGCAGCTCGCCTCCACGGGCACCGAGGTCGTGGACGAGATCGTGGTCCGCGGCAACGAGTTCCGCGAGCGTCTGGCCACGACGGCGGGCGACGGGACCCGGGAAATCTCCC
>Ga0065721_10002689_pt1 | contig 12933 bp, 6 predicted proteins | sample Mesricmetagenome_FD_59108 | JGI IMG/M metagenome (GOLD analysis project Ga0065721, IMG submission 59108) | Mesophilic microbial community from rice straw/compost enrichment Sample: eDNA_1 v2 (version 2) | ecosystem: Engineered > Solid waste > Grass > Composting > Bioreactor | place: USA: Davis... | reverse complement strand
GCATCAGCAGCTGGTCGATGCTTCTCACTCAAATAATTTCTTCGGGCCAGAGATTGCTGCTCGCAATAAGTCATCAGCCCATTTCGAACTCACCTCTACCGGTTTTGATCACTGCATCGGTCGCACGCTGTTCCATGATTCCGGTCGCCTCTGCCCGGAGGAAGACACGGTGTCTGCGCGCGATAGCGCTCTGCAGGAAATAGACTATATTCAGAAAAACAAACCAACAATAATGATCGTCCGCCCTCTGAGACGGACGCACTTACGGCTTATCACATAATGTTTACTGCTCAACCCACACCAGAACTATCTGGGTCAAGGGCGTAAGCATTCGGTCAAAAANCTGAATAACAAATCGATCACNGTATCAACTTAGTTTCAAAATCCTTGCATATTTTAAATAAAAACGAGGGAGAAAAAGATGTTCAAAAAACGCCTGTTACCAGTCTTTGTTGCCATGGCAGCTACCGGTACGCTCACCGCTCATGGGCAGTCTTCTGAAAACACCGTGGAAGAAGAGATTGTCATTACCGGTGTGCGTGCTGCTGAGTTGAATGCGCGTGAGGCCGAACGTAACAAACAGATTTTCAGCTCGGTAATTTCTCAAGACGACGCCGGTGACTTTGCGGACCAGAACGTGGCCGAGGCTCTGCAACGGCTGCCCGGTATCACCTTGCAGAAGTCAGAGGGTGAGGGACGCTTTGTCAGTGTCCGCGGTCTTGGCCCGGGCTTTGTTACGGTGCAGCAGAATGGTAGCGAGCTGGCGTCGGCTGGTCGCAGATGATCGTTCATTTGCTTTGGACTCTATTCCAGCAGACCTTTTGGGATCTATTGAAGTCTTCAAGTCGCTGACACCTGATATGGACCTGAACTCCATTGGCGGTGCTGTTAACGTTAAAACTGTTAACGCCTTCGACCGGAAACGTGACTCCCTCAGAGTCAGTGTGCAGGGTTCTTATCAAGACAACGCTGAAAAATATTCTCCTAAGATATCCATCCAGGGCACGAATCTTCTTGCTGACGATACCTTCGGTATTGGGTACTCATTGTCATGGGAGAAGCGTGAGCTGGAAACCTATGAAGTTCTGCACCACGAGACCAACGACATGCGTTTTGTGCAGCAGGATCACCGCAACAATACCCCGGATCCCACCGATGTAGATTCCTACATGCTGATCCCGTTTGAGTTTCAAAACCGTCAGGAAACTGCGGAAAGAACTCGTCAGGGCGCTTCATTGGACCTGCGCTGGAGACCGGTTGACAGCACCGAGCTCTATTTTGTCAGCAGCTATACCGAGATAGAAGATCTGGACCTCGCGTGGCGGGAATACTATCGCTTTGGCCAAGCCGGTGCTGATGACATTATCTTGACTGATCGCAGCAGTGGGCTTTTTGGCGTAGTTGATGCGGATATCCAGCAGCAGATGTTTATCCAGCTGGGTGAAACCTCGACAACGTCCTTCTCTGTTGGTGGGAAACACATTATCGACATGGCGAGTGGTGAACTGACCCTTGATGCAGATTACTCCTGGTCCGATAGTAAATTTGCCAAACCGGATGGCCGCCGCGCACAGTTTCGCGTGAGGGACGTGCCTTTGCTGGGGATGTCCGGAAAAGAATTTATGACCGCGCAGGCTCTGTCGGGTGCGGCATTGGTTGAGCTGGCAGGGTTGACCACCAGCGATCTTCCCAGTGGCGGTCAGGACAGTGGATTTACCACTGGCATCCACCTCGACACCTTCGATTTCGATAACCTGTTTATTGAAAACAGTTCCCGAGACGATGAGCTTTCACAGTTCGCATTTAATGTCCGCAAAGATTTTAACGAAGGCTTTGTGAGTTACATCAAAGCCGGTATTTCGGTAAAAGAACGTGAGCGTTCCAGAAACCAGGACCGTTGGAGCTTTAATCCTGCAGGCGAGTCTGCCGGCTGTAACGCCTACGGTGAAGATGAAGAAATGGTGCTGAAATGTATGACGTGGGCGTCAGGCAATNTGNCTGACTTTGAAATGGCCTATGTCAATCATCCNGCATTTGTATATCCCGCAATTACCTATGGTGCAGCCAATGAGTTGACCAAGGTTACCAGCGTTATCGCCACAGAAAATATTCGCCAGGGGCTGGAGAGTGTCTTCAGGGATTACGTATTGACTGAAGACTCTACAGCAGCTTATTTGATGGCTGAATTCCGGCTTGCCGATAATCAGCACTTGATCGCGGGTGCCCGTTGGGATGAAACGAAGTTTTCCTCCACTGGATACTTTGCTGTCAACAACGATAACTTCCAGTTCAGCGAAGCCGACTCCATGAGCTTCGATTACAGTATTCCTATTGAAGGTGCGACTACCACCTACGATAAGGTATACCCGAGCCTGCACTATCGTTATGAACCCCGTGAAGATATCCTGGTTCGCGCTGCACTGTGGACCAGCTTCACCCGTCCTTCGTTTGACCAAGCGCGCGCGCATGCAACGCTGGATTCCAACTTCGAGTTGTGTAACCCCAACACCGGCCTGTGCTCAACCACACCAGCCGAAACAGGAGACAATGTTCAGCCTGATGATCTGAAAGATTTTACGCTGAGTTCGAACAACACCCTGAAATTCGGTAACCCCGGTCTGAAGGCAATGACATCGAATAACTTTGATGCTTCCATTGGATGGTACGCCGACGACGACCTGTTCCTGCAGGCAGCCGTTTTCTATAAAGACATTGACGATTTTATTGTTGATATCAACGGTGTGCCTCTGGCTCTGAATGAGCTGCCGGTACGTCTGCCAATTGATCAGGTTACCGCCTTTACAATCCCTGAGGATCTGGTCATCAACAACGTGAATACCACGATCAACGGCGATAAAGCCAAGGTCTACGGTATCGAACTGTCATACAGCCAGAACTTCAGCAACGGTCTGTTTGTTCAAAGCAACGCAACGCTGATGAACAGTGAAGCGAACGTTGGTGAGACTATTCGCGCTGGGACGATTCAGTTGCCGGATCAGGCAGATACAACCATTAACTTCACGTTTGGTTGGGAGAACGATGATATTTCTCTACGTTTGATCAACAACTACCGCAGTAAGATCCTGAAACGTATCGGTTCATGTCCGGCTGGTTCGGAAGGAAATATTTTGCCCGTTACAGCAGGTACAGTCACCTGTAAAGATTGGGCAGATATTTACCACGATGCAACTTACAGCATGGATTTCAAAGCGACCTATCAAATCACAGACGAACTGAAACTGTACTTCGACGCCCTGAACCTGACTGATGAATATTCTATTTACTACTTCCAGGGTAATGAGTATTCCGGCGGAAAATCGCTGTATCACTCAGAAGTTTATGGCCGTTCTTTCCAATTCGGTCTGAACTACAAATTTATGTAATTTGAAAGGGGAGAAGCCTCCAAGAGGAGGCTTCTTGCGTGACCAGGTTAATCACGACTCGAAAAAATCAGGAATATCAACCATGAAATATATAAAAAATTTGAGTGTATTAATGATGGCCGGTGTGCTGTCTGCCTGTGGTGGTTCATCGGACACACCGAAAACTCCAGATCTCTGTGAAGATTACAATCTCAGCAACTGCTATCCAGCCAGCTCCAGTCAAGGCGCGTCCTCCTCATCTTCAGGTAATGAGACGCCGGCAAATGACTTGCTGCCTTTCCACGAGAAGTTTACTGCAACGAACGGAGACGCTTTCTTCACCGCTAACTACAAAGCATTGNTGACTCAGAGTGCAGCGGATCCCAGCAACGCATTCTATTACCCNACGGCAGGTCTGGATTCCGGTCGGTTAGCGGTAGGTGACGGTAAGTTATCCTTTGGTAACGCCCGTTTTACTATCGGACAGCGTTATGAAACGCAGGGGACACATATTGATCCCAACAATCTTCCTGATGATTATCGGATCAACACCACAACCAGCGGTACAATCGAAGGATTTCCTACCACGACAACCTGGGGTGACTTGGATTTGTCCAAAGCGTGGAAGATGTCGTTCTGTGTAGTGGAAGCGACCAGCAATGCATCATCCAACGATGAATTCCAGTTGTATATTGATAACAACACAACGGGAGCAGCCAACTCTATCCACGGCAATAGCAGTCGTCTGGTGCATACCACTGTGCGGGATTTAACCGCAGGTAAACGTGTTGAGATTACTGTTCCGGGTCAGATCCGTGTCGGGGGAGTTCTGGTAAACGTCATTGGCAGCAACCCAGGAACCAGCAGTTCATTCCTGCAGTTACGCGTGCCGGGTAATGGTGTGTTGACGGTCAGCGATCTCTGGATGGGTTACCAATCTGACACCACTACTGAACCGGCTGCAGATACTTGCGTTGCCGGCTCGCGGGTACCCAGCTATGGCATTCAGGTACCACCAACGGTTACAGAAGCCGCCACCCTGTCACCGAATGACGGTCAGCTGACCGTAAATATTCCTTCGGTCGCTCGCGTCACCAGCATCAAGGTTGCCTACAACACCAGTGATTCTCTGGAGGGAGCAACTGTCGTTGATCTGACCGAGGAGCAGGTAGAGGCCCGTCGCGTTGTACTGAGCGGCCTGACCAACGGTACAACTTACTACGTCTTCTATCAGGCCGCTAACAATGGTGGAGAAAGTGAATGGAGCCCCAGCGTCAGCGGTGTACCTGAAGTACCGAGCACACCACCCGCTACTCCCTCCGATCTTGTCGTATACCCGGACAGCGGACGTGCGCTGGTAACCTGGGCTGAAGTTGACGGAGCGATGAGCTACAAGCTGGCAATCAACACGGTTAACTCACCGGACGGTGCGCAGATCATCGACGACATTGAGAATACTCATTACCGCGTTAAAGACCTGGTAAACGGAACCACCTATTACTTCTTTATCAGCGCAACCAATACAGTGGGTGACAGCGAATACTCTGCATCGGTAACAGCGCTGCCGCAGGTATCGACCTACATTTACGAAGCCAATTTCGCAGTGACGAAAGAGCAGTTCTTTGGTACGGAGGGTGTGCCTGCTGTGCAGACAATCGCTCCTGACAGCGAGCAATCTATCCATGTAATCTCCGGCGGTGGAAGCAATATTGTTATGGAAGAGAATGGAATACGCCTGCCGGGAGCGCGTTTCCTTATCGGTCAACGGGTTGACGCAGAAGGAAATTTTGTTCTGACTAGTGCCTCCACCCTGGAGGGAGGAACCCTGGACCTGAGCACCAACTATCGTGTCAGTATCACTGTAGCTTCTGCTCCGGCAGATGGTAACTTCCAGGTGTATGTCGATAACAATACGACTAGCAATTCCAATTCTATTCACGGCGCTGCTGGACGAATTATTAACCTCCCCGCCAGTGAGATTGCTGATGGCCAGGTTATTACAGTTGACCTGGTGGATGAAAACCATGTAGGTACGGCGAACTCCTTCATACAGATTCGCACCGACAACGCCACTGGGCCGGAGGGCGTAGTGGTCAGCGCGATTCGAATTGAGTCACTGGGCGGTACTCCGAATCCGGGCAGCAGCTCTTCATCCAGCAGCGTGAGTTCTTCATCAAGCAGCTCAAGCAGCGTGAGCTCTTCATCATCCAGCAGTTCGTCGGTACCCGTAGTAGTTGATACCAGAACCTGGGGCTTTGACAGTGCAGTATATGCTGACGCAGGTACTGCCTTGTTCTCGGCAGCGTATGACGCGGCTGGGACCAACAACATCAGGCAGCTGGCTTCACCAGCGATGTTTGATGGGCTCTACTTCTTTAATAGTTCTACCAGTGCGGTCATGCGCTATCGCGAGGCTGGAAATTCAAGCAATAACGAAGGCGTTGCTGTGTGGAACACGAATGGCTCGTTCTTCAGCAATAACACAACAATAGTTCCCGATGTAGGCCAGCCGACGCCCACCAACATCCGGGCTTATATTGGCGTTCCGGTTGAGCCAGGTGTTGCAGTTACCATCACTGTCAGCTTCAGGCAGACAGGTGATGGTGCAACCGCAGCGAAAGTAGCCTTAGTGAGTGACGGTACAGCCTCTGAAATTCTGGCAGCAGAAGATGCGTCGTACGCAGCTGCTGGAGATTCCAGCGGTTCCTCGGTTTCTGCATACTTGCCTGCGGGTCACACGCACTCAGAAGTACGCATCCTCTATGGTCGTGAGGGGCTGACTACCGGTGGAGTCAATATCACCAGTATTGAACGGGTTCTTGATTAATTTTAACTGAGACAAAAAATTGTAGGAAAAAAGTCCCGGTGGTACCGGGACTTTTTTCCTAAAGGTCTATGCAACTACACAGAAATAATGAGGTAAAGCGAAAAGGATACGAATCGATTTTTGCGACAAAAAAATCCATCAACTTGATAACATGAATAAAAAGAGAGTCAACCATGAACTATCCATTATTAAGCGTACTGCTGCTAAGCAGTGCATTGATTGCCTGTGGTGGATCAAGCAGCTCCCGGTCCAGTTCATCGCTCAGCAGCGCCGCATCGTCTTCACAACCATCATTTTCAAGCAGTGAGTCATCCGCCTCTTCGGTTGAGTCATCATTGCCGGCATCAAGCCACTCTTCCTCCGCGCCACTGAGCAGCCAGTCTTCGTCCAGCAGCGAATCGAGCAGCAGCGAAGGCGATCAATGCTCAACATCCGCTCCCGACTTCGCCAACGTCTCCCCATTAAGCCGCAGTCTGCTTGATGGCGAGCCACCGAGAACACCTCCTGCTGAAGCTCCGGTGTATGTGTGCGACAGTGGCTTGTACTTCTGTGATGACTTTGCAGCCGGCATGGGTAAATGGAATACGTTCCCGGTGACAGAAAATTCCTTAGTGCCTGACGGTACGTTCGACATACTCAATGACAATGGCAACAATGTGTTGCGCTACACCGCTAACAGCAGTGGTGGCGTGATTGCGCTGGTCAACCCTGCTGAATTTACCGGGGTGACATCTGCGGACTATTTTGTGGAAGCGCGTATTCGTCCGCGGCAAAACGGTACCACGAGCAATAAACAAATCTACCTGCTGGCACGGTATCAGGATGGCAACAACTGGTATGCGGGCGCCTTGAACGTGCAGAACTCAACCAGCAGCACACAGGTTGAAATTGCGAAGATGGTGAGTGGCACTTTGTCGCGACCAGTGCAGGTTAAGCGGCCCCTGGAGCAGGGCCAGAGAGATGGAACCGACGGAGTCTGGTACACCCTCCGCTTACAGTTATCAGGTAATGTGCTGACGGTTTATCTCGATGGAGAATTGATCAACAGTATCGTTGACAACGAATTCACCACGCCGGGCTTGATCGGTTTGTGGACCGCCAATAAGTCCTTCGAGATTGATGACATTAAAGTGGGTAACGCGAGTGATCAGCCAGCGCAGCTCACGATCTCACCGGCGATGAATACCTACGGTGCTGAAGTGAATGATGATCCCTATGTGGTGGATGTCACCGCTGTCGCACCCAATGGCGACGCGGATGAGTTTACCGTAGTGTCGAGCGATTCTTCGGTAGTCGCAATCACCGTTGACGGTAATCGTGTTTTGCTAAATCCGGTCGGTGAGGGCACGGCCATCATCACTATCACCAGTGGTTCTGATTCATCGCTCACGCGCCAGATCACGGCTACCATAGCGCCGGAGTTTGTCCAGCCCACGGCGAGCTACGATCTGGGTTGCCTTGCTTTCCCGGCACCGGGAAGCAGTGATGTGCATGTGGATACACTGCTTCACCTGACATTCGACACAACGCCTACGCTGGGTTCTGTGGGGGCGATCCGTATCTTTAAGGCAAGCGACGACAGTCTGGTGGATACCATCAAACTGGGTTACGAAGAAGATACTATCGGCACCGGCACGGCCCTGCGTACTCTGAACACGCTGCCCATCCAGCGCGTCGATAACACCGTTACCATTGCTCTGCACAGCGATAAACTGGAATACGACACCACCTATTACGTGGCAATCGGTGAATCAGTATTCCCGGATGCTGAACTGGCTGGCCAGCCTTTTGCCGGTATCGGTAAAACTGCCGGATGGTCATTCACCACTAAAGCTGCGCCGCCAGCAGTTGATGCGACTTCACTGAGCGTTGGCAAAAACGGTGCGACCAGCGACTTCGGTTCTGTGCAAGGTGCACTGAATTTTGTGATGGAAAATCATGCCCGCGATACAGCGGTCACCATCAATATTCAGAATGGCGTGTATGAAGAGCTGCTCCTCCTCCGCGACAAAGACAACGTNACCCTCCGTGGCGAAAGCCGTGACGGTGTGATCCTGCAGTACCGCAATTCCGAAAAGNTGAACGGCGGTTCTGACGGGCGCAACGTATTCCTGGTTGCCAACAGCGATCTGGTAACGCTGGAAAATCTNACGCTGCGAAACACCACGCTGATTGGTGAAGGTGCTCAGGCAGAAGCGCTGTACTTCAACAGCCAGGGGCGACTGATTGCGAAGCAGGCGAGTTTCTTCAGCGAGCAGGATACTGTGCAGGTGAAAGGCTACAGCTGGTTCTACCAGACGCTTATCGCGGGCAACGTCGACTACATCTGGGGCAACAACCGCGTTGCGCTGTTTGAAGAAAGTGAGATTCGCAGCATCGGTCGTTCCAGCGGCATCAACAATGGCGGCATCATTCTGCAGGCACGCACGGTGAATCCAGAGGATAAAGGATTTGTGTTCCTCAACAGTGAATTGACTCGCGGTGCAGGTCCTACTGGTGTTGAGTTTGATGATGGCACTGTGTGGCTGGCGCGCAGCGGCGGTTCTGCGACCTACTACGATAATATCGTGTTCGTGAACACGAAGATGGACACTCACATCCGTCCCGCTGGCTGGTCCGATAATCCGGTTGCCAACCCTGCAGTGCCTTCAGCAATCAGTGGCTGGCGTCAGTACAACAGCATGAATCTTGATGGTTCCGCGCTGGATGTCAATGGGTGGACACGCGGTTACACACTGACACCAACGGAATACGAAGAAGAGTTTGCCGATCGCGCGAAGATCTTCTCCGCTTATGACGATGGTGCTGGCTGGAATCCACAGCCGTAATCATTGCGGACCAGCGCCAGTGTAATCCGGGTTACGGATTTTCTGGACCAGAATCGCTGCCCGTTATCGGGCAGCGATAACTGAAAAACTGATAACAAAAAAAGGGAGGTTTTTTGCACGCGGCAATAAAAACGAAATTCATAAACGAGATTTAAGCGTATGAAAAAATCCAAGCTCGCGCTGTTGTTTACCCTCAGCAGTTTACTGGTTGCCTGTGGCGGATCAGGAGGCTCATCTACACCGTCCTCCGCGTCCAGCGTGGCTCAGTCTTCCTCCAGTTCCAGCAGTGTCACTTCATCACCTGCATCCTCAGCTTCACCGACATCTTCGTCTTTATCTTCTTCAAGCAGCTCTTCCGTTTCGTCTGGCGGTCTTGCCTGTGACATTGTCAACCAGGCCCAGGGCTTTGCCTCCGTCGACGACGATGACAATCCTTACGCGGTGACCGGTGGTGCAGATGTTGGCGAGGGCAATTACGAAATTACCGTCACTGATGGTGTGGCCTTGCGTAATGCCGTATACAGCAGCGGTTCACCTTATCGTGACAAACCTTTGACGATCTACATTGAAGGCCTGATCACCTGGGAAAATTCCAACAATGCTGACATCCGCATTGAGCGCTCCAATGTATCCATCATTGGCCGGGGCGACGATGCCGGCTTTGAAGGCGTAGGCATAGAGTTGAAACCGAAGAACAGCAGCACCCCGGTGGAAAACATCATCATCCGTAACCTGAAGATGCGGCTGGTGCTCCAGACTCGCGGTGCCGGTGACATCATCAGCCTGGACGGACGCAACGGGCCGGTACGCAACATCTGGATCGACCACAACGAACTGCATAACAGCCAGTTCACGGAAGGCTGCACGACTGAAGCCTGCCATAAGGATCACTACGATGAGCTGGTCAGTGGCCGTGCAGATGTCAGCAACATCACCATCTCCTACAATTATCTGCATGACAGCTGGAAGACATCGCTCTGGGGTTCTTCTGATAACCCGGAGGAAGATGTCGGTCGTCGCGTAACCTTCCATCACAACTACTGGGACAACGTAAATTCCCGCTTGCCGCTGTATCGTTACGGCATCCTGCATATGTTCAACAACTATTATCACCAGGTGACCGGGTCCGGCATCAACGTGCGCATGGGTGCCCGTGCATTGATCGATGGCAACGTATTTGAAATCGTAAAAAATCCTATCGTTTCGATCGACAGTCCTGAACTGGGCTACTGGACTGTGGGTGACGATGAGTTTGCCAACAGTTTTGCAGGTGTGACTGTCTCCCCCGGTTCCTGCACCAGTGGAACACCACCCTGTTACGGTGCTCACGCAGAATCCACGGACGCCAGNCCCTACCTGCCACCCTACGATTACTCAGACGTGTTGCTGCCCACAGCAGACACCAAAGAACATGTCATGGCTAATGCCGGTGTCGGCAAGATTGATGAGTGTCTGTAAGGTCAGACNACTTTGAAAAAGCTATAGCATCGTTATCTGTTCGTTTNCTTTTGAACCCGCTTCGGCGGGTTTTTTTATGGCAACGTTTATGAATAAACATTTGTTGACCGTTGAAAGGGTTTGCGCGACAATCCATCGAGCGTTTGATACAACAATAACAATCAGGCGTGACCTTCACGCATAGTCTGGATCCTCCAGTACTACTTGTTCCAGTGTTTTCCCGGCAGGACGTTTTCGGCATTTATGTGAAAGCAACTTGTTTTAATAACCTATAAAAAATATCGAGAGAATCAACCATGAATATATCCAGGCTCACCTTGGTGGTGGCGCTTACGAGTGCCCTTATTGCGTGTGGTGGCGGTTCATCCAGTGGAAGTGCCACCAGCAGTTCCCGTCCGGCGGCTAGCAGTTCATCCGTCAGTTCCGTTGTAAGTTCCGTAGCATCAAGTTCAAGCTCTGCTGAAGAAACCAGCTCAATGCCGTCGAGTGTCAGTTCATCAGCAGCATCAAGCGCGGCAGAAAGCTCCTTGCCTTCATCATCGTCCAGCAGCTCCGACAGCAGCAGTTCTGCGGACAACGCTTCGTCCAGCAGCTCCGGCGATGAATCACTCGGTACATTGTCCTGTACCGACGCCAACACGGTACAAGGCTTTGCATCACTCGACGGTGGCACAACGGGTGGCGCCGGCGGTAGCTATGTGGTTGCCAAGACTGGTGCAGACATCGTCGCCGCNTTGAAGACTAAAGAAAGAAAACCCGCTTCCGCACCGTTAACGATTTACATCAACGGCACTATTACGCCGGAAAATTCCGGTGTAAATCAGTTCGATGTAAAAGACATGGATAACCTGTCGATCATCGGTGTGGGTAACGCTGGATTCTTTGATGGCATCGGCATCAATATCGTGCGTGCGAACAACATCATCGTCCGCAACATCAAGATGCGTTATGTCCGTATCGGGCAGAAAGATCACATCAGTATCGATAACAACTCGCGCAATATCTGGATTGACCACAATGAGTTTTACAACTCGCTGGAGGTCAATAAGGACTACTACGACGAGCTGGTNAGNGGNAAGGGTGATATCGACAAGGTGACANTGTCCTACAACCACTTCCATGACAGCTGGAAAACGTCGCTCTGGGGTTCCGGNGACAGCAACAACTTCAACCGTCGCATCAGTTACATAGGNAATTATTGGGAGCGCGTAAACTCCCGGCTGCCGCTGTTCCGCTTTGGTGAAGGGCATATCCTTAACAACTATTATTNCGANGCGCGCGAGTCCGGTATCAACTCGCGCATGGGTGCTCATATTCGNGTTGAGGCCAACCATTTTGAGAACAGTAAAAACGTACTGATCTCCATGGACAGTGCAACCCACGGCTTCTGGAACGCCAGCGATAACGTATTGAAAAATATCGAATGGGGTACCTATCCATCCGGTAACTGCACCAGCACCAAAGGTTGTGTGTGGGGCGGTGTGCCGGGCACCACGCAGAATGGTGGTGACTTCGGTGTTTATCCCAACGCGGCAGCAGGTGACGTCGATCCGTCCACTTATGATCCCCGTGATACAGCGGGCTATGTTGTGCTCAATCCTGTTTACGATAACGGTAACGATGAAATCAAACACCACGTCATCGCCAACGCGGGCGTGGGCCGCTTAACCCGTGAATGCCTGGGTGTGCCCGAGGACATTATCGAAGGTGAAACCGGTGGTGGTTCCGAGCCAGACGGCGATGGTTCTTCAGGAAGTGGAGAAGGTGAGACCGGCGGCGGAGATGCAGTATCGGCTGAAGGCGGCTGGACGGTGCAGGCGATGAAGACCGGTGGCAGCACCGCCGCTATCAGTGGCTCGGTTACTGCGTCTTCCGAAACCTCCGCGAGCTTCAACATCAGCGGCGGAAAGTTTGAAAGCAGCAAAGAATCCTTCTTCTTCATCAGTAAAGTCGTCGCGGGTGACTTTGTCTTTACTGCCAATCTTAATAGCTGGGCAGGTGCTACCAGGGACGGCTCAGATCAGGGTTCTGTCGGTGTGATGCTCTGTGTGGAATGTGAGAACGGCGGAAACAATGGTGCCAGCGCCAGAATAGGCCTGCGCGATAACGGCATCCTCCATGCGCAACGCCTGGCTCCCACGGCCAGTGTAGGTAAAAGCACTGTGACGCTGGCGCTTACCCCCAGTGATCAGCTTTATCTGCGGATAAGCAGAACCGGTGACAGCTTTACCGTTTTCTACTCAGTAGATGGNGGCAACAGCTACGTGTCGGCGCGGACCGGCACNTTTACCGGCGGGCTGCCTGAAGACGTCCAGGTAGGACTCTATGCAGCCCAGGGCAATAATGACTCCAACAGCTTCAGCTTTGATGACATCACCTTGGAGACTCTGGGTGACGAATAACGAACGCTGATGTAGATGCTCTGTGAACCACAAGGCCCGCTTTATGCGGGCCTTGT
>Ga0065721_10000518_pt1 | contig 12933 bp, 9 predicted proteins | sample Mesricmetagenome_FD_59108 | JGI IMG/M metagenome (GOLD analysis project Ga0065721, IMG submission 59108) | Mesophilic microbial community from rice straw/compost enrichment Sample: eDNA_1 v2 (version 2) | ecosystem: Engineered > Solid waste > Grass > Composting > Bioreactor | place: USA: Davis... | reverse complement strand
CTGGTCCTGGCCTCCTCCAACCGCGGCAAGCTCGACGAGCTGCGCCACCTGCTGGCCGGCAGCGGCATCGAGCTGGTCGCACAGTCGGACCTGGGCGTCGAGGACGCCGAGGAAACCGGGCTGACCTTCATCGAGAACGCGCTGATCAAGGCGCGCCACGCCNGCCGCGTCACCGGCCTGCCCGCCCTGGCCGACGACTCCGGCCTGTGCGTGGANGCGCTGGGCGGCGCGCCGGGCCTGTACTCNGCGCGCTATGCTGGCGAACCCGCCGATCCACGGCGCAACATCGACAAGCTGCTGNCCGCCCTGCACGGGGTGGACGACGCGCGCCGCGGCGCCCACTTCCAGTGCGTACTGGTGGTGCTGCGTCATGCCGAGGATCCGCAGCCGCTGCTGGTCGAGGGCCAGTGGCGCGGCTGCATCATCCATGAGCGCCGCGGCGAAGGCGGCCATGGCTACGACCCGGTGTTCCTGGATCCGGAACACGGCCAGACCGCGGCGGAAATGCCGATGGAGCTCAAGAACCGCATCAGCCACCGCGGCAAGGCGCTGGAGCTGCTGCGCGCGCGCCTTCCGGAAGTGCTTGGCTGAGCGCAGCCCGCGCGAGCCCTCCGCCATGCCAGACCTGATCCCGCCGCCGCTGTCGCTGTACGTGCACCTGCCCTGGTGCGTGCGCAAGTGCCCGTACTGCGACTTCAATTCGCATGGCGCCAGGGGGGAGCTGCCGTTCGACGACTACGTCGCCGCGCTGGTGCGCGACCTCGAGCACGACCTGCCGCTGGTCTGGGGCCGCACCGTGCACAGCGTGTTCTTCGGCGGCGGCACGCCCAGCCTGTTCCCGGCCGCGGCGATCGAAGCCATCCTGTCGGCCGCCTCCGCGCGCCTGCGCTTCGCGCCCGATGCCGAGATCACCCTGGAAGCCAACCCCGGCACCGCCGAGCACGACCGCTTCGAGGGCTATCGCGCCGCCGGCGTGAACCGGATCAGCTTCGGCATCCAGAGCTTCGACGACGGCTGCCTGCAGCGCCTGGGCCGGATCCACGACAGCGCCGAGGCCGAGGCCGCGGTGAAGCTGGCCCAGGACGCCGGTTTCGACAACCTCAACCTGGACCTGATGTACGCCCTGCCCGGCCAGGACCTGGCCATGGCCGAGCGCGACCTGGAACGTGCCTTCGCCCTGCAGCCGGCGCACATCAGCCACTACCAGCTGACGCTGGAACCCAACACCGTGTTCTTCGCCCGGCCGCCGCANGGCATCCCGGACGACGACCTGGCCTGGGACATNCAGGANCGCTGCCAGGCCCTGCTGGCCGACGCCGGCTACGGCCACTACGAGACCAGCGCCTANGCNCGCCCGGGCCGGCAGTGCGCGCACAACCTCAACTACTGGCGCTACGGCGACTACCTGGGCATCGGCGCCGGCGCCCACGGCAAGATCACCCTGGGCGCCGAGCAGGCGATCCTGCGCCGCTGGAAGCACAAGCACCCCGCGACCTGGATGGCCGCCGCCGGTACCGGCCAGGCGATCGGCGGCGACGACCGCATCGCCCCGGAACAGCGTCCGTTCGAGTACATGCTCAACGCCCTGCGCCTGCACGAGGGCTTTGCCCTNGCCGACTTCGAGGTGCGCACCGGCCTGCCGCGCGGGCGCATCGNCCCGGCCCTGGAACAGGCCCGCGACCAGGGCTGGCTGCNGCTCGACGCGGACCGGGTCGTGCCCACCGCGCTGGGCCGGCGCTTCGCCAACGACGTCATCTCCCTGTTCCTGTGAGTGGGCCCGGGGCCGCCGGCCAGCGGAACGCACATGCCGGGCCCGGGGAAACGTGCTAAATACGGCGCCAAGGGGAGAGCACGGTCACAGAATGCAAGCCACGATCCGCCCAATGCCGGGCGAACCGGCAGGCCCGGCACTGGCGGACGCCGCCTTGCCGCCGCGCGTCCGCGCCATTCTTGGCCAGGTCCGGGCGCTGGCTGCGGGCGAACTCGGGCCTCCGCTGGAAATGGCGCTGGACGCGCTGGAGGCCCAGCTGTTCGAGCAGGCCGAATCCGCGCGCAACAGCCACGAACAGGCCGAGCGCCTGGATGCGCTGCGGCAGCTGCGCCAGCACCGCGCCGCCTTCGTGCCTCGTTTCCTGGCAAACCTGGAGGCGTCGCTGGCAACGCTGCGGACGATGCCCCCGGCCGTGGCGACGGCGCCAGGGCCGGGCGAAGCGACCCCTGCCCTGGCGCTGATCGAGGACAACGAGCTGGATCGCGCCATCGTGCTGCGGGAGGTCGCACGGCGACAGGTACAGCGCGGCGGCAACGAGCTGCTGCTGCTTGCCCAGCGTTTCGCCGTCCTCGCCGCGCGCCCCGCGTTCGACCTGGAGGAGCTTCCGCTGGGTCCGCATGCGTTGTGCCAGTGCCTCGGCGCGGCCGGCGAGGTCCTGCAGCTTCCGCTGCANGCGCAGCTGCTGCTGTACCGCCAGGTCGAACGCCACGTGATGGATCGGCACGGCGANTTCGCCCAGCGCCTCAACGCCCTGCTCGACCAGGCCGGCGTGCTGCCGGGCCTGGTGTACACGCCCTACCGCCCTGCGCGCGCGTCGNCCGNGCCACGCCGGGCCCCGCCGGCCGCGGGTGTCCCACGNCACCGNCCGATGACGGGCTGGCACGGCCAGGCGCGCGGTGCCGCCTGGGGCCGCGTCCTCGCCGGCCTCGCCGCATCGGCCATGCCGGCCCCCGCGGACGCCCCGCAGCCCGGACCGTCCAGCGCCGACACGGACGGCACGGCGGGGTCGCAGGAGGCGGCCCGCGAACAGGAGGGGACGGCGGAGGCCTTCGCCGCCATGCGCCAGCTGCTGTCCGCACATCGCCACGCGGCCACGGGCGATGGCGTTCCGGCCGCTGCCCATGGTGGCCCGCAGGTGCTGCCGGCGCAGGTCGTGAACCAGGTGCTGGGCAGCCTGCAGTCGTTGCCGCTGGCGCGCGCCCGCGGGCAGCGCCGGCGCACCATGGAGGACGTACGCGAGGCCACCCTGGCGCGGCTGCGCGCCGAGCACGGGCCAGGGGTAACCCTGCCGCAGGAGCAGGAGGACGCCTTCGAACTGCTGTCCATCCTCTACCGCGAGATCGACCGCCAGGTCCGCCGCGATGCGCCGGCCCAGGACCTGCTGGAACGGCTGCAGGTGCCGGTGGCCCGCGCGGCGCTGCAGGACCAGGCATTCTTCGTGGCCGAGCGCCATCCGGCGCGTGAACTGCTCAACACCGTCGCCGAATCCGGTGCCGCCTGGCTGGGAGAGGAGGATGCCGACCCGCAGCTGGTGCAGCGACTGGAGCAGGTCGTGCAGCGCGTGGTCGAGGCCTTCGACGGCGACCCCGCCGTGTTCGAGCTGGCCAACCAGGAGGTGCAGGAGCAGCAGCGCGCCGCNCTGCGCAAGGCCGAAGTCAGCGAGCGCCGCCAGGTCGAAGCCGCACGCGGTCGCGACCGCCTGGCCGGCGCCAAGCACCAGGCCGANGCNGCGATCCGCGCCAGCCTGGCCGGGCGCAAGCTGCCGCAGTTCGCGCAGGCCCTGCTCAACCAGGCCTGGGCCGACGTGCTTACGCTCACCGCACTGCGCCATGGCGAGGACTCGCCCGAGTGGCAGGAGCGCATCGCCGCAACCACGCGCATCGTCGAGGTCACCTGCGATCCCGGGGCGGCACCGGACCCGGCACTGGGGGCGCAGATCGAGACCGCGCTGCGCCAGGTCGGCTACCACGACGAGGAAGCCGGGGCGATCGCGCGGCGCCTGTCGCGCAGCGCGGACGACGAGGTCACCTCGAAGACCGAGCTCACCGCCCGGCTGAAGGCGCGTGCCCGCCTGGGCGAGGAGGCCGCCCAGCGCAGGGAACCGCTGCCCCCGCGCAGCGCCGCCGAACAGGCCTGCTACGACCAGGCCCGGGTATTGCCGTTCGGCACGTGGTTCGAATTCGCAATAAACCAGCAGGGCGCGGTGCGCCGGCAGCGGCTGTCCTGGTACACCCCGGTCACCGACAACGCCCTGTTCGTCAACTCGCGCGGGCAGAAGCTCGGCGAGCAGTCGCTCGACAGCCTTGCCCGGATGATGGCCGCCGGCCAGGCGCGCATCGTCACCGAGGAGCGCGGCCGCCTGGTCGACCGCGCCTGGCATGCCACGCTGCGGGTACTGCGCGGGCTGGCCGGACGCCCTGCGCCGGAAACCAAGGGAGCCGGGGCATGACCGGGGAAGCACGCCGCCTGCCGCGGCGCCAGGTAGCCGGCAGCGTGCCGGTAGCGGACGTGATGGGCGGCCAGGTCGTCGGCCACCTGGGCAACCTGTCCGAAGGCGGCCTGCTGCTGCTGGCGACCCAGCCGTTGTGCGAGGACGCGCTGTACCAGCTCGAATTCGCGCTCGACGGCACGACGATCGGCGTGGGTGCGCACCTGCTGTGGTCGGCGCCGGCCAACACGCCCGGACAGGCCTGGTGCGGCTTCCGCTTCCTGACCATCTCCGAGGTGCACCGGGCGCGCGTGCGTGCCTGGGTCGAATCCGGCGCCTGAACGGCGGCGGGCAGCCCACGCCCGCGCTGGGGCAGAATGGCTGCTTTCCGCCGCAACGTCCCCCGGATGAACGCCACCGACATCGCCGCCCTGTATCCCCAGCACCTGGCCACCCTCTGTGCGCGCGCCGACGAGGCGCTGGCGCGCTGCGGCCGCGAGCACCTGCTGGTGCCCAGCGGCCGCCGCCACTACCAGGTCTTCGACGACCGCGACTACCCGTTCGCGGTCAATCCGCACTTCAAGCACTGGGTNCCGCTGACCACGGTNGCCGACAGCTGGCTGGTCCACTACCCCCGGNCNCAAGCCGCGGCTCATCTACCTGCAGCCGCGCGATTACTGGCACGTGGTGCCGGAGGCGCCCAGCGGCTGGTGGGTGGACCACCTCGAGGTGCAGGTGATCCGCACCCCGGAGGAGGCCCTGCCGCTGCTGCCGCCGGCCGCGCGCAGCGCGATCATCGGCGAGGCCAACAGCGCCCTGGGCGACTACGTCCCCGACAACCCGCAGGCGGCGCTTGACTACCTGCACTACCAGCGCTCGTACAAGACCCCGTACGAGATCGCGCTGATGCGCCAGGCCCAGCGCCGCGCAGTGCATGCGCATCGCGCCGCCGAGCGCGCGTTCCGCGCCGGCGGCAGCGAGTTCGAGATCCACATGGCCTACTGCGCGGCCGCGCAGCAGGACGCCACCGAGGTGCCGTACCAGAACATCGTCGCGCTCAACAGCCACGGCGCGGTGCTGCACTACACCGAGCTGGAGCGCGAGGTACCGGAGCAGCGGCTGAGCTTCCTGATCGATGCCGGCGCCAGCCACTGCGGCTACGCCGCCGACATCACCCGCACCTACGCGGCCGAGCGCAGCGGCGAGTTCCAGGCCCTGATCGACGCGGTCGACGCCGTGCAGCAGGCCATGTGCGCCAGCGTCCGCCCCGGTACCGACTACCGCCAGCTGCACGTGGACGCGCACCTGGCGCTGATGGGTATCCTGCGCGAGTTCGGCGTGCTGAAGGTGTCGCCGGAGGCGGCGCTGGCCAGCGGCGTGAGCGCGGCGTTCTTCCCGCACGGCCTGGGCCATCCGCTGGGCCTGCAGGTCCACGATGTGGCCGGCTTCGCCGCCAGCGACCGCGGCGGCACGATCGACCGTCCAGCCGGCCATCCCTACCTGCGCATGACCCGCGTCCTGGAGCCGGGGATGGTGGTCACCATCGAGCCGGGCCTGTACTTCATCGACATGCTGCTGGACGAGGTGAAGGCCAGGGGCCATGCCGACGCGGTGGACTGGGCGCGGGTCGACTTCTTCCGTCCCTATGGCGGCATCCGCATCGAGGACAACGTGCTGTGCACCGGCGACGCGCCGGAGAACCTCACCCGCGCCGCGTTCGCCGCCTGAGCTGGCGGCAGGCGGGGAAAGCGAAGGGCCCGCTTGCGCGGGCCCTTCGTCGTTCCATCCATCCGCTCAGTTCGGGATGAGCGTATTGATCACGTGCTCGAGGTATTCCTCGAATTCCTCGTGGGTCATCTTCGGCTGCTGCGGGCGCAGCTGCAGGAAGCCGACGTAGGCCGCGTAGGTCAGCCGCGCGCGGTTCACCGCCTCGGTGCGTCCGAGCCCGGCCTGGCGGAACGAGGCGGTGAGGTAGTCCTGGCGGCGCTGCGAGACCCGCTGGATCACCGGGCCCACGGCCGGATGCTCCAGCGCGCGCAGCAGCTCGCTGTAGATGGCGTGCGGCTTGGTCTCGTGGCCGACCAGCTGGAACAGCTTGCGCAGGCGCTCGCGCGGGTCCGGCACTTCCTCCAGGCTGCCGAACACCTGCTCCTGCTCGACCTCCTCCCAGCGCTCCAGCGCGGCCTGCAGCAGCGCGTCGCGCGAGGGGAAATGCCAGTAGAAGCTGCCCTTGGTCACGCCGAGGCGGCGCGCCAGCGGTTCCACCGCGACGGCGGACACGCCCTGTTCGGCGATGACGTCCAGGGCGGCCTGCGCCCAGTCGGAGGCGCTGAGGCGGGCGCCACGGGCAGGCGTGGCGGACGGGGTGACGGGCGCGGTGGTGGTATCCATGCGCCGATTTAACCATACGGCGAGGTCCGTTGCAGTACGCCGTTTCCACGGAAACCGAGCCCTGACAGGGGCTTGCATACCGGGCGCGCGGACCATACGGTCGATGCTGCACTGCCATACGCATTCGTATTGACTTTGCGCGAAACGCATCCATACCATTCGGTATGGTCTCTCCCCCATCCCCTGCCACCGGCAGCCACGAGCTGCGCCTGTCCGGCGCCGGCCTCGAACTGGCCGCGACCTGCCATGGCGCCTGCGATGCGCCGGCCACCGTGCTGTTCGCGCACGGCTTCGGCCAGACCCGTCGCGCGTGGACGGCCAGTGCCGCCAGGGTAGTGGCGCAGGGCTACCGCGCCCTGGCCTACGACGCCCGCGGACATGGCGGTTCGGACCGCAATCCCGCCGACCAGGCCTATACCGCGCAGCAGTTCATAGACGACCTGATCGTGGTCGCCGGCGAACTGCCGCAGCCGCCGGTGCTGGTGGCCGCCTCGATGGGCGGGCTGTTCGGCCTGTCGGCCGAGGCACGCTGGCCGGGCCTGTTCCGGGCCATGGTGCTGGTGGACATCACCCCGCGCTGGGAGCCGGAAGGCATGCAGCGCATCCTCGGTTTCATCACCGCCTTCCCGGACGGCTTCGCCTCGCTGGACGCGGCCGCCGACGCGATCGGGGCATACCTGCCCGGACGCGCACGCAAGAGCGAGGCGGCACTGCGCGAAGTCCTGCGCCAGCAGCCGGACGGCCGCTGGCACTGGCACTGGGACCGCCGCCTGGTGGACGAGCTGGCCCGCGACGGCGAGCGCCACCAGGAAGACCTGGCCAACGCCGCCCGTGCGGTACGCTGTCCGCTGATGCTGCTCAGCGGCGGNCGCAGCGACCTGGTGTCCGACGACACCGTCACCGAGTTCCTCGGGCTGGCGCCNCATGCGCGCCATGTCCGGATCGCCGGCGCCACGCATATGCTGGCCGGCGACGACAACGACCGTTTTACCGCCACCCTGCTGGACTACCTGGGCGAACTGGACGGCATGGGACCCACCGGCCGTCGCGCCGCGTCCTGTGATCCAGCGTCCGTCAACGGAGCTTTCCCATGAGCATTGCCGCGCCAATCCTGGCTTTCCTGCTGATAAGCGGGTTTGCTGCCTACCACCGCATGCGCCTTGTCACCTGGACCGTGCTGCAGGCCATCGCCCTGGCNGCCTGCTGGTNNCTGGGCGCNCACCAGACCACCACCCTGGTGATGGCNATCATCACCGCGGNNATCGCCGTGCCGCTGCTGCTGCCGTTCATCCGCAAGCCGCTGATCGTGGNCCCGCTGCTGANCGTGTTCCGCAGGATCCTGCCGCCGCTGTCGCAGACCGAGCGCATCGCCCTGGANACCGGCTCGGTCGGCTTCGAAGGCGAGCTGTTCACCGGCGACCCGGACTGGCAGAAGCTGCTCGACTACCCCAAGCCGCAGCTCACCGCCGAAGAGCAGGCGTTCCTCGACGGCCCGGTGGAAGAGCTGTGCCGGATGATCAACGACTGGGAACTGACCCACGTCCACGCCGACCTGCCGCCGGAGCTGTGGGACTTCATCAAGAAGAACAAGTTCTTCGGCATGATCATCCCGAAGGAGTACGGCGGCCTGGGCTTCTCCGCCCTGGCGCACCACAAGGTCATCCAGAAGATCGCCTCGATCTCCTCGGTGGTCAGCTCCACCGTCGGCGTGCCCAACTCGCTGGGCCCGGGCGAGCTGCTCAACCACTACGGCACCAAGGAGCAGAAGGAGTACTACCTGCCGCGCCTGGCCGTCGGCGAGGAAGTGCCGTGCTTCGGCCTGACCGGCCCGTTCGCCGGCTCCGACGCCACCTCGATCCCGGACTTCGGCATCGTCTGCAAGGGCGTGTGGAAGGGCCAGGAAGTGCTGGGCGTGCGCCTGACCTTCGACAAGCGCTACATCACCCTGGCCCCGGTCGCGACGCTGATNGGCCTGGCCTTCCGCATGTACGACCCGGACGGCCTGATCGGCGACACCAAGGACATCGGCATCACCCTGGCGCTGCTGCCGCGTGACACCGAGGGCGTGGAGATCGGCCGTCGCCACTTCCCGCTGAACTCGCCGTTCCAGAACGGCCCGATCCGCGGCAAGGACGTGTTCATCCCGCTGANCCAGCTGATCGGCGGCGCCGAGAAGGCCGGCAAGGGCTGGAACATGCTCAACGAGTGCCTGGCCGTGGGCCGCTCGATCACCCTGCCGTCCACCGCCTCCGGCGGCGCCAAGTTCGGCGCCCGCGTGACCGGCGCCTATGCGCGCATCCGCAAGCAGTTCGGCCTGTCGGTCGGCCGCTTCGAGGGCGTGGAAGAGGCCCTGGCCCGCATCGGCGGCAAGGCCTACACCGTCAGCGCCCTGTCGCAGGCCACCGCAGCGGCCGTCGACCGCGGCGACGTGCCGTCGGTGCCGTCGGCGATCGCCAAGTACCACTGCACCAGCATGGGCCGCGAGATCATCTCCGACACCATGGACGTGATCGGCGGCAAGGGCATCATCCTGGGCCCGCGCAACTTCGCTGGCCGCAACTGGCAGGCCGCTCCGATCAGCATCACGGTCGAGGGCGCCAACATCATGACCCGCAGCCTGCTGATCTTCGGCCAGGGCGCGATCCTGTGCCATCCGTGGGTCATGAAGGAGATGAAGGCCGCCCAGGAGAAGGACCGCAAGGCCGCCGTCGCCAGCTTCGACGAGAGCCTGGCCGGCCACGTCCGCTTCGGCTTCTCCAACGCGGTGCGCTCGTTCTGGCTGGGCCTGACCGGCTCGAAGTTCGGCAGCGTCCCGGGCAACGACTACACCCGTCCGTTCTTCCGCAAGCTCGACCGCTACTCGGCCAACCTGGCGCTGATGACCGACGTGTCGATGATGCTGCTGGGCGGCAAGCTGAAGTTCAAGGAGTCGCTGTCCGGCCGCCTGGGCGACGTGCTGAGCCACCTGTACATGGCTGGCGCCGTGCTCAAGCGCTACCACGACGAGGGCACCCCGGAAGCGGACAAGCCGCTGCTGGCGTGGAGCATGTACAACAGCTTCCACGTGATCGAGAAGGCGCTGTCGGATGCGCTGCGCAACTTCCCGATCCGCCCGGTGGGCTGGCTGCTGTGGGCGCTGGTGTTCCCGCTGGGCCGTCGTGCCGAGGCCCCCGGCGACCGCCTGAACCACCGCGTCGCCTCGCTGCTGATGACCCCGAACGAGGCGCGCGACCGCCTGGGCCAGGGCGTGTTCCTGACCCCGTGCGAGAACAACCCCGGCGGCCGCATCGACAGCTACCTGGCGCGCGCCGTGCAGGCCGAGCCGGTGGAGCGCAAGTTCCTCAAGGCGCTCAAGACCAAGGGCATCGAGGCGCTGGAGTTCAACGCCCAGCTGGACGAGGCCGTGGCCGAGGGCGTGATCAGCGCCGACGAGCGCAAGCTGCTGGAGGAGCTGCGCGAGATCACCATGGACACCATCACCGTGGACGATTTCGACGTGCACGAGCTGCGCGCCGCCAGCTACTACGACAAGCACGGATCCGGCAGCCGCGCCGCGGCCTGAACCTGATCGACGAAGACGGCGGGCCTTGAGCCCGCCGTCTCCGTATCCGGCATCCGGAAAGGAGAGGACGATGTCCGATAACCCGCTGCTGCGCCTGTACCGCCGCATGCAGCGCTGGCCCGCCGGCCAGTGGCTGTTCTCGCGCGCGGTGTGCTTCAAGGCCCCCTACTTCGCCAGCATCTCCCCGCGCATCACCGTGCTGGAGCCCGGCCGCTGCGAGGGCCGGATCCACCACCGCCGCCGGGTGACCAACCACATCGGCACGGTGCACGCGATCGCGATGTGCAACCTGGCCGAGCTGGTGGCCGGACTGATGACCGATGCCAGCCTGCCGCCGTCGATGCGCTGGATCCCGCGCGGCATGGAAGTCGAGTACCTGAAGAAGGCGACGGGCACGATCCACGCCGTGGCCACGCCGGAAGCGGAGCTGGTGGAGGCGGCCGAGGGCCATGTCCTGCCGGTGCTGGTCGAGGCCCGCAATACCGCAGGCGAAACCGTGTTCCGCGCCCGCATCTCCATGTGGGTCTCGCCGCGCCCGTCGCGGTAGCCCCGTCGCCCGGACAAGCGCAGCGCATCCGGGCGACGCAAAGACCTCGCGCCGTGGGGACGCGGGGCGGTGGCGACGGCCCGGGCCTCGTCGCACGTCGGCCGCACGGGGGCGCGGCCCTGTCCGGGCTGCGCCGGAACGTNGTCCCTCAGCCCCCGCGCTCGGCCGGCAGCTTGCGTTCCTCGCGCAGCAGGCGCCAGGCACCCACGGTCATGGTGCCCGCCACCAGCAGGCCGGCACCGAACACCACGCTGGAGCCGAACGCCGACAGCAGCTTGTGCAGCCAGACGAAGGTCAGGTCGCCGCCGCGGTAGATCACGGTGTCGATCGCCGCGCCGGCCTTGTACCGCCACTCGCGGCCGACCCGGGTGTAGATGGTCTCGCGCGCCGGCTTGGCCAGCGAGAACTCGCTGGCGCGCGTCACCACCTGCACCACCGCCACCAGCAGCGGCAGCGGCGAGGCGGCCAGGATCGAGAAGCCGAGGATGATGGCGAAGCCCGGGATCAGCAGCGCCGGGGCGATGCCGAAGCGCGACAGGATCCTGCGGGNCAGCAGCAGCTGCACCACCAGGGTCAGGGNGTTGACCGCCAGGTCCAGGGTGGCGAAGTAGNTGGCGCGCTGCTCGGCGTTGCTGAAGGCGGCGCGGGCGATGGCGTTCTGCTCGTTGTACAGCAGGGTGCCGACGCCCACGCCCATCACCACCATCAGCGCCAGCCAGCGCAGCAGCGGCTCGCGCGCGATCAGCTTGAGGCCGGCCATGATCTCGCCACCCATCGGCCGCTCGCCGCTGGCCAGGCTGCGGGCGCGCTCGCGCCGCACTGCGTAGTGGCGCAGGCGCAGCAGGCAGACCACGCACAGGCCCAGCATCACCGCCGAGACCAGCATCATGTTGGCCACGCCAAGGCGGATCACCAGGGCCTTGGTCAGCAGGGGGCCGAGGAATGCGCCGACGGTGCCGGCCGCGCCGATGTAGCCGTAGCAGGCGCGCGCCTGGACGTTNTCGAACACGTCGGCCATGAAGCTCCAGAACACGGCCACCGCGAACAGGTTGAACACCGTGATCCAGAGGATGAAGGCCAGNCCGCGACCGGGCATGCCGCTGTCGAACATGGCGTAGAACAGCAGCAGGGTCAGGATGAAGAAGCCATAGATCACCGGCAGGAACACCCGCCGGGGGAAACGGCTGACCAGCCAGCCGTACACCGGCTGCAGCACCAGCATGATCAGGAACACCGAGGTGAAGATCACCTGCAGCGCGAACTCGCCCAGGGAGACGCCGCGGTCGGCGAAGAACGCGATCATCGCGCGCGGGAACACCGCTTCGATGTCGCTGGAGGCGGCCATCGCCTCGCGCACCGGGCGCAGCACGTAGTAGCCGGTGAGCAGGCAGAAGAAGTACAGCAGCGACCACCACAGGGCCGGCGCCTCGACCCCGAGCTGCTCCAGCGCCTGCCGCAGGCCGCGGCGGCGGTTCGGATCGTCGGAGGTTCGGGTCATGCGCCTGGTGCCGGTTGCCGGCCTGGGGACCGGCCGTAAGGCGCGCAAGTTAGCCGATGCGGGGCATCGCCGCCAGCAGGTGGGCGTTGGCGGAACACGCGGATCAGCGCGGAGCAACGCATCGCGCNGCCCGGTCGACCAGGCNTGNGNCGGACGTCNGCGACCTGCCCTCTCCCCATCGTTCTCCCCGCCCCTCTCCGGAAGGAGAGCAGGATCCCCACGCTTGCGCGCCGGCGACGCCGCGGCCAGCATTCACCCGCGCCAGCCGGCGGAACAGGGGAATCCATGTACGACTACGTGATCATCGGCGCCGGCTCGGCCGGCTGCGTGCTGGCCGCGCGCCTGAGCGAGGATCCGGCCTGCCGGGTGCTGCTGCTGGAAGCCGGTCCGCGCGACTGGCACCCCTTCATCCACATGCCGGCCGGCCTGGGCCGCCTGGTCAGCCAGCGCCGCATCAACTGGGACTACACCACCGAGCCGGAGCCGCAGCTGCACGGGCGCCGGCTGTGGTGGCCGCGCGGCAAGGTGCTGGGCGGCTGCAGCTCGATCAATGCCATGTGCTACACCCGCGGCGTGCCGGGCGACTACGACGCCTGGGCCGCGGCCGGCGCCGAAGGCTGGCACTGGGATTCGGTGCTGCCGTACTTCCTGCGCGCCGAAGGCAACACGCGCGGCGCCGGACCGCTGCATGGCGGCGATGGCCCGCTGGGCGTGTCCGACCTGCGCCACCGCAATC
>Ga0065721_10052008_pt1 | contig 12935 bp, 7 predicted proteins | sample Mesricmetagenome_FD_59108 | JGI IMG/M metagenome (GOLD analysis project Ga0065721, IMG submission 59108) | Mesophilic microbial community from rice straw/compost enrichment Sample: eDNA_1 v2 (version 2) | ecosystem: Engineered > Solid waste > Grass > Composting > Bioreactor | place: USA: Davis... | reverse complement strand
CGTCGCCGGCGGAGCGACGATCTGGTGCACGCATTTCATCGCCATGCTGGCCTATCAGGGCGGCACACCGGTCGTCGTCGAGCCGATCTTGACGCTCTTCTCGCTCGTCATCGCCATCGCCGGAGTGGGTGCCGGCTTCCTGTTCGTCGCATCTTCCATTGGCCGGCGCATGCCCCCGATTGGCCCTTGGATCGGCGGCGCCATGGTTGGGCTGGCGAGTTCGGCGATGCATTACATGGGCATGGTCGCCTATCGGATCGAAGGGATCGTGACGTGGGACGGCGGCTATGTGATCGCTTCCGTCGCTCTCGCCATCCTGATCGGTTCGGCCGCCATGACCGCGGCAAGCCGGAAGGCGCAAGGATGGAACGCATTGCTTGCCCCCGGCCTGCTTGCCGCCGCGACCCTGAGCCTGCATTTCACGGGCATGGCCGCGGTCTCTGTCGATCCGCTGTCGCCGGCCGCCGGCGCATCGTCCGATGTCTTCACCAGCATGGCAGCGGCCGTCGCGGCTGTCAGCCTCATCATCGTCGGCGCCGGCGCGACGAGCTACGTGATCGACGACAGCGAGCGGGCCGCCGCCCTCGAACGCTATCAGCAGCTTGCGCTCCACGATTCGCTGACGGGCCTGCCGAACCGGCGCAGCTATCGCGTTCACCTCGACGACGAACTGGCAGGGCTTCGCGAGAGTGCCGGCAAGCTCGGCGTGGTGGGCATCGATCTCGACCGTTTCAAGGAAATCAACGACACGTTCGGCCATGCCGCCGGCGACGACGCCCTGAAGGTGATCGCCGGGCGGCTTTCAGGCATACGCCGCCCGGGTGAATTCATCGCCCGGCTCGGCGGCGACGAATTCGCAGCCGTCAAGCGCTTCGAGAACCAGGCGGACGTCCTTGACTTCACCTCCCGGATCGAAACGGCGATCCTCAAACCCATGACCCTGGACGGGTGGGAAACGTCGGTCGGGGCAAGTATCGGCGTGGCGATCTATCCGGAAGACGGAACCGACAAGGACGCCCTGGTGAGCAATGCCGACCTCGCGATGTATCGCGCCAAGGCAAATATCGGCCAGACCATCTGCTTCTACGAACCCGGGATGGACGAGGCGGCGCGCGACCGGCGCAATCTCGCCAACGATCTGCGGGCCGCGGTCGAAAGGAAGCAGCTTGAGCTGCACTATCAGGTGCAGAGCGGCGTGAAGAACGGCGAGATACGCGGCTACGAAGCGTTGCTGCGCTGGCACCATCCGCAACGCGGCATGATCCCGCCTGCCGAATTCATCCCGATCGCCGAGGAATGCGGCGCGATCCTGCCGATCGGCGAGTGGGTGCTGCGGACCGCTTGCCGCGAAGCCGCACGCTTTTCCGGCGACATCAGGATCGCCGTCAACCTGTCGGCCGTCCAGTTCGCGCATGCCGATCTGGCCAGGCTCGTCCAGGACGTGCTGGTCGAGACCGGCCTGCCGGCGCATCGGCTGGAACTCGAAATCACGGAATCGACGATCATCGTCGACAAGCAGCGCACCCTGGATATGCTGCGCCGGATCAAGGCGCTCGGCGTGACGATCGCCATCGACGATTTCGGCACGGGATATTCCTCGCTCGATACGTTGCGGTCGTTTCCGTTCGACAAGATCAAGCTCGACCGCTCGTTCATGGCGGAAGCACCGCGCGATCCACAGGCGAAAGCGATCGTCTGCGCGGTGCTGACGCTCGGGCGCAGCCTCGACATTCCAGTCCTCGCGGAAGGCGTCGAAACGGAAGACCAGCTCTCGTTCCTGCGGATGGAAGGCTATGACGAAGCGCAGGGCTATCTGCTCGGCCTGCCGGCGGCGATCGACAGGTACCACAACCTGCCTGGCGGCAGCGAGGAGTTTGCCGAACAGCGCCGGAGAGGGTGGATCACCGGATAGCCTCACTAGCCGTTGGCAAGTTTTGCGGGAGGTCCGCCCATGAAGCGGTCCCGCTCGCGCCAGAGCGCCGGCAGCGAGAGCAGCATGATCGAGATCAAGGCGATCAGCGTCTTGGTGAGCTGAGAGAATTCAGGCGTGCGCTGGTCGACATAGAAGACCATGTAGACGATCGCCACATGCCAGACGTAGACGTGCAGCGAATGCCGGCCGAGAAGACGCAGGAAGCCGGCCGAAAACAGCCAGGTCAGTCCGGCCGCCAGCCGGCGCACCTGGATGTTTTCGTGTCGCGGGCCCGCCACCAGGAGCCAGACGAGGCCGACGGCGACAGCCAGGAAGTTCGCGATGTAGACCGGTCCGAAATCGGCGCGGATTTCCATCGTCGTGAATTTGGCGAGCACGAATTGCGGCAGCAGGTCGTGAGCGGAGGCGATCCGCAGCGGCAGGAAGAAAAGGCAGACCGCCAGGCATAGTTTCGGGATGAGCGTCGCTTCCGGCCGGAAGACTTTCGACCAGTCGATCTCCCGATTGGCCGTCAGAACGCCGATGATCAGGCCGGAGAAGAAGACGATCTGCCAGCCGAACAGGTTGAAGCTCGCGCGCACGCCCTGCTGGTCGCTGCCGATGATCCAGCCGTTGACGATCTCCGTGGCCAGCCGCTGCAGGCCGAGCTGGCCCGCCATCCACAGGATGAGGGAACCGACGACGACATAAGCCCATTTGCCGTTGAGGCAGAACCAGATGATCGGCGGTGCGAAGATCATGTACACGACATATTGGGGAAGGATGTCCATGAAGGTCGGCTGGAACAGCAGCGCGCCGATGGCAGCAAGACGAAGCGGCTCGTCGAAGGTCGTATATCCCAGCCAGGCATGCCAGATCCGGTAAGCGTCCGGCAGCACCATCTGCGCCACAAGGACCACCATGACGATCAGCATCGCATAGCGATAGATCTCGAAGGCGCGCGCCCAGAGCTGCTGGCGTGCCTGCTTGTAGCCGTTCTTGCTCATCTTGCGGCTGTAGACCATGCCGACAAGCAGGCCGGACAGGAAGACGAAACCCTGCGCATCCTCCACGAAGGCAAGCTGGTTGTGATTGACGAGCAGCATCCAGTAGCCGCCGACGAAGACAAGATGATTGATCAGCATGAAGACGAGGAAATAACCGCGCAAACCGTCGATGATTTCATATCGCTTCATGTGATGGCCTTGGGCAATGTCTTCTGTGGTCACGCCTTTTTGGCGTGACGGGCATCGATGTCAAATGAAAGAAGGCTGATATGCAGTGAGTTTTCGCTCTCGGAATCGTGAGAGCCCTGCTGGCAACCCACGCGCGCGCCGGATCAGCGCCCCATCTTGAGAAGTGCCTCCACCATCTCGTCGGTCATTCGCAGCAGCTTGGCGGCCGCCTTGTAGGCCTGTTCGATGTCCAGAAGCAGCGACAGTTCCTCGTCGAGGCTGACCCCCGTCGCGCTCGAATAGGCATTCAGCGAACGGCTGAGCATCGCGTATTTGGCTTCGTCCGCATGCGTGGCGGAACTGCGCAGCTGCTCCAGCCATCCGACCGACATCGTCGCGAAGGAAAGGAGGTTCCTGGAATCGCCGATTGCCGTTGCCGGGTCGAAGGCCATCGGCGCCTCCAGATTCCGGTTATATTGATCGATCAGGCCGGCATAGCTGCTGCCGCCCGTGTTGACGATGTACTCGGGCCCGTTCATGCCGCCGTCCCGCAGCACGTCCATGCTGCCTTCCGGCGGCACGACGGCCGGATTGATGACCAGCCTGGAGGCGAGGCCGGGAACGATCGCGCCGGCAGCAGGCACGGCCGTCTGCAGGGCACCCGTCTCGTCCTTGTAGGTGAACAGCCCCGCCATGGGCACGAGCGTGCCGTCCGGCCCGGTTTCCGCGAACGCCGTAACGAGCCCTCGTGCGATCTCGTCGAGCTGGCTCTGGAAGACGGGCGCTATCTGGTCGCGCAGTTGAAGCAGGGCCTGCAGCGAACCTTTCGCGGTCGTGTCTCCGCCCTGCCCTGCCTTCAGCGGAACACCGTCGATGGCAATGCCGTTGCCGGGTGTCGACGCATCGAAGCTGGCCGTCGGCTGAAAGGTCATCTTGCGCGGCACGGTCTCGAACAGCGTGGTGCCGTCCGACGTGTAGAGAACCATGTCATTGCCGTCGCGGAGCGACGCGGTGACGCCGACGATCTCCGATATCTTCTTGAGCAGGCCGTCGCGGGTGTCGAGCGCATCGTTGGGATCGCCGCCGGTCGCCGTCAGGTTCTTGACCCGATCGTTCGCCTCCTGGAATTGGGAAAGCAGGGCATTGAGCTCGCCGACCTGGTTCCCGATCTCTTCGTCAGCCTGCTTGCGCAGCCCCTGCAGCTTGTCGGAAGCGGTCTTCAGGCCCGCCGCCACATCCTGGGCGCTGGCAAGCACCGCAAGGCCGAGCCCGATGTCGTTGGCCTTGGCGGCGAAGGCATCGAGGTTGTTCTGGAGGGCGGCTATGAGCTTTGCGGGAGAAAATTCGTTGTCGTTTCCTCCCATCAGGTTCTTGATGGCGTTCAGCCCGTCGAGAAGCGTCCGCTGGCCGCTCGCGGCGGAAGAGCTCTCGATCGTCTGCCGCAGGAGCGCCGGATTGCCCGCCCTGACGATATCGCCCACCACCGCACCGTTGCCGCCAGCGACGATCGGGGCGGAGCGGCGGACATAATCCGGGTTCTGAGCATTCGCGAGGTTCTTCGCGACGACCGCCGCCTGCGTTCCCGTATTGCTGAGGATCGCCTGTGCGGTGGAAAGGGTCGATGACAACGACATCTGGGCTCCTGATTGGTTGCGGGATCTCCGTGTCTGTGAAATCCGAGGTACCGGGGATGTATCGCCTGGCGCCGGTCAAAGAGGTCGCCTGTTTTCTTCCAAGACTTCCTACCCGCGCCTGATCTGGGAAAGCGCCCACAGCGTATCGGCACTGATGCCGCCTCCCCCGCCGAGGAGTAGCGCTGCCGATGGCTGGGAAGAGCCGTATTCGAGGTCGTACATGATGGTGAACCGGTGCACGAGCTTCGCGAGCTTGGCCGGATCCTTGAGGTCCTTCAAGTTGATGTGCTTCTCGACGACCTTCGCCTGCTTGTCGACATTGACGGAGCTGAACTCGCTCGGCAGGCTGAAGGTCACGCGGAAGAACTCGAGAAGCGCGTCGTCGCCAAGGATGCCGTAAGCGTCCGTGATCGTCGGAGCGACACGCTGAAAATAAAGCGCCAGGCGGACGCCCGGATTGTCTTCTCCCTGCTGCGTCTCCAGCACCTGGTTGAGATAGGCCTGCTCGGTCGCCATGACGCTTCCCATGTTTTGTGCGCCCGTGGCCTTATCGCGCGAGATGTTGCCCTGCCCGTCGAAATTGAAAGAACCCAGCATCTGCGCAAACCGCTTGTCGCTCTGCTGGTTGACGAAGCTCTTCGGATCGTTGAGATCGGACGAAAAGATCTTCTTCAGAAACTCGTCATTCACCGCCTTGGGGTCGAAACCATTGGCCGTGAGTACGATATCGACCAGTTTCCTGTCGGCAAGGAATTGGGAAAGCGTCTCCACTCTGGCGATGCGGTCCGTGTAATATTTCGATTCCTCCTCGGCCTGCTTGCGTGCCTCCTCCTTCTCGCTTTTGGTCAGAAAGCGCGTCTTTTCGACGATGTAGTCGCGAGCCGTCTGGGTGATGGCCGTCGAAGACTGCGCAAGCACCGGCGTCGTGACGCCACCCTTGGCAGTGAAGTTGAAGGCCTTGGCCAGCACCAGGAAACGTTCGTCCTTGAGCTGGTTGACATAGCTCTTCGGGTCCGAAAGGTCGCTCGTCAGAACCTTCTTGATGGCGAATTTCGACACCTCGGAAGGATCGATCCCAACCGCGCGAAGCGCCAGGGAATAGACGTTGCCGGTTTTCAGGAAATCGTCGAGCGATGCGACGCTTGAAAGAGCGGTCTTATAGAGCCTGATCGCCTTCTGGTCCGCCTCTTCCTGTTTGTCGTCGTACCTGCTCATGTAGAAGCGGGCGGTCCGGTCGGATTGCTGCTTCGTCTGCGCCTGTCCGTCCACGCTTCCGTCGGCATTGAAGTTGAACGCCTCGTAGAGCTCCTTGTATTGCGGCCGCGCGTCGAGATTTTTCCCGACGATGTCGCCGGAATTGACGAGGATCTGCTCGATCGTGGCGGGGACGATGTAGGACTCGTTGAGATCGAAGGCGGAACGGATGTAGTCGAACAGCCGCTTGTCCTGCGACAGGTTGAGGTCTGCGATGCTCGTCGCGGTGGCAAGCCTCTGAATAGCATAATCCCGGATCATTTCGGCCTGCGTCTGGGTCAGACGCGGCTGCTTCATCAGATAGGCCGAAACCGTCTTGTCCAGCTTCTCGGCAGCCTGGGCGCCACCGGCCGGCACCGAGCCGTCGGCGTTGAACTGGAAATCCTCGACAAGGGCAAGGAACCTCTCGTTCGACGTTATCTCGGCCGTAAGACGCGTCTGCAGCGTTTTAAGCTCGGCCCTGCGCTGATCCGTCCTGTCCAGCGGCACGAGGCGCGCGTTCAGGTCGTCCAGGCGCGATTGGGAGCTTTCGAGGTTCGTCCGGTCGGTCTCCAGATTTTCCTTGAGGGCGTCCATCTCCTCCTGTTTCGCATCGATGAGCTCCTGAAGCTCGGTTTCGTCACCTCCGTCGTCCAATTGCGCCCTGAGATCGGCAAGTTCGGCCTCCAGGGCAGCGATCTTCGTTTCCTTGGAGGCTATGGTCGCCCGCAGGCTTGTCACGGAGCCATCGAGGTTTCGCCGTTCGAGCAGATCGGCGTCTTCGCTCTTGGCAGCCGCGAGCGTGGCCTTGGCCTCCGCGGCAGCATTGCCCCAGGTCAGATTGTAATAGCTGCTCGGGTCTCCGAGGTCGCTGGTCAGCGCGCCGCGGAGGTCCTTGTAGATGAAGTACTTGCCGTCGATGCCGTAGGATTCGAACATGTAGTTCCGCAGACGCTCGTTCTGAAGAAACTGGTCGACGTTCTTCACCTGGGAGACCATCGCCTTGTAGTAGCGCGTCTCCTCCTTCGTATGTTCGGCAAAGGCCGAGATGCTCTGGTCGTAAAGTCCCAGAAGCTTGTCCCGCTGCGCTTCCGACTGGGCGATGCCCTGCGCCGACGTCGTCTTGCCGAAGTTGAAGGCGGCCGCGAAGTTCTTGTACCGGTCATCGGTCAGGCGGTTGGCATAGCTGTTCGCGTCGCTGAGATCGCTCTCCAGAACCTTCTTGATGAAGGCCTTCGCATAGATCATCTCCTCGAGGCCGTAGGCGGTCATCGCATAGGAATAGAGACGGTAGTCGGCGACGAACTCGTCGATCGTCCTCACCTTTCCGATATTCTGGCGATAGTATTCCGCGTCTCTCGCGACGGTCGCCTGTGTTGCGACGCGACCGAGGCTCTTTGCAATATCGCGGTTGACCAGATCGAAAGTCAGATAGGTCGATACCATCGTAGCGATCTCCGGCGGAACATCCGTGTGTCAGCGACTTTCGCCGCTTGCCCATTGCCCAACCACAGTACGCAAGACTTGCGATCCGCCTCTGGCATCCCGATGAATCAGCCGACACGTCCCATTTCGCATGAACGGCCGCTTCGGTGTTTTTCGTGAAAGTTAAAAAAGTGTTTCCGAATTGTAACGGCACCAGGTCTGCCGATACGAAGGAGTGGCGAACGCGTAAGGGGTATTCTAATGACTTACCAGCCCAATGGGATTCCCGGCCTTGAGTTCTGTTCCTCATATCCTGATCGTGGACGACAATGCGGAAATACGGTCGCTGCTGAAGGACTTTCTTCAGCGCCGCGGAATGCGCGTGTCGCTTGCCAAGGACGGTAACGAGCTCGCTCTCGAACTGGAGCGGACGAAACTCGACCTGATCGTGCTCGACATCATGCTGCCGGGAAGGACCGGGCTCGAACTCTGCCAGGAAATCAGACGGCGCTCGCGGATTCCGATCATCATGCTGACCGCCATGACGGACACGAGCGACCGGATCGTCGGGCTGGAGGTCGGCGCCGACGACTATATGTCTAAACCCTTCGACCCTCGCGAGCTTCTGGCGCGAATACGCGCCGTGCTTCGCCGCCACGGCGGCACCGCTCCCCCGGAACCGTCCGCCGCAGCCGCCGTCGTTCGGTTTGCCGGATGGACCCTGGATTTCGGCCGTCGCCGGCTCACCGACGCTGCCGGCGTTCGGGTGGAGCTGACGCGCGCGGAATTCAATCTGCTCGAAGCTCTCGTCGAGGCTTCCGGGCGCGTCCTCAGCAGGGAGCAGTTGATCGAGCGATGCGGCGGAAACGCCAGCCAGAGCTTCGACCGCAGCATAGACATCCTGGTCAGCCGGCTGAGGCGCAAGCTCGACGACAATCCGAAGGCGCCGTCGATGATCGAGACGGTGCGTGGCGGCGGCTATCAATTCGTGGCGGATACGTGCCGCGACTAATCGGGGTATTCCGGTTCGAAGTCGAAATTGGGTGCCAGTTCGACCAGCATCATCAGCGCCAGCATCGAAATTCCTATGGCGACCGATCCCGCGACCAGATATCTGCGCCGCCTTCGCGCGATTGCGACGGCCTCCTCGGCATCGGCTGACGCGGCGATTTCGGAGATCAGCACCATCAACTCGGTCTCTTCGTCCGAGGGAACGAAGAACTCCGCGACTTTGCCATCCGCCTCTATCCGCAGATGTCCGCATGCACGCGGGTCAGCGGGGTTCTTCTTCCTCGAAAAGGCATTGTCGTTATGTCCGTGCCATCGCGTCCGGTCATGAAGCTTGCCGGTCCTCGTGTCCGGCGGTCTTTCAAACATGATGCTCTCCATTCGCTGCCGTCCCGTTTGGAAGACGCGACGTTATCGCACGCAACGATCCGCAGCATTTTTCACCACCGTGCAAATCGTGTTTCCGGATTGTAAAAACCGGTGACGAGGTCGCTGACGAACGGCTGCGCGGATGGTATCGGCTGACATTGCATGGAGTTGCTGGAGGCATATCACGACTATGCGCGATCTAGGGTGGTCTACTGCACGGCGTCTCATTCCACGGACGCTTCCGGCCTGGGTGCTGATCGTCCTGATCGCCGTCCTGCTCGTCTCGCAAACCAGCCTTTTCGTCATCATGTCGCGTGACCGCGTGGCATCGAACGAGACCGTGGACTTCTACCGGATCAACGAAAGGGCTTTCTGGCTCGCCAAACTCATGACGCCGCTTTCGCCCGAGGAGCGCAAGCGCATCAGCGGCGAGCTGACGGACCCCACGGTCGTTCTGACCCTTTCTTCGTCACCCGGCGTCGCCCTGATCGCAGCCTCCAGCGATCCCCTTGCCGAACTTGAGGATATCCTTTCCGCGCAGCTTTCGAGATTTGGCATAGAGGACGTCCGGGTTCGTCTCGAGGAACCGCAGCTGCCGGACGCCACGGCGAGAAGGGCGCAGAACCCCGACCAGACCAGCGACGTGCAGGAAAACCTTTCGGAAATCGCCAGCGATTTTCTGAAGAGCCCGCGTTACCGGGTGTCGCTGAGGTTCCAGGACGGCCAGTGGCTGAACATCGTCACCCCCGTGACGCCGACGGGGCCGCTTCTCTCGCCCGACAGCCTCCCCACGTATCTTGCCGTCAGCGCCTGCGTCGTGATGATTGCATTCTGGGCGGTGTGGCGTATCGCAGCTCCGTACCAACTCCTTGAAGCAGCGGTCAGGAGGCTTGGAGACGATCTCAACAGCCCGCCTCTGCCGGAGAAGGGCGGACGGGATTTCCGCAGCGCGGCCCGCGCGCTGAACCAGACACAGGCAAGGCTTCAGGAGCACTTCGAGGAAAGGGAGCTGCTCGCGGCAGCGCTCGCGCATGACCTGCGGACGCCTCTGACCAGAATGCGGCTGCGCCTCGCGCTGCTCCGGAACTCCTCGTTGAAGAAGGCCCTGGCGGAAGGCATCGCCGACATCGAGGAAACCGTCGAATCGGTGATCGGGCTGGCGAAACTGGGCGCCAATACCGAATCCATGGAGCTGATCGATCTATGGAGCATGGCCGATGCGATCGCCGACGAATACGAGGAGGCGACCATGGAGCCTCTGAAGGGCGAGACACCACGTCTCATCTGCCTCGCGCCTCCGGTGGCACTGCGGCGATCGATCCGGAATGTCGTCGAGAACGCGATCAAATACGGTCACAGCGCCAGGCTCGCGCTACGGCATGATGAGCGGCACGTCATCCTCGCGGTTATCGACGAAGGCCCCGGCATCGGGGATGCGGAGATCGACCGGGTGTTCAAGCCGTTCATCAGGTTCGAGCAGTCGCGGAACCGGGAAACGGGCGGCTCTGGCTTGGGCCTGACGATCGCGCGAAATCTCATCCGCAAGCTCGGAGGCGAGATTTCGCTCAGAAACAATCCCGGCGGCGGGCTGGAGGCGAGGCTCATCCTCCCGCGCTCTGCGGCATAACGCTGGCCCTTTCCTGTGCGGCAGCCAAGGGGTTACCCGTCAGCTGCGGCCGCAATGCTCGGATCAGCGCGCAGCTATCCGGCCGGCAAACATCGCCCGACCGCCTGTTTCAGAGAAACGCCGTCGAGAAGATCGGGAAGACCGCGATCAATACGAGGCCGACGAGCAATGCGCCGATATACGGCCAGATCGCCTTCATCGCCTCGTCCGGCGACACGCCGCCGATCTTGCAGGCGATGTAAAAACCGATGCCGATCGGCGGCGCGATCAGCCCGATATTCATCGCGGTGACGACCACCATCGAATAATGCACGTCGTTGATGCCGAGCGTCTTGGCGATCGGGAACATGATCGGCGCCATCAGTACGATCGCCGGCAGGCCTTCCAGCACGCAGCCGAGCACCATGAAGATCGCCACCGTCACCGCCATGAAGGTGAGCCAGCCGCCCGGAAGCCCCGTGACGGCCTGGGCCAGCTGGAAGGCGAAACCGGTCTGGGTGAGCGCCCAGGCCATGGCCGACGCACAGCCGAGGATCATCAGGATGGCGCCCGACAATGCGGCCGTCTCGACCAGCATGCCGTAGAGCTTCTTCAGGCTGATGCCGCCATAGAGCGTCGCGCCGATGATGAGCGCGTAGAGTACGGCGATGGTGGAGACCTCCGTCGCCGTTGCCACGCCACCGCCGACCGCGCTGCGGATGAGAAAGGGCAGGAGCAGGGCCGGCGCGGCGACGATCACCGCCTTGCGGATCGTCCCGAAAGAGGCGCGCCTGACGCCTTCCATCGATTCGTGCCTCGATTTCCAGCGCGCCAGAACCGCAAGCGCCAGCAGCAGGACCATGGCGATCGCGAAACCGGAGGTGAACAGGCCGGCGATAGAGACGCCTGCCGTCGAGCCAAGCACGATCAGCACGATCGAGGGCGGCACGGTCTCGGCCATGGCAGCGCCCGTCGCCAGCAGCGCGATCATTTCCGGCGGCTTGTGGCCGCGCCGCTTCATTTCCGGAAAGAGCGCCGGCGCGACCGTCGCCATGTCGGACACCTTCGAGCCGGAAATGCCGGAGACCAGGAACATGGAGCCGAGCAGGACATAAGACATGCCGGCGCGGACATGACCGAGCAGCGAGGCGAGCACTTCGACGATCGCCTTGCCCATGCCGGTGGCGTCGAGAACGCAGCCGAGCAGCACGAAGATCGGCACGGACAGCAGGATGATGCTCGACATGCCCTCGTCCATGCGGCCGACGATGACGAAGATCGGCACGGAACTGGTGAAGGTGAGGAAAGACAGCGCGCCAAGGCCGAAACAGAAGGCGATCGGAACGCCCATCGCAAGCAGGATGCCGACCCCGAACACGAGGAACAGGACGATGTTCCAGTTGCCGAGGAACGCAAGCGCCGGCTCCAGCGCGAAGAGCAGACCGCCGACGGCGCCGACCAGCACCGCCGCGCCGAGCAGCATGCGCGCATTGCCGATCCGGACGCCGTGGAGAATGACGATCGCCAGCATCAGCCCGAGGCCGACCGGCAGCGCCGAAGCGCGCCAGCTCATCGGGATCAGCAGGGCTGCCGAGGTGACGTAGCTTTCCTCGATCGCATAATCGATCGCCGGATAGAGGAGGCTCCCCAGGAAGACCGCCGTCAGCAGCAGGCCGACCGTGGTGACGAACTTCTGCTTCCGCTCGCTGATAAGATGCAGGAAGACCGTCAGTCGGAGGTGTTCGTGCCGGTCGATGGCGATCGCCGATCCCAGCATGGCGAGCCAGAGAAAGGCGAGAGACGCCGTCTCGTCGCCCCAGATGATCGGCGAGGAAAAGACATAGCGTGCCGTCACCCCGATCAGCAGGATCGCGATGATGAAGGTGAGCAGCGCCGCACAGGTCATCTCCACCGGCCGCATCCATAGCGAGCCGGGCGCCGACTGCTGCAGCTCCATCAGGGGCAGATCGTCGAGCACTTCGGAATTCATTGCCATATTGTCCTCCCCGACGGCGGTCTCGGCGCCATCGTCTCCTCGAAACTCAAACTAAAGATACGGTACGGCGCTGCTCACGGCAGGTTTTCCCGGAAGATCACTTCGCTGCGCAGCGGCTCGACATCCTCGTCGGCCGGCAGGCCGTCGCGCAGGTTCTTGAACACCCGCGCGGCGCGGGCGATCGTGTCGTTGGGGTTCTGGGTGATGACCGCATCCATCGTGCCGTCGATCAGGAATGCACGCGTATCCGGCGTCAGACCATGGCCGACGAAGACCAGCGAATGCTCGCGTCTTGCATCCTTGATCGCCTTGCCGACGCCGCTCGCGCCGCCGCCGATATTGTAGATGCCGGCGAGATCCGGATGCTGGCTCAGGAGCATGCGCATCTGCCGGTAGTTCATGGTCTCGTCGTCATGGCCTTCGCGGATACCGACGACCTCGATATGCGGATAGCTTTCCTTCAGGACGTGAAGAAAGCCCATCTCACGCTCCTCATGGGCGCGATAGCTGAGGCTGCCGGCGATCATCGCCACCTTGGCGGGCGCCTTGCCGACGAATCGGGCGATCAGATAACCGG
>Ga0065721_10052000_pt1 | contig 12936 bp, 9 predicted proteins | sample Mesricmetagenome_FD_59108 | JGI IMG/M metagenome (GOLD analysis project Ga0065721, IMG submission 59108) | Mesophilic microbial community from rice straw/compost enrichment Sample: eDNA_1 v2 (version 2) | ecosystem: Engineered > Solid waste > Grass > Composting > Bioreactor | place: USA: Davis... | reverse complement strand
GGTTGCTGTCGCCGTTGCTCCGGAAGCCGCTGCAGTCGCCGCGGCGGCGTCGGCCGCCACCGGCGCGACAGGAGTCAGGGGAGTCGCGGAACGTGCCATCAGCGGTGCCTCACTTTCGGATCGAACAAACCGTAGCTGAGATCGACCAGCAGATTGATCAGCATCACCGCCACGCCGACCACCAGGAAAACGCCGGTGATCACCGGATAGTCGCGTTGATGCACCGCGTCGAGCAGCAGCAGGCCCATGCCGGGCAGCGCGAAGATCTGCTCGATGATGACGGCGCCGCCGATCAGCAGCGGCGCCTGCAGGCCTACCAGCGTCACCACGGGAATCAGCGCGTTGCGCAGCGCATGCCGCAGGATCACCATCCGTTCGTTCAGCCCCTTGGCCCAGGCGGTGCGGATATAGTCCTGGCGCAGCACCTCCAGCATCATCGTGCGCGTCATCCGCATCGTGATCGCCGACAGCGCCATGCCCAGCACGATCGCCGGCACCAGCATCTGCTCGATGTGCTGCAGCGGGTTTTCGCGGAACGGCACGTAGCGAACCTCGGGCGACCAGCCCCACCAGACCGACGGAAACACCATCACCATCGTGCCCAGCCAGAAGCTCGGCACCGCCAGCATCAGGATCGAGAACGAGCGCGCCACGTAGTCGGCCGCGCTGTCCTGCCGGATCGCCGACAGCACGCCGATCGGCAGCGCCACCGACAACGCGACCACCAACGCGATGGCGCCAAGCGACAGCGTCACCGGAATGCGCGCCATCACCATCTTCAGCACCGGCTCGCCCTGCCACAGCGACACGCCGAGATCGCCGTGCAGCACGATATTGCCGATCCAGTGCAGGTATTGCTCCCACATCGGCCGGTCGAGGCCGAGCAGCTGCATCAGTTCCTCGCGGCTGCGCACATCGGCGCTGATGTCGTTCTGGCTCAGCATCAGGTCGACCACGTCGCCCGGCACCAGCCGCACGATCGAGAACACGATGATGCTGGCGAACAGCAGCGTGGGCAGCAGCGCCAGCAGCCGGCGCATCAGGTAGGCGCTCATGGTCGCCTCGCGTGACAGGTGGCGCGGCGGGCCGCGCGCGCCGATGCCGGCGGGGATACCGGCAACACGATTTCTGCTGATGCTCCGGCCATGCTGTCTCCTGTTTCCGTCCACAGGTCATTGCCTGTGGCGGTATGTCGGCACGCGGAATGCAGTTTTTGTGCGGGACGATACAGCGACCGGCTTTGCGCCGATCGCGATCCCAGCATACTCATCGTTCGAAGCGATGACAACCCGGAAGCGCCCCCGGCGCTCTAGTGAATTTCCCGGGGGCGGGCCGCGGCGCGGCCCCTGCTTTGTCGCCGCGGCGGCTAGTAGCCGCGCAGCCGGGCCCAGCGATCGGCGTGGAAGTTCGCGTCGCCCAGCCACTCCTGCGCGGTGCGTGCGCGCTTCATGAAGAAGCCGATCTCGAACTCGTCGGTCATGCCGATGCCGCCGTGCATCTGCACGCCTTCCTGCACCGCGAGCGTCGCGGTCTCGCCGGCGCGGGCCTTGGCGGCCGACACCAGTGGCTCGGGGCCGTCCGGCGCCGATTCGTCGAGCCGTTGCTGGCAGCGCAGCACGATCGCGCGAGTGAGTTCCAGTTCGGTGAACAGATGCGCGGCGCGGTGCTGCAGCGCCTGGAATTCGCCGATGATCTTGCCGAACTGGCGGCGCTCCTTCAGATACGCCAGCGTGCGGGCGAAGGCCTCGTCCGCGATGCCGAGCAGCTCGGAGGACAGCACCGCGCGGCCGATGTCGAGCGCGCGCTCGAGCAGGGCGCCGCCGCCGTCGACTGCGCCGAGTACGGCGTCCGCGGGCACCTGCACGCCTTCGAAGACGATGCGCGTGGCCTGCGTGGCGTCGGCCAATACCACGCGTTCGATCCGCACGCCCGGGGTGGCGCGGGGCACCAGCAGCAGCGTGATGCCTTGCGTGTCGTCGGCTCCGGCGGCATTGACGGCGTTGGCGGCATTGGTGGCTTGTCCCGCCCGGGCATCGCCGGTGCGCGCCGCGACGATCAGCGTATCCGCGACGTGGCCGTCGACGACCAGCTGCTTGGTGCCGTCGATGCGATAGCCGCCGGCATGCGGCGTCGCGCGCGTGGCCAGGCGGAACGGGCGATGCTTGCCGGCCTCGTCGAGCGCCAGCGCGGTCAGGTGCCGGCCGGATGCGATGGCGGGCAGCAGCGCGTCGCGTTGTGCATCGCTGCCGTAGTGCGTCAGCAGGGAGGCGCCGATTACCGCGGTGGAGAGGAAGGGCGAGGGCGCCAGCGTGCGGCCGATCGCCTCCATGATGACGCCGGCTTCCACCACGCCGAGCCCGCTGCCGCCGTAGGCCTCGGGCACCAGCACGCCGGCCAGGCCGAGGTCGGCAAAGCGTTGCCACAGCTCGCGCGAGAAGCCGACCGGATCGCCGCTGTCGCGCATCGCGCGCAGCGCGGAGATCGGTGCGTTCTCGCGCAGGAAGGTCAGCGCGCTGTCGCGCAGCATGTCCTGGGTGTCGTTCAGTACGATGGCCATGTCGATGTCCGCGAAGAATGCCGGGGCGCCGTGCGATCGCGCGGCCCCGGCCCGGTGAAGGGAAGGAAGGGGCAGGGGCGTCAGGCGCCGGGCAGGCCCAGGATGCGCTTGGCGACGATGTTCAGCTGGACCTCGCTGGTGCCGCCCTCGATCGAATTGGCCTTGGTGCGCAGCCAGGCGCGCGCGGTGGCGCCCTGATGGCTGCGCTCGCTTTCCCATTCGAGCGCATCGCTGCCGCCGATCGACATCAAGAGCTCGTAGCGTCGCTTGTTCAACTCGGCGCCGTAGTACTTGAGCACCGACGAGAAGGCCGCGATGCCTTCACCTTGCTTCGCCAGGTCGCGCACCCGTTCGCCGGCGAAACCGAACGCGGCCTCGTCGATCTCGAAGCGGGCCAGTTGCGCGCGCAGCATCGGCTCGTCGAGCCGGCCGGCCGCATCGGTGCCGATCGCCTTGGCGGCGTGCCGCCCCAGCGGCTGCCGGAAGCCCCGGCTGCCGATCGCGCTGATCATGTCGCGCTCATGGGTCAGCAGATACTTGGCGATCTCCCAGCCGCCGTTGAGTTCGCCGACCAGCTGGTCGCGCGGCACCACGACGTCGTCGAAGAAGGTCTCGCAGAACGGCGACTTGCCGGAGATCAGCACGATCGGGCGGGTCGTCACGCCCGGCGTCTCCATGTCGAACAGCAGGAAGCTGATGCCGGTGTGCTTCTGCGCGGAGAAATCGGTGCGCACCAGGCAGAAGATCCAGTCGGCCCTGTTGGCATACGAGGTCCAGATCTTCTGGCCGTTGACGACGAAGTGGCCGCCACGGTCCTCGGCGCGGGTCTGCAGCGCCGCCAGGTCGGAGCCGGCGTTCGGCTCGGAATAGCCCTGGCACCAGCGGATCTCGCCGCGCGCGATCTTCGGCAGGTGCTCGCGCTTCTGCGCCTCGCTGCCGTACTTGAGCAGCGCCGGCCCGAGCATCGAGATGCCGAAGCTCTGCAGCGGCACCCGGCAGCCCAGCCGCTGCATTTCCTCGCGCAGGATCTTGGCCTGTTCGCGGCTCAGGCCGCCGCCACCGTATTCGCGCGGCCATTCGGGCACGGTCCAGCCGCGCTCGGCCATCCGTTCGAGCCATTGGCGCTGGGCCTCGGAGCGGAAGCGGAACTTGCGTCCGCCCCAGCAGATGTCCTCGTCGTCCTGCACCGGCTGCCGCATCTCGGGCGGGCAATTGTCCTGCAGCCAGGCGTGTGTCTGCTGCCGGAACGTCTCCAGGTCTTCCACGGTGGTCTCCTGTCGCGGTGGCCGGCCTCTGCGGGCCGTGGTCGTTGCTTGAACCCCTTGCTCGAACCGTGCGCCGCCGAATACGGACTGCGCCGATCCGGGGCCGCAGGGCCGTTATACAAGCGGGCGCTCGCCACCGTCAATACGCTATTTACGAAAACGGTATCGGCCATGCAGAGCGCGCATATCGAATATGCCCCATGCGGTGCAGTTTGAAAGGCAATATGGCGGAGCGCGAGCGCTGTGTTAGCATCGCCGGAAACATACCAGAGTTACGAAACAGGTCGACGGCGCGATGCGCCGGAGCGGCCGAGGTGGAGACATGGAGACCAGCGAGGCTTCGATCGACGAAGCGGTGTGGACCTTCCCCGGCGCGCGCGCGCCCGACCGCCGCCGCTGGGTCGACGCCAGCGGCCTGCGGCTGGCCGTCTACGAATGGGGCGAGCCGGATGCCACGCCGCTGCTGCTCGTCCATGGCGCGCTCGATTTCGCCCGCACCTTCGATGGCTTCGCGCCGCTGCTGGCCGATGCGGGCTACCGCGTGGTCTCGTACGACCATCGCGGCCACGGCGATTCCGATCACGCCGATCTCTACAACTGGGTCGCCGATGTGCGCGACATGCTGGCGGTGGCGGATTCGATCACGCGTGAGCCCTGCCTGGCGGTCGGCCACAGCAAGGGCGGCTCGCTGCTGGTGCAGGCGATCCAGGCGCTGCCGCACCGGTTCATCCGTTTTGCTTCGATCGATGGCCTGCCGTTCCGCAGCCCGCATGCCGACAGCGCCGTACGCGAACGCAAGTCCTCGCTGACCGGGCCCGTCATCGCCCGCTGGCTCGATGCGCGCCGCCGCAGCGGCGAGCTCGAGCGCCGGCCCGGCACGCTGGAGGAACTGGCACAGCGCCGCGCCCGGATGAACCCGCGCCTGAGCCATGAATGGCTGTGCTACATCGCCTCGCACGGCGCGCGCCGCGACGAGCAGGGCTGGCGCTGGAAGCTGGACCCCGCGATCGGCGTGGGCGGCTTCGGACCGATGCGGGTGCGCTGGATGACCGACAGGCTGCCGGGTTTTCCGATCCCGATGCTGGCGATCTTCGGCTCCGAGAAGGAACCGATGGGCTGGGACGCCACCGCCGACGACCTGATGCCGTTCTTCCCGGCCACCACCGAGGTCCATCGCATGCAGGACGTCGGCCATTTCATCCATATCGAACGGCCGCAGGAGACGGCGCGCCGCATCCTTCAGTTCTTCGGCGCATGACCATGTCCTCGATTCCGTCTCCGCGCCAGTCCCCGCGCCAGTCGCCGCCCCACTACCTGCGCCACCATCGTCTGCGGCTCGCGCTGCATCGGCTCAAGGATGGCGGCGGTCATCCGCTGCTGTTGCTGCATGGGCTGGGCGAACGTTCGCCGGCTACCCTGCCGGCCGAATACGCGAGCTGGCCCGGTCCGATCCATGCGCTCGACTTCACCGGCCATGGTGAATCGGACCTGCCGCGCGGCGGCGGCTACAGCTGTGAATTCCTGATGGCCGATGCCGACATCGCGCTGGCGCATCTGGGCCCCTGCACGGTCGCCGGACGCGGCATCGGCGGCTATGTCGCGCTGCTGCTGGCCGGGGCGCGTCCGGGCGAGGTGCGCGGCGCCATCGTGCGCGACGGACCCGGGCTGTCCGGCGGCGGCGGCGCGGCGCGCAGCCCCTATATTCCGGTGCCGGATCTGAACCAGTTGGCGCCGCCCGATCCGTTTGCGATTGCGGAGCTGGCCAATGACGTCCGCCCGCCCAGCTATGCGTCGAGCTTCGCGATGCTGGCGTCGCAGCATTCCGACCTCGATACGCCCATCTCCGTCTGCTGCTGCGAGCGCCCGCCGTGGCTCGCCGCGGTGATGGAGCTGCTGTCGCTGGAGCCGGTCGCGCTGGACCAGGCGTTGCAGCAATACGCGGCCGCTGCGGGCGCCGGCATCCGCCCGGAGCGGGAGTCGGCATGAGCCCGGCCCTGTCGTCCGCGCGCGAGTCCGCCGACGCGGACGACGATGCCGAGCGCGGCTATCTGGACCATGTGTCGCGGCATTTCCGCCGCAATGCGCTGGCCTTCCTGGCGCACGGCATGCTGGGCATGACCGGCTTCCGGCTGGTCACCGCGCCGACCTTCGTGCCGGCCTATCTCTACCTGCTGTCCGGCTCGAAGCTGACCGTCGGCCTGGTGCTGTCGGCGCAGTACGCCGGCATGGCCGCGTCGTCGCTGTGGGGCGCGACGCTGATCGAGCATCGGCAACAGGTGATGCCGATGCTGTACCGCGTCGGCTGGCTGGTACGGCTGCAGGTGCTGGGGCTGGCGCTGTCGGCGCTGTGGCTGTCTGGTGCGGCGGCGCTGACGGCGGCGGCCGTCTTCCTGCTGCTGTTCGGGCTGCTGAACGGCGTGCAGAACGTCGCCTTCCAATACCTGACCTCGAAGATCATTCCGCTGCATCGCCGTGGCGGACTCAGCGCGCTGCGCAACTTCTTCGGCGGCCTGACCGCGGCGGCGGTGGCCTGGCTCGGCGGGCGCTATCTGGTCGGCAACGACGTGCTCGGCAACGGCTATGCGGCGACCTTCCTGACCGCCTTCGTGCTGACCAGCCTCGGCATCTCCGCCCTGGCCGGCATGCGCGAGCCCGCCTTGCAGGACGTGCGCCTGCCGATCGGCTTTCGGCGCCGCATCCGCGAGGTGCCGGCCTTGCTGCGGGCGCAGCCCGACTTCGTGCGCTTCTTCATCGCCCGCGCGCTGGTGGCGCTGGGCATGATGGCGATGCCGTTCTATGCGATCTACGCCGGCCAGCATATCGACCTGTCCGGCGCGACGCTGGGCTATCTGAGCCTGGCCTATCTGCTCGCGCAGACCGCCAGCAACCTGCTGTGGGGCCGGCTGGCCGACCGCTATGGCTATCGGCTCGTGTTCCTCGCCAGCATCGCGCTATGGATCGCCGCCACCGCGCTGCTGCTGTGCTGCGGCTCGCTGGGCTGGTTCGTGCTCGCCTTCTGTGGGCTGGGCGCGGGCTTCGGCGGGTTCTTCATCTCGGCCGACAACCTGGTGATGGAATTCGGCGCACGCAAGGACCGGCCGATGCTGCTGGCCGTCGCGGGCACCGGCACCTACGCGATGATGGCGATCGGCCCGGTGCTGGGCGGCATGCTGGCGCAGGGCGTGCGCTTCTGGCTGGTGTTCGCGCTGGCCATCGCGGTCAAGTGCCTGGCGTTCGCGATGGCGCTGGCGATGAAGGACCCCCGACGACGGCCCGGCCCGTTGCCGCCGAACCAGGGCGATCCCATGACGTCGTGACGTGCTGACGCTCTGACGCTTGGGTACGCCGATGCCCGGACGACGACGCTTTGCCCACGGTCTGCTTGCTTCTCCCGCCTGCGGGAAAGGGCTGGGGCAGAGGGCAAAAGACAAACACCAGGAGACGAGATGGAAGCCAGAACCTATCCCGAGTTCAGCACCCACTATCCGCTGCTGCTGACCACCATCATGCGGCGGCCGGTGCGGATGTATCCCGATCAGATCGGCGTCGTCTACCGCAATCACCTCAGCGGCGAGTACTTCCGCTTTACCTGGGACCAGTGGTATCGGCGCGTCTGCCAGCTGGCCAACGCGCTGTCGTCCGAACTCGACGTCGTGGCGGGTACTCCGCGCGAACCGGGCGACCGCATCGCCACCATGGCGCTGAACACGCACCGCCACCTGGAGCTGTACTTCGGCGTGCCCGGCGTCGGCGCGACGCTGCATCCGGTCAACGTCCGGCTGTCCCCCGAGCACATCGTCTACACCATCCGCCATGCGCAGGACCGCGTGCTGTTCTTCGACGACGCGCTGCTGCCGCTGGTCGAGGGCATCTACGACCATATCAAGGATGTGGTGCAGCGCTTCGTCTATCTGTCGGACAAGCCCGGGCTGCCGGAGACGCGCATCGCCAACCTGATCCACTACGAGGATCTGCTGGCGCGGCAGCCAGAGCAGTTCGACTGGCCGGCCCTGCACGAGGACGTCAACGCGACGCTGTGCTACACCACCGGCACCACCGGACAGCCCAAGGGCGCGACCTTCACGCATCGCCAGCTGTATCTGATGACGGTGCACGTGATGGCGCAGATGGCGATCGCCAACACGCCGTCGATCGACATCGAGGACGGCCTTGGCGTGCGGCTCGGCGAATCGGCGGTGCCGCTGCTGAACACGCCGATGTTCCATATCCACGCCTGGGGCGCGCCCTTCATCGCGGTCTACAGCGCGCAGAAGATCGTGCTGCACGGCACCTTCACCGTGCAGGGGTTCTGCGAGCTGGTCGAGCGCGAGAAGGTGACCTCGGTCGGCATCGTCGCCACCATCGCGGCGATGCTGCTCGAATACCCGGATCTGCACAAATACGACCTGAGCAGCCTGGTGCGCGTCAACGTCGGCGGCGGTGCGCTGCCGCTGGGCCTGAAGAAGAAGCTCGAAGCGCTGATTCCGTCGTTCCGGATGAGCTCCGGGTACGGCATGACGGAGACCGCCCCGACCATCGTCACCTCCTTCATCAAGAAGGACCTGGTCGACCTGGACCGCGAGCAGACCGATGCGCTGCTGGTCAAGGCGGGCCTGCCGATCCTCGGCGTCGACGTCGAGGTGGTGGACGATGACGGCAAGCCGGTGCCGAAGGACGACCAGACGGTCGGCGAGATCGTCGTGCGCGCGCCGTGGACCACCGAACGCTATTTCCGCGATCCCGAGAAGAGCGCCGAGCTGTGGCGCGGCGGCTGGCTGCATACCGGCGACCTTGCCAAGGTCGATGCGCACGGCTACATCACGATCGCGGACCGCATCAAGGACGTGATCCGCAGCGGCGCCGAGATGGTGCCGACCGTGCTGCTGGAAAACCTGATCGCGATGGCCGACTTCGTGCAGGAGGCGACCGTGGTCGGCGTGCCCGATCCGGTCTGGGGCGAACGGCCGATGGCGCTGGTCAGCGTGCGCACCGGCTTCGAGGCCGATGAATACGCGGTCATCGATTTCCTGAAGACCCATGGCGTCGACACCGGCCGCATCACCAAATGGATGCTGCCCAAGCTGGTGGCGATCACGCGCGACATCCCGAAGACCAGCGTCGGCAAGTACAACAAGAAGCGCATCCGCGACGAGCTGGATCGCTTTCTGGCGATCGCGCGGGATGTCAGCGATCGTGCGGGCTGAGGTGGGGGCGGGCTGCGTGGTGTTGATCCTTGCCCGATCCCGATCCCGATCCCGATTCGGACCCCGAGCCCGATCCTGAGTGCGGATCCAGTTCTGATTTCAATTCCCAATTCCAATGGAGACATCTCGATGACGACCATCAACCCGGTCACCGACCTCACCATGGACGCCGGCGTCGCCGTGCTGACGATCGACTCGCCGCCGGTCAACGCGCTGTCGGCCAATGTTCGCGCGGGCATCCTGGCGGGCGTCCGGCAAGCCGTCGCCGACGACGCGGTCAAGGCCATCGTGCTGATCTGCGCCGGCAAGACCTTTATCGCGGGCGCCGATATCACCGAGTTCGGCAAGCCCCCGACCGGCCCGTCGTTGCCCGAGGTGCAGGCCGCCATCGAGGACGCGCCCAAGCCGGTAATTGCCGCCATCCACGGCACCGCACTCGGCGGCGGACTCGAAGTCGCGCTGGTCTGCCACTATCGCGTGGCGGCGCGTTCCGCCAAATGCGGCCTGCCCGAGGTCACTCTGGGCCTGCTGCCCGGCGCAGGCGGCACCCAGAGGCTGCCGCGCATCGTCGGCGTCGAGAAGGCGCTGGAAATGGTCACCTCGGGCACCCACGTGCCGGCGCCGGCCGCGGCCGAGATGGGTCTGGTCGATCTGCTGACCGACGACGCCAGCCTGCGCGCCGATGCCATCGCCTTCGCCCGCCGGGTCGTGGCCGAGGCGCGGCCGCTGCGCAAGGTCCGCGATCTCGACGACAAGATCGCCGCCGCGCGCGGGAAGCCGGAGATCTTCGCCGAGTTCCGCCGGGCCAACGCCCGGCGCTTTCGCGGCTTCGATGCGCCGGAATACAACATCCGCTGCATCGAGGCGGCGGTCGAACTGCCGTTCGACGAAGGGCTCAAGCGCGAGCGCGCGATGTTCGTCGAGCTGCTGAACGGCAACCAGTCGGCGGCGCAGCGCTACTACTTCTTCGCCTCGCGCCAGGTCTGGCAGTTGCCCGATATCGGCGCCGATACGCCGCTGCTGCCGGTCAAGCAGGTGGGCATCATCGGGGCCGGCACCATGGGCGGCGGCATTGCGATGAACTTTCTCAATGCCGGCTATCCGGTCACCATCGTCGAGACCTCGCCGCAGGCGCTGGACCGTGGGGTGCGGACCATCCGCACCAACTACGAGAACACGGCGAAGAAGGGCCGCATCACCGTCGCCGACATCGAGCGCCGCATGGCGCTGCTGACGCCGACGCTGGAGATGGAGCGGCTGGCCGACGCCGATCTGGTGATCGAGGCCGTGTTCGAGAACATGGACGTCAAGAAGGACGTGTTCGGCCGGCTCGACCGCATCGCCAAGCCGGGCGCGATCCTGGCGACCAATACCTCGGCGCTGGACGTCGACGAGATCGCCGCCGCCACGTCGCGGCCTGAGGCGGTGATCGGCCTGCATTTCTTCTCGCCGGCCAATGTGATGAAGCTGCTGGAGGTCGTGCGCGGCGCGAAGACCGCCAAGCCGGTGATCCGCACGTCGATGGAACTGGCCCGCAAGATCGGCAAGATCGCCGCGCTGGTGGGCGTCTGCCCGGGCTTCGTCGGCAACCGGATGCTGGCGCAGCGCCAGCGCGAAGCACAGAAGCTGGTGCTGGAAGGCGCGCTGCCGTGGGATGTCGACCGCGTGCTGTACGACTTCGGCTTCCCGATGGGACCGTTCGCGATGAGCGACCTCGCCGGCCTCGACCTTGGCTGGGTCCGGGAGAAGTCGAGCAGCTCGACGCTGCGCGAAATCCTCTGCGAAATGGATCGGCGCGGGCAGAAGACCGGGGCGGGGTACTACGACTACGACGAGAAGCGCAACGCCAGGCCGTCGCCGGTGGTCGAGCAGGTGATCCGCGATTTCGCGGCGAAGCAGGGCCGCACCAGCCGCGTCGTCTCCGAGCAGGAGATCCTGGAGCGCTGCATCTATCCGATGATCAACGAGGGCGCCAAGATCCTGGAGGAAGGCAAGGCGATCCGCGCGTCGGATATCGATGTGATCTGGGTCAACGGCTATGGCTGGCCGGTCTACCGCGGCGGCCCGATGTTCTATGCGGACACGATCGGCCTCGACAAGGTGCTGGAGACGCTGCGGCGCTACGAGGAAAGCTTCGGTGCCGACTTCAAGCCGGCCAGGCTGCTCGAAGACCTGGTGGCGCAGGGGCGCAAGTTTGGCGACCTGAAGTAGGCCCACCAGTTGGGCATTGTGGCCGCCATACGGGGCCGCCATACGGGGCCGCAATGCCGTCGTCCCCGCGAAACGGGGGAGCGGCGGCCCGTATGACGCTGCATTCGGCATCGGCGGAAGGACCAAATCCGCCGTGCGATCTCGGTCGGCCTAGGCCGGCGCGCCGTGCGGCTCGGCCATCGCCACCACGACCTTGCGCGGTCCGCTGAACGGCTCGCGCGCATGCGCGGTCAGCATGTTGTCCAGCATCAGCACATCGCCCTGACGCCACGGGAACACGATCTTGTGCGCGTCGAGCACCGCGCGGACGGCGTCCAGTTCGGCGTCCGGAATCGGCGCGCCGTCGCCGTAATAGACATTGCGCGGCAGGTCCTCTTCGCCGACCGTATCGAGCAGCACCTCGCGCATCTCGGGCGCCAGCGCCGACAGATGGAACAGGTGCGCCTGGTTGAACCACACCGGATCGCCGGTATGCGGATGATGGGCGATGCCCTGCACCCGCTGGCGCGTGCGCAGTTCGCCGTCGTCCTTCCATTCGCAGACGATGCCATGCCGCGCGCAGTAGGCCTCGACCTGGGCGCGGTCCTCGGTGTTGAACACCTGCTGCCACGGCACATCCATGCCATTGCCGAAGTTGCGCACATAGCAAAGCCCGCGCGTGGCAAAGCGCTCCCGTGTGCCGGCATCGACCGCACGGTAGATCGCGCGGCTGTCGGCGATCGGCGTTTCGCCGCCCTGTGGCGCCGCGCGCTCGCAATAGAACCAGATCTTCATCGGCCATTCGCGCGTATAGGCCTGCTCGTTGTGCAGCGGGATCGACTGGTGCGCGGGGTATTCGGTCGAGGTATAGACGCCGCCGGTCACCTTGCTGCGCGGCGTGGAGCCGAAATCATAGCTGAGCAGCGGATGGCCGAAGGCGGCGGCGAAGGCGCGAAAGCCCTCGGCGCCGTCGACGGCGAACGAGCGGAACAGCACGCCGCCGGTGGTGCGCAGGTGTTCCTCGATCTGGGCGCGCAGCCGTGGCAGCGCTTCGATCAGCGGCTCGCCTGCACTGGCGGCTTCGATGGTGAAGGGCAGCTCCGCCGCGCGCGGCAACGACGCGGCGGTCAGCGACTCGACGGTAGGCGTGGACAGATCGGTCATGCGGTCCTCATCGGGAGAGCTTGGGCGGAAATGCCTTCGGCGGGAAGGGCTTCGGCGAAAAGGGCTTGGGCGGGAAGGGCTTCGGCGCGAAGGGCGGAAACGGTGTTTCTCCCCTCTCCCGCTTGCGGGAGGGAGTCGGGGCAGAGGGAAGTATCAGCAGCCCCGGTGAACAGCGCCAAGGCGGCGCGATATGGCGCATCGCCGGCGTTGGCTTGGCACGGCAGCGAAGCAACCTCGCAGGCCTGCGCCGGATGCCACGCCCCCGCGGCGGTCGGTAGCGCCGCCCCCGGACCGTGCGGCCGCCAGCGGCCGTCGCCCGACCCCTGCAGCGCGACCTGCTGCCAACGGGGATCGGCGATGCCGGTGCCGGCCGCCTTGGTCAGGGCTTCGCGCGCGGTCCACAGCGCATAGAAGCGATCCAGCCGCAGGGCGGGATGGCAGCCGCACAGCATGGCCTGCTCGTCCGCCGAGAACGCCGATGCGGCCAACGTCAGCGGCTCCACCGGGCGGCATTGCTCGATGTCGACGCCGACCGCCGCGATCGCGGGATCCGTCG
>Ga0065721_10051999_pt1 | contig 12937 bp, 9 predicted proteins | sample Mesricmetagenome_FD_59108 | JGI IMG/M metagenome (GOLD analysis project Ga0065721, IMG submission 59108) | Mesophilic microbial community from rice straw/compost enrichment Sample: eDNA_1 v2 (version 2) | ecosystem: Engineered > Solid waste > Grass > Composting > Bioreactor | place: USA: Davis... | reverse complement strand
GCAGCCCGCCAGCCCGATCAGCGCGGCGGCGCCCGCCGCCATCCACATCAGCTTGTTCATCTTCATGATGCCTGTCCCGCGGGAGTGGACGGACCGGCCGGCGTCTGCTGGGCCGGAGCCGGGGTGCCGGCCGGCGCGGCCGGCGCGGTCTGGGCAGCCTTGCCGTTGGTGCCGTAGGCGGTGCCCCAGCCGAACACATCGCCGCCGGTGCCGCGCTTGATCACGCGGTTGCGCAGGATGTCGGCGATCACGTCGCCGTCGCCGCCGAGCAGCGCCTTGGTCGAGCACATCTCCGCGCACAGCGGCAGCTTGCCTTCGGACAGGCGGTTGCGGCCGTACTTCTCGAACTCGGCCTCGCTGCCGTTGGCTTCCGGACCGCCCGCGCAGAACGTGCACTTGTCCATCTTGCCGCGCACGCCGAAGGTGCCGGTCGACGGGAACTGCGGCGCGCCGAACGGGCACGCATACGAGCAGTAGCCGCAGCCGATGCAGACATCCTTGTCGTGCAGCACCACGCCGTCGTCGGTGCGGTAGAAGCAGTCGACCGGGCAGACCGCCATGCAGGGCGCGTCCGAGCAGTGCATGCAGGCCACCGAGATCGATTTCTCCGCGCCCTGCACGCCGTCGTTGACCGTCACCACGCGGCGCCGGTTGACGCCCCACGGTACCTCGTGCTCGTTCTTGCAAGCGGTGACGCAGCTGTTGCACTCGATGCAGCGCTCGGCGTCACAGATGAATTTCATGCGTGCCATTGTGTTCCCCTTACGCGAAGCGCTCGATCTGGCAGACCGTGGTCTTGGTTTCCTGCATCATCGTCACCGCGTCATAGCCGTAGGTTGTCGCGGTGTTGACCGCCTCGCCCCGCACGATCGGATGCGCACCGTCCGGGTAGTAGTCCAGCATGTCCTTGCCCTGCCACCAGCCCGAGAAGTGGAACGGGATGAAGGCGGTATCCGGGCCGACCCGCTCGGTGACAAGCGCGCGCACCTTCAGCGTGGCGCCGGTCGGCGTCTTGACCCAGCAGTAGTCGCCGTTGCGGATGCCGCGTGCGGAGGCCGCGCGCGGATTGATCTCGACGAAGTTCTCCTGCTGCAGCTCGGCCAGCCACGGGTTCGAACGCGTTTCCTCGCCCCCGCCCTCGTACTCGACCAGGCGGCCGGAGGTCAGGATGATCGGGAACTTCTCGTGGATCTTGTTCTCGACGTTGCGCTGCTGCACGGTCTTGTACAGCGTGGGCAGACGCCAGAACGCCATCTTGTCGTCGTGGGTCGGATACTTGGCGACCATGTCCGGACGCGTCGAGTACAGCGGCTCGCGGTGCTGCGGAATCGGATCCGGGAAGTTCCACACCACGGCGCGCGCCTTGGCGTTGCCGAACGGATGGCAGCCGTGCACCTTCAGCACGACGCGCTGGATGCCGCCCGACAGGTCGGTCTTCCAGTTCTTGCCCTCGGCCGCCTGCTTCTCGGCGTCGGTCAGGTCGTCCCACCAGCCCAGCTTCTTGAGCAACACGTGGTCGAACTCGGGATAGCCGGTGGTGATCTCCGCGCCCAGGGAGTGCGAGCCGTCCTCGGCAAGCAGGTTGACGCCGTCGCGCTCCACGCCGAAGTTGGCGCGGAAGTTGCCGCCGCCGTCCATCACGTGGCGCGTGGTGTCGTACAGGTTCGGCGAGCCCGGGTGCTTGAGCTCCGGCGTGCCGTAGCACGGCCACGGCAGGCCGAAGTAGTCGCCGGTCAGGTCGTAGCCGGTGGCCGCGTCCTTGCCGCCCTTGCAGCGCAGCGTCTTGACGTCGAACATCTGCATATTCTTCATATGCGCCTTCAGCCGTTCCGGCGACTGGCCGGTGTAGCCGATGGTCCAGTTCGACCTGTTGATCTCGCGCAGGATCGACTCGGGCTCCGGCTCCATCCAGGTACGGCCGGCGCGCTTGACCTCGATCATCTTGAAGTTGCGCGACAGCTCCTTGCCGAAGCCGAGCTTGTCGGCGAAGGCCTGCATGATCGTGTGGTCGGGCATCGATTCGAACAGCGGCTCGATGACCTTCTCGCGCCATTGCAGCGAGCGGTTCGACGCCGTGCAGGAGCCCGAGGTCTCGAACTGCGTGGCGGCCGGCAGCAGGTAGACGGCGCGGTTCGGATTGACCTTGTCGCCCTCGGCGGGCGGCATGTTGGCCATCGCCGCGGTGGCCGACGGATACGGGTCGATCACCACCAGCAGGTCCAGCTTGTCGAGCGCCTTCTTCATTTCCAGGCCGCGCGTCTGCGAGTTCGGCGCATGGCCCCAGAAGAACACGCCGCGGACGTTGTTGTCCTGGTCGATCAGATCGCTCTTCTCGGTGACGATATCGATCCAGCGCGACACCGTGGTGCCGGACTTCTCCATCATCGCCTGCGAGGGGAACTGCGACTTGATCCACTCGTAATCGACGTTCCACACCGCGGCGTAGTGCTTCCACGCGCCGGTGGCCAGGCCGTAGTAGCCCGGCAGCGAGTCCGGGTTCGGGCCGACGTCCGTCGCGCCCTGCACGTTGTCGTGGCCGCGGAAGATGTTGGCGCCGCCGCCCGACACGCCGATATTGCCCAGCGCCAGCTGCACGATGCAGGAGGCGCGCACCATCGCGTTGCCGATCGTGTGCTGGGTCTGGCCCATGCACCAGACCAGCGTGCTCGGCCGGTTCTTGGCCATGGTCTCGGCGACCTTGTAGACCTCGGCCTCGGGCACGCCGCAGGCCTCTTCGACCTTGTCGGGGGTCCACTTGGCGAGGACTTCCTCGCGCACCTTGTCCATGCCGTAGACGCGGGTGCGGATGTACTCCTTGTCTTCCCAGCCGTTGTTGAAGATGTGGTACAGCACGCCGAACAGGAACGGGATGTCGGTGCCCGAACGGATGCGGACGTACTGCTCGGCCTTGGCCGCGGTGCGGGTGTAGCGCGGGTCGACCACGATCACCTTGCAGCCGTTTTCCTTGGCATGCAGCAGATGCAGCATCGACACCGGATGCGCCTCGGCCGCGTTCGAGCCGATATACAGCGCAGCCTTGCTGTTCTGCATATCGTTGTACGAGTTCGTCATCGCACCGTAGCCCCAGGTATTGGCCACGCCCGCGACGGTGGTCGAGTGGCAGATGCGCGCCTGGTGGTCGGTGTTGTTGGTGCCGAAGAACGACACCCACTTGCGCAGCAGGTAGGACTGCTCGTTGCTGTGCTTGGACGAGCCGATGAAGAACATCGAATCCGGGCCGGTCTCCTGGCGGATCTGCTTCATCTTCGCGGTGATCTCGTCCAGGGCCTGGTCCCAGCTGATGCGCTGGTACTTGCCGTTGACGAGCTTCATCGGATATTTCAGGCGGTACTCGCCGTGTCCGTGCTCGCGCAGCGCCGCACCCTTGGCGCAGTGCGCGCCCATGTTGATCGGCGAATCGAACACCGGCTCCTGGCGGACCCAGACGCCGTTCTGCACCACCGCGTCGACCGCGCAGCCGACCGAGCAGTGGCCGCAGACCGTGCGGCGCACGACGATATCGCCCTTGCCGTTGCCGGCGGCCTTGCCGTCGGCGGCATCGGCCTTGCGGATCAGCGACAGTTGCGAGGCAGCCAGGCCCGCGCCCACGCCGATGCCCGAGCGCTTCAGGAAGCTGCGGCGGTCCATGGTCGGCATCGCGCCGGCGAGGCTCGTGGCCAGCCGCGCCGACAGGCGTGCGGACGAAGCGGCGGCCGGCTGAGCGGACGCGAGTCGATCAACGCGCTGCGCAGGGGCGCCGCCCTGGGCCGCGTGCTTGCGGGTCAGAATCATGTGTCACCTCGGGAAAGGTACGAAGCAGGCAAAGGCGATATCGCGAGAGACGGCCGCGCCGGGATGACAGGCATCGCGGCGGGCCGGCAATCGCGCGGCTTATACCAGCGTCGTCCGGTAATACTTCCGTACGTGTTCAGAGACACGGTAACCGTTGCTGTCGGCAGGAGTGGGTTCCGGCGCGGGGATCGCACCGGCGGGGGCGGCGGGAGTGCGCGCGGTCAAGGCCGCGGCACCCGCGGCGGCAGTCACGATGCCAGCACCGGCGAGGAAATGGCGACGTGCGACCCGGGTTTCCTTCTCTTTCATGGGGGGCTCCTCGGTAATATTTACCGATTACCAATCTAGTTATGCATTCTTTTGCGTATTGTAGATCGATCTGTACGCAATGGCCATGCTGACCGCGGGTTTATCCTGATTTTCCGTAATCATGGCGCTGTGCATCAAATGTCTTGAGACATGTCTTTGCACGCCACGCGAACCCGCATCGCGACATCTCGTTCTGCACGCCAACTGTGTTTATCGGCTCACCGGGCCGTGGGCTTTAGCGCTGCCACGCAATCCAGGCAATCCGCGCAATTCAGGCAATTCAGGGAATTCACGCAATTCAAGCAATCAATGCATCTCCATCGCGACCGCCTCGACGGCCGCGAACGACTTCAGCAGTTCCGCCGCGCGCGCATAGAAGCGCGCGCCCGGATGGGCGATGACCGTATCGCACAGCGATTCGACCCACGGTTGCAGATGGCGCGCGAAGAAGCGCTGCTGCTCGCCGAGGTTGGACACCGCGACATCGTCGCCGGCAATCAGGAAGCGCATCACTTCGCATAGCGTCGCGATATGGTCCTCGGGTTCGCTGACGCCTTCATGACGTTCGAGCCCGTAGCGCGCCAGATCTTCGCGCACCGCCACCAGCGGGCGTTCATGCAGGAAGCCGGTCTGGTAGTACGAGCCGTACAGGAATACATCGGGCTTGCCGATGCCGACGAACAGTTGCTGGTACTCGTCGGCGGCCTCCGCCTCGGTGGTGCCCGCCGCCGCTTCGCCCAGCGCGTTCCACGCCTGGCCCAGCGGGCTGGCGGCATCGTCGGCATGGGCGCGATTGGCGGCGATATGGTGCAGCAACGCCGCGTCGGGGGCGCGATAGAACAGCGTGGCCAGCACGCCGTAGAGGTCGGCGCGGGCGGTGTCTTCGGCCTGGTCCGCGGGGGCGGCCTGGGTCAGCTGGATAGGCTGGAAATCGGTCATCGGATCGCGGTGGGAGGTGGCAGTACTACGTCAAGGGCCGCATCGGCCTGCGGCATTGGCTCGTGGCAATGGCCTGTCGCATCGGCTCGTGGCATCGACTCGTGGCATCGGCTCGTGGCATCGGCCTGCGGCATCGGAAAGCGGCGCCGGCTGCCGCCGGCGCCCTGCTCATTGCAGCGTCGCGCCGGTCGCGGCCCCGGTGTCCTTCTCGATCATGTCGACGACCCGGCAGTCGCTGCACATCTTCAGGCGATCGGCGGCGGCGCCGGCAAACGCCGGATGGCCGGCCAGCCGTCCCAGCATGGCCTCGACCATCTGCGCGGTGCCGAAGGGCTTGGCGCAGCGGATGCAGTGGAACGGCCTGGTCTCGTGCAGCGTGACGGGCTGGCGCACGGCATCGCCGGTCAGCAGGCGCGGCACCAGCGTGATCGCGTCTTCCGGGCAGGTCCGCTCGCACAGGCCGCACTGCACGCAGTTGCGCTCGAGGAAGGACAGCACCGGGCGCTCGCTGTTGTCGCGCAGCGCCTGCGACGGACAGGAGCCGACGCAGGCCATGCACAGCGTGCAGCGGCCGGTGTCGACCTGCACCGCGCCCAGCGGCGCGCCGGCCGGCAGCGGCACGGTCTCGGCCGGCAGCGGCGCATGCGCGGCCAGGTGATCGAGCGCGAAGCCCAGCGTTTCCCGCTTGGCCGCGGCGGCATGGAAGGCAGCCGGCGGCAGCGCGGCGCCCTTGGCAGCAACATTGGGCGACAAGCGCGCCAGCGCGCGATCGAGCGAGCCGGCATCGGGCGCGTCGATCAGCGTAAAGAATTCGCCGCGATAGCCCAGGCCAGTAAGGATGGCCTGCGCCACCGCCATCTGCTCGGCCAGCGCGGTGCGATATTGCGGCGCTTCGTCGCCGGTCAGCATCACCGCGACGCGGTCCGCGCCCCAGGCGATCGCCGCCAGCCACAACTCCAGGCCGACCGAGGCCGGATGGAACAGGCCGACCGGAATCACGTTCGGCGCGATGCCGTCGAGCCGGCCCGCGCGGGCCTCCCTGCCGAGCGCCAGGATGCGCGCATCGCCATGCTCCTGCCCATGCAGCAGCAGCACGGCATCACGCCCGCCCGCCTGCCGGTAGGTCGACAGCAGCGTGCGCAGGCGCCGGCCCTGATGATCGGGCTTCGGATAGGCATAGCTGATCGCGCCGGTCGGGCAGACCGTGGTGCAGGCCCCGCAGCCCACGCACAGGTTCGGCGCGACCTCGATGCGGCCCTTGCCGTCCTGCCAGCGCGAGCCGATCGCCTCGGCCGAGCAGACGTCGATACACGCCGAGCAGCCCGTGGTCCGGTTGCGGCCGTGCGCGCACAACGATTCCTTGTACTGGAAGAACTTGGGCTTCTCGAATTCGCCGACCAGCTGCGTCGCGGCGAGCGCCATCCGCTCCTGGCGAAGCGGGTCCGCGCCCGCGTGCAGATAGCCCTGCGGCGGCGCATGCCGGCCGAAGAAGGGGCTGTCGTTCAGATCGAAGACCAGGTCGAAACGCTCGCTGACCGTGGCGGCGGGCCGGTCGAAATCGATCGCCGCGGCGGCGCCGCAGGCCTTCACGCAATCGCGATGGGCGGTGCAGCGGCTCAGGTCGATCTGGTAGCTGAAGTCGATCGCGCCTTCCGGGCAGGCCTCGATACAGGCATTGCAGCGCGTGCACAGGTCCAGATCGATCGGATTGGCGCGGCCCGCGCCGGTCTCCCAGCTGGCCTCGAAGGCGCCGAGCCAGCCGCTCAACTTGTCGAGCCGGCCGCTGTGGACCGGATAGTCGCGCGTCGCGGGCGGCGTCGCGCCATCGACGGCGCCGGTGCCAGGGCCGGTGCCATTGGACCCGCCGAGCAGAACCGTCACCTGCATGCCCGCCTCGCCGAGGCGGTCAGCCCACGGCAGCGCGCGCGCGGCCGGGCCGAACACCAGCACGCTGCCGGCCGAGCGGTAGTCGACTACCGGCACCGGGTCCGGGTCGGGCAGTGCCGCGGCGGCCAGCAGCGCGGCGATCTTGGCATTGGCCGTGCGCGGGTCCTTGCGCGCGCCGCGCGACCAGCCGCCGGTCTCGCGGATATTGACGAAGCGCACCGGCGCGGTGACGACGCCGTCGGCCTGCGTCTTCGCGGCCAGTTCGGTAAACAGCGGGCGTTCCTGCGTGCAGGCGACGATCACGTCTTCGGTGCCGTCGAGCGCGGCGGTAAAGGCGCCGACCTCGCGGCGGCACAACAGGCGGTGGACTTTCAGCGGGGCGGCGCCCGGCTGGGTGGAGGCATCCGACAGTGCCGCCCCGTCAAGCGGCATGGTGTCGTTGCAATTGCAGATCAGCGTCGGCATGGTCGGTACAGCTGGCCGGCTTGCCAGCCCGCTTCTTTCGAGCGGGTCCGCGCCGGCGGTTTGTGGGGGAGTGACATTGTAGGCCCGACGCGGGGCCGGGGCTACGCAGGTTTGTCCGTAGCTGGTTCGGTATGCGGCACGGCGGGGGTGGCATCGCCCCCCGGCGCGGGTGTGGTTTGCGCCTTCACGCCGGCATCGGCGCCGTCGTCCGGGGCGATGTGCGCGCCGGCCTGTGCGGTGCCATCCGGCTCGCCGGTACCGTCCTCGGGGACATCAACGGACGATTCGGCCCCGGCTTGAGCTTGCGCTTCGTCGTCCGGAGCCGAGCCCTGACGGCCGGCAGCGGTGCCGGGCTCTTCCACTTCCTCGATCGGATCGAACAGGCCCAGCGTCTCGGACTGGCGCAGGCGCCGCAGCACATCGGGCGGAATCGGGTCCGGCTTGCTGTAGTCGTCGATATAGATATCGAGCCCGTCCATCACATTGAAATGCGGGTCGGCGAACAGCGTCTTCAGCGCGGCGCGCTTGACGGTTTCGTCGACGCCCCGTGCGACGAAGCGGGCCACGCTGTCGCCGGGCTTGAGCATCGCCACGTCGGCCAGCGTCGGTGCGGGCGGGGCTTCGGCCTCGGGCGCGACGGCACCGGCCGTTGCGTCGGCCTTCACATCGGCCTTTGCCGGAACGGCGACCGGCGCGGCGGGCGACGCGGCAGGCGGCGATACGGGTTCGGCTGCAACGGCCTTGCCCTCGCGCACGGCGGCCTTGCGGCGTGACCAGCGGGACAGGAAGGACGTTTCGGTCGAATCGCTCATGATGGAAAGTCAGGCGGCAAAGAGACGGGTAACGACATCCCTGCCGCGGATTTCAATGGCGTGCTCAGCAACGCGTTCAGTGGAGTGGTGCGTTCGGCCGTGCGCTCAATAGCGCGCCCGGTCCTGCGGCGACTTGAACGACTCCGGCCGCCGGCGCTTCTTCGGCTCGGGCCGGTAGTGCTCGGCCACATAGGCCTGCAGCCAGGCCAGCTGTTCGGGTGCGAGCGGCACGTTCTCGACCGTCTCGCCGGCATCGAGCCAGCGCCCCGCCTCGTTGTACGACAGCGAGACGGTCACCGGCAGCGGCCGGCGCCCGTCTTCCGGCTGGGTCTCGTCCATGCGCCACAGCACGAACCAGCACGGCGCCGTGGAGCTCAGGTTCAGATAGTAGCCCTCGGCTTCGTCGCGGAACAGCTCGACAGGGTAGCCGGGATAGAGCCAGCGCGCGCCCTGCTCGTCCTCGTGCAGGCAGTGCGGCTCGGTACCGAACGCGCCAAGGTCCGGCACCACCGCTTCGAGCTCCCACTTCCAGGGCTGCCAGCGGCTCGCCAGCGCGATCCTGCGCATCACGACCGCCATCGTGACGGCGGGGCGGCCGCCGGCCGGCGGCGGAGCCTCGGACTGCATCGGTTCCATGGTCAGGTGTTCTGCACGACGATGCTGGGGAACTTGCTGGTCATGTCGCGCGCCTTGTCGGCGACCTTGATCGCCACCTTGCGCGCGATGCCGCGGTAGAGCTCGGCGATCGGGCTGTCGGGCTCGGCGACCACCGTGGGCCGGCCGGAATCGGCCTGCTGGCGGATCGACAGGTTCAGCGGCAGGCTGCCCAGCAGGTCGACGCCATATTGCTCGCACATCCGCTCGCCGCCGCCTTCGCCGAAGATATGCTCGACGTGGCCGCAGTTCGGGCAGCAATAGACCGCCATGTTCTCGACGATGCCGAGGATCGGGATGCCGACCTTCTCGAACATCTTCAGGCCCTTGCGCGCGTCCAGCAGCGCGATGTCCTGCGGCGTGGTGACGATCACCGCGCCGGTCACGGGCACCTTCTGCGACAGCGTCAGCTGGATGTCGCCGGTGCCCGGCGGCATGTCGACGATCAGATAGTCCAGCTCGTGCCAGTTGGTCTGGCGCAGCAGCTGCTCCAGCGCAGAGGTCACCATCGGCCCGCGCCAGACCATCGGGTTGTCCTGCTCGATCAGGAAGCCGATCGAGTTGGCCTGCAGCCCGTGGCCCTCCAGCGGCTCCATGGTCTGGCCGTCGGCGGACTCGGGACGGCCGTCGATGCCCAGCATCATCGGCAGGCTCGGACCGTAGATGTCGGCGTCCAGCATGCCGACGCGTGCGCCCTCGGCGGCCAGCGCCAGCGCGAGGTTGACGGCGGTGGTGGACTTGCCGACGCCGCCCTTGCCGGAGGCGACCGCGATCACGTTCTTGACGCCCGGCAGCAGCTTGACGCCGCGCTGCACGGCATGGGCGACGATGTGCATGGTCACCGTCACGCTGACATTGGTGACGCCAGGCAGGGCGCGCAGCGCCGCGATCACCAGCTTGCGGATCGGGTCGAGCTGGCTCTTGGCCGGATAGCCGAGTTCGACGTCGAGCGAGACATCGCCGCCATCGACACGGATATTGCGGGCGGAGCGCGTGCTCACCAGATCCTTGCCCGTGTTGGGATCGATCACGGTACGCAAGGCTTCGGTAACCTGGTCAACGGTAAGGCTCAAGACAATCTCCGCTACTTGATATGTGGGGGAAGGCGCGTACTGTATCAAAGAGTGGCCCCGCGGCTCGGCGAGGGCCAGGAAGGCTTCGATTATCCCTGTGGTGCACAAGGGATTACACGTGCTTACAACTTTCACAGCGTGGCGCTTGTGCACGGGGCGCCATCTCCCTATTGTAGTGCCCCGAAACGTCGGCTCGCCCCGGATCCCGCCCGAGACTTCGGCGGTGCCCGAAAGCAGCCTGAATCGCCACTTGGCGCTTGCATTTTTTGGAAGCTGCTGGCGCAATTAGGCCAGTGCGTCACAATGCCTCAACCCGAGGCGCAGGCAGCCGCAGTTGAAGCACAACAATCGACAGAAGGAGAAAGCATGAAACTCAAGCTCGTCAGCCTTTCGATCGTCGCCGCACTGGCCGCCGGCTGTGCGACCGAGCAGGGTACGCACACCGCCGTGGGTACCGGTGCGGGCGCCGCCGTGGGCGCCGGCCTGGGCAACCTGATCGGCGGCAACACCAAGGGCACCGTGATCGGCGCGGCCGTCGGCGCCGCCGCGGGCGGTGCGCTGGGCTACAACTGGAACGCGATCCGGGGCAAGCTGAGCCGCGATACCGCCGGCACCGGCACCCAGATCACCGAGCAGCCGGACGGCTCGCTGAAGGTCAATATCCCCAGCCAGGTGACGTTCGATACCGACAGCGCGACCATCAAGCCGTCGTTCCGCTCGGTGCTCGACCAGGTCGCGCAGACGCTGAGCCAGCACCAGGACGTCAACGCCACGGTGATCGGCCATACCGACAGCACCGGCAACCCGACCTACAACATGCAGCTGTCCCAGCGCCGCGCCCAGAGCGTGGCCGGCTACCTGGGCGATCGCGGGGTCGCGCGCAACCGCCTGAGCGCCGAGGGCCGGGGCCAGTCCCAGCCCATTGCGGACAACGCCACCGAGGCCGGCCGGGCCCAAAATCGCCGGGTCGAAATTTTTTTGAAACCAATTCAAGGGTGATGGAGTCATAGAAACAGGTACCGCTTGCCACCGTTGCTGGCTCGCGATGGGTGGCTGACCTCCCGGGCGGTACCTGATTTCTCCTCCTTTTCCGTTGTGGAAAGCTGCGCCGGCTCAGACCGGCGCTTTTTTTTGGGCCGCACCTGGTGACGCACCGGGCCGCGCGTTTGCCCGCACGCGTGGCCGCGCGGTCCGCACCGGCGCCGCGGCCGGTGGCCGCCTCCCCCGCTTGCTAGAATGTCGGTTTTCCGCGCCGGCCCCGCCCGCGCCGCGGAACACCGATATCCAACCGCTTCCCGACCGGCATCCCCATGACAGCACGTCGCATCCTCGTCACATCTGCCCTGCCTTACGCCAACGGCCAGATCCATATCGGCCACCTGGTGGAATACATCCAGACCGATATCTGGGTCCGCTTCCAGCGCATGATGGGCAACGAGGTCTATTACGTGGGCGCCGACGATACGCACGGCACGCCCGTGATGCTGCGCGCGGAAAAGGAAGGCATCACGCCGAAGCAACTGATCGACCGGGTCTGGAACGAGCACAAGCGCGACTTCGACAGCTTCCTGGTCTCGTTCGACAACTACTACAGCACCGACTCCGAGGAGAACCGGCTGCTGTGCGAGAAGATCTACCTGGCGCTGAAGGCGGAGGACCTGATCGCCGAGCGCGACGTCGAGCAGTTCTACGATCCGGTCAAGAACATGTTCCTGCCGGACCGCTTCATCAAGGGCGAGTGCCCCAAGTGCGGCGCCAAGGACCAGTACGGCGACTCCTGCGAGGTCTGCGGCACCACCTATGTGCCGACCGACCTGAAGAACCCGTACTCGGTGGTGTCGGGCGCCACGCCGGTGCGCAAGTCCTCGACCCACTATTTCTTCAAGCTGTCCGATCCGCGCTGCGAGAGCTTCCTGCGGGAGTGGGTGGCCGACCTCGCCCAGCCGGAAGCCAGCAACAAGATGCAGGAATGGCTGGGCGGCGACGGCGAGGCTTCGACGCTGTCGGACTGGGACATCTCGCGCGACGCGCCCTATTTCGGCTTCGAGATCCCCGGCGCGCCGGGCAAGTTCTTCTACGTCTGGCTGGACGCGCCGATCGGCTACTACGCCAGCTTCAAGAACCTGTGCGAGCGCAAGGGCATCGACTTCGACGCCTGGGTCGGCCCGCATTCGACCGCCGAGCAATACCACTTCATCGGCAAGGACATCCTGTACTTCCACACGCTGTTCTGGCCGGCGATGCTGCGTTTCTCGGGCTACCGCACGCCGACCAATGTGTTCGCGCACGGCTTCCTGACCGTCGACGGCGCCAAGATGAGCAAGTCGCGCGGCACCTTCATCACCGCGCAGAGCTATATCGACACCGGCATGAACCCGGAATGGCTGCGCTACTACTTCGCCGCCAAGCTGAACGCCAGCATGGAAGACCTGGACCTGAACCTGGACGACTTCGTCTCGCGGGTCAACAGCGACCTGATCGGCAAGTACGTCAACATCGCCAGCCGGGCGGCGGGCTTCCTGGTCAAGCGCTTCGACGGCCGCGTCGACGACGCCGCGCTGTCGCACCCGCTGCTCGAGCAGCTGCGCCAGGCCGCGCCGCAGATCGCGCAGCTGTACGAGGGCCGCGAATACAGCAAGGCGCTGCGCCTGGTGATGGAGCTGACCGACGCCGTCAACGCCTTCGTCGATGCCGAGAAGCCGTGGGAACTGGCCAAGGACGAGGCGAAACGCCCGGCCCTGCATGCCGCCTGCTCGGTGTCGCTGGAAGCGTTCCGCCTGCTGACGGTCTACCTGAAGCCCGTGGTGCCCAACGTCGCGGCCGGCGTCGAGGCCTTCCTCAATGTCGAGCCGCTGGACTGGCGCGCGATCGACCGGCAGCTGAGCAGCGCCAGCCCGATCAAGCCGTACTCGCACCTGATGACGCGCGTGGACGCCAAGCAGATCGAGGCGCTGCTGGCGGCCAACCGCGACTCGCTGCAGGCCGCGCCGGCGGCCGGCGCGGCCG
>Ga0065721_10052007_pt1 | contig 12938 bp, 12 predicted proteins | sample Mesricmetagenome_FD_59108 | JGI IMG/M metagenome (GOLD analysis project Ga0065721, IMG submission 59108) | Mesophilic microbial community from rice straw/compost enrichment Sample: eDNA_1 v2 (version 2) | ecosystem: Engineered > Solid waste > Grass > Composting > Bioreactor | place: USA: Davis... | reverse complement strand
GTTATTGGACAGATCAAATACCCTCTCGTAGACGGGCGTATAGGCATATGCATCACAGCACTCAAAATTCAACCGGACATAGCCCTGCTTTAATGAATTGTGAATCAGCTCGGGGCTGTCTACGCACAAGCAGTAGTAGATTTTGTCGGGCTGATCTGCAAACACTAGCGGCGCGTAATACTTCGGAGACAGCAGCCATCTGGCCACTTCCCTAAGCTTGTCCTCGTTCTCCCATCCGCTTTTCCAAGCGAACGTTACGGTAAACTTGAATTCCTCCAGCTCGATTTCCTGAAAATAACCCCGGTCCCTTCCTCTGACCCGCTGCTTGCGGATCGATCTCCCGGCGGCAAAAGGCTCGCTTAGCATACCGGATTCCATATTGACGTTAACGATGCCGAAATCGTCCGATCTCTGCCCGTTGAACGTAAAGTACATGCTCGATCGTATAGTCAAAGTCGATTCACCTCCTTATAAACGATTGCCTCGCTGCGACTGCGTCCGGATATGCTTGAACAGAGCCTTCGCTCCAGCTTCCCCGCCTTCCAATCGCTCTATCCGAATATCGTACTCATAATGGTTGGTTACAGGTCCGGAAGCTCCCGTTCCCGACAACAAAAAACGCGGTCCGGCGTTCATACGCTGTGCCACGCTCGCAATCATCTGCTGAACAAACGATCCCGGGTCCTTAATGACCGCTTCTCCCTTCCGAAGTACGGACAGCACCTCGTCGGATTTCAGCATGCCCCGCCACCACTTGGCCGTAGTTGTTCCTTCGACCCCGACCTCTCCTCCTTCGTGAAATTTCTTCAAGTTTGTGGATTGAACAGTTACCATAAGAGATTCCACAACCTTCGCCCCTACTGTTGCAGCGCTAGGCGTGACTGGAGGTCGGGACGGAGGAACGTTCGGTTTGGATATACCCGTAATTTCATTTGCAATATTCTGAAATCTCTGTGCATCCGCCAGCTTTTCGACAAGATTGCGATCTATGCTTGCTCCGATTGCGTCCATGTAAAGCTGCACATTGTTGGAAAACTGCAGCAGGGTATTTTGCATTTGGGCGGTATTATTTTCGAGAAGCGCTTGTTTTAAGGCAGCATAGTACATGTCTGCAGCCAAATCGTTCTGCCACTTCTGTTCAGCCGCATCTTTAGCAACTTTGATCTCGTCCTCTTTGTTTTTGAGCAGATCGTCATAGTCCTGCTCCCGCAGGCTTCTGGTCCGGTCCAGTTCAAGCTTGCGGATCTCCTCCACCTTATCGGCCAGTTCCTGCTCCAACTGCTCTCTCTTGTACTGTCCCTCAATGGAATTGTCTAAGGAAAGAACAGCGATTTGCTTTCGCAGTTCAGCCTCTTCCTTCTGCAGCTTGGCCCGGTTATCGCTGAAATCCTCTGCCTCGTTTTCACGTCTCAAAAGCTTTTTGCGTTCCTCGATGTACCCTCTATAAGCGTCAAGTTGATCGTCTAACGCTTTCTGCGCCGCTTTGCCCTGCTTGGCATAGAAGTCTTCCAAAGCTGACATAGCGTCTTTCGCCGAAGATTTGACCGAATTCTCCCAAGCGGAGACTGCCTGAGCTTGTTCCAGAGTATAATTCTTGACATACTCCCTAAGCACTTCAAGCTTAGCTTGCGCCCGATATCTCTCTTCGTCGGTCAACTGGGTCGATAGCTTGCGCTCCAGTTCTACAATATCCTGGTTGTATCTCTCGATGCCTTTGGTCAACGTGTCATAGATTTGCTGATCGAGTTCGGCGGCTTTCTTCCTCTCTTCCTCCGAATCGATGTTGCCCAAGAGAGACTTCGCATATTTGAGTTCCTCCAAGGTCTTGTCGAATCCGGAGACAAGGGCTTCCGCTTGTGATTTCCCCTGCTGCTCGGACTCTTGAACCAAGTTCTCTTCAACTTGATTTCTCCACTTTTTCAACGCTTCGAGATTAACGCTGTAAGCGTCCTTCTCCTGCTTGCTGCTATTCTTGTTTTGAATGACGGCATTGGCCTTTGCAATCTGGTCATCTATCCCTTTGAGCTCTTGGGCCAACGCCTTAACGATTTCATTGGAATATTGAGCGAGAAGCCTTTTCTCTTCTTCCGTATTGATCTCGCCCAGCAGAGCGATCTTATGCTTCGCTTTGTCCTGCTTCCGGTTCGAAGCCGCTGCAATCTTGTCCAGACCGATCTGGAGTGCGTCGGCCAAATCCGTAGTTGCCGTTCTAAGCTGCGAAGCAGTGTCGGCGATCTCACCAGCTAGCTCGAGATAACGTCCTACGAAATCTTCAAGTTCCTCCGCGCTATGACCCAACCGGGCGGATCTCCCGACCCGGGACAGGGCAAGCAGTCGCTTCTCGACATCGGCGACGACTTCTCCGTCGCTGTCAACCAGTCCGGTTTTGGTCAGCTTTGTTCTTAGGCTGTTCCGCTCCTGTTCCTGTTCGCTGCGCAGCTTGTTTAACGCTTTCGTAAGCTCGGAATACAAAGAGATCCGGTTAGCCAGGCGTTTATCGTACAAACCGCCTTGGGCGATGGCCAACTGAATCGCGTCCCCATTCTCATCCAACAGCCGATTGTACTTATCGACTTCAAGCTGCGCTTTGGAGAAGTTAAGGTTGGGTTTGTATTTCGAAGTGGATGACGGGTTCGAACCGCTTGTGCCTCCGGTGCTGATTGGGTTTTTGAGAAAAGCGAGTGCAGCTTCTTTCTCTTCGATCAGCCGATCCAGCTCCTCCTTCTCTTTCTGTTCTTCTGGAGTTAGGACCCGATCCTTGTTCACAGCCCATTTGGTTCCGAATAAAGCATTGAATCCCTTTAAGACCGCCGAGAAATACTGCTCGTGCATTTTGCGCTTATTTTCCAGTTCATCCCGCGTTGCTTTGGTCGACTCGATGGACTCTTCCAATTCCGCAATCCGCAGCTTTCGCTGCTCTTCCGCAACCTCTTTAATCAACTGCCCTTTTTGGAATGTAAAATCGTTCGTTTCCGCCAGATATTGAGACAGTTTCGGGTATTGGGTGATCAAATCGGCCACCGCTTCCGAAGACAGCTTCTCCCCTTTGCTTAGCTTCTGGTAAGTATCCTCCAGCGAACCCAACTCTTTAATCGAATCCTTCGTAAACTGCTTAACTTCGTCCGAAGACATCGAAGCTTTCTTGGCCGTTGTGTCGAACATGGCAAGAAACGATTCCCTGAAAGAATCTGTTACTGGGGTAAAGCGGTTAAAATCATCCATCATCCGCAAGGCTGAGGCTCTTATTTTTTCCATACCTTCTATATCCCCGGCCTTTTTCGCCTCATTAAAGTCCGCCAGAAGCCAATCCAGCCCCATACCTCTCAGACTGTCGAAAGCCGACTTCAAGTCGTCGATCTGCAAATCGATATCTTTGCCATTGCGGGCAACAGAGTCAAGAAGTCCCTCCATAAACGCTCTTTGCGTGTCAGTTACGCGAGCTCCGTCACCTTCTATTGTCGACAAATAACCGTCTAATTCCGTTCTTAGCACAGCTGTCGTCTCGAATAAGGCTATCTTAAGGTTTCCTCTCTTGGTTTCAATACCTTTGATCAACTCATCGATATCGTTTAATGCCTTCTCTTTTATACCGGCGTAAATAGCAGCGTCGCTACTATTGGTTGTGGATTGTTCCTTTTCCCTATACTTTTCTGCTTTAAGTTGCAGCTTCTGGATTTTAGCCTCGTCTTTACTAATCGATTTCTCGGTATTCTGAATCGTATCCGTTCGCTCGCTATCCTTGAGCTTTAACTTTAGCTTATCCAGTTCATGCTGAGCGGCAATTTCCTCGTTCAAAGCATCAATTCTAATCTGAATGAGTGCGCTGGAAGTTGCATAAGCGTCCCCTTCCGCACTAATTGCGCTTGCTGCTACTCCGTAGGATTTGACAAGTTCCGTCTGAAGGGATAACAGTTTCTGTTTTTGTTCGATCGTTGCATACCCGGTTTCTTGCACAGCACGCAAGGTTTCATATTCTCCTGCCAATTGCCGCAGCTCATCTCTTTGCTGCTTCAACGAGTTAACATGATCAAGGTTGATCCGTTCTGCTTCCTTCGTTTTATCATTCGTTCCTGAGAAAGCTTTATATAACTCTCCTAGCCCCCAGACTATTCCGGTTATAATTGCAAGAGGAAGAATCGCCTTTCCTAATGACATAAATGCGGATGCGAGCACTTGCGTGCTTGCTCTAACTACCCCCTGAGAGGCGGCTACATGTGTAAACATAGTAGCAAGGGCAGCTAATTTCGTTTTTAGAGACGTAAGAACACCCTCATTAAATGAAGCTATAATGGTCATCGAATCCATTAGGGAAACCGCATTGCTCAGAGCCCCCGAAAGCCCCCCCGAAGCGGCTTCGCCAGAAACAGCCTCTGCCGAACGTGCGCTGGCTTCGGCCGCAAGCGCCTGAATCCGCACCAACTGCTCTCCCAAGGCGTTCCATTCCGTATAAGCGGCCATGGCCGACGTTCTGACCGCCTCGCCCAGGCTCGCCATGCCGGCAGCCGCCAGCTCCGTTTGTACGGAGAGCTCCGTCATTGCCTCTCTTGCCCTATTCAAGTCCGTCAAGATACTGAGCATCTTTTGATCCAGATTGATTTTTAACGACAACGACTTAAAAGCCGGATGCTTCTCCAGCTTCTTCATCGCCTGATTAATATCCCGTATAGTCGCCTCCTGATTCAGCGACACGGACAACGTTGCTTTCAAATCGTTTCCATTTGCCAAGTTCGACTCCCCTCCCTCTGTAAGACATCGCTAATCTATTCATCCTTGTAAATTCCGTCGAACAGTCTGCATACCGCTTCATACTCCAGCGCGGCTTTACCCGACCATGCTTCCGGACACTCGTCGACACACTCTTTCAGCACGAGCAGCATCTCCCGATTCGTTTCGTTCTCTTCAATGACGAACTCCTCCAGCAACAGTTCTTGCAGGTCGCTGCGAAAGGCTTCGGGATCGATGATGTCCGCCTGACCGCTGCCGTTCTCGTCCGGCTCAACGACAACGATATCGCCGTTCTCATCCAATCTCGCATGCTCCTTGATCAGATCCATTCTGAATTTCTCGAATTTCGCCTGATGCTCTCCCAAAATCTCTATCAATCGAACCCTCATGCGCGACTTCTTGCCAGCCAGAGTAAGATGCTCCAGCAGCCACTTCGAATAAAACTCGATTTCTCCGTATTTGATCTTCATTGTCCGTTCTCCTTGCCTTTTTCGTTAGGCCAGGTTTCAAGCTGAGCCTGCATATTTCGATTTACCTCTTGAATGGCCGCATTCAGCTTGTCCAACTCTTGCTGGGGAAACTCGTTCAAGATTTGCTCCATAACCCCTAAGTCAAGCAGTTTCTCGCCCACGCCTATCATCTGTCCCAAATCTTCAGGAATGATGCTGCCAAGCGTGGTGAAGTGCTTAAGCAGAAGCATGTAGTACACGAATACCATCGCTCCGCTGCCGAGCTTCCTGCCGCCTTCCTTCATCGCGTTCAGAATATCCAAGTAGTCCAGCACCAGCTTCTGGATCGACGTTTTCCTGAAACGTTGGTAGATCTCGATGTAGTCTCCCGTGCTCAGATCTACCCGCTTAAGCGAGCCGAACTCCTTGTCGTGCTTCCGGTTAATGCCGGTCATCGTTAATTTCGTTTGCTTTGCTGCCATATTGGTATCCTCTCCCGCTCGTTATTGGATGTTATCTTAAAGCCCACAATGCCGTATCATGAGCTTTAAGATAAATATAAAGGGAGAGACAAGTCTCCCCCTTTATGTATTGAGTATGAGAATTAGATCACTTCGTCCTGATCGTAGATCAGCATGCTCCACAGATCGTTCGACACAGGGTCCTTCAGCGCCTCAAGATTCAGGTCGAGTACCGCAGGGTCACCCTCCACGGCCAGATTCAGGTTAAATGCATCCTCGAACTTGGCGTTCGGAATCGTAATCTGTGCAGCGAAATCCTTCTTCGTGAACTCGTCGCGCACGAGGCAATCCAGAACGACCTTGAACGTTCCGCCGAAAGCGTCGGACGTTACCTTCAGCTTCTTGGCGGATGCGTCGGAGGTTGCGCTGTAATACACCGACAGTACCTTGCCGTCCGCGAAGTCGCCCGCATAGAGGGTCAGATTTTTGCCGGAAATCGCATATTCGCCGGTAGCCGGAGTACCGCTCGTATAGACGACCTCCTCGCCCAGAGTGCCGTCCGGATTCAGTTCGAACACGCCGATCGGCGAGCCGACCGGTGTTTTATCCAGAGCCGCACCATTCGAAGCGACTTTGACATTTTCAATAACATGAACCGGGGATACGCCTTCGGACAAAACGTTCCCGGTCAGCATCGCCAGAGCCTTATTGTCGAAAATCGCGTCTTGAAGCTTGATCTTGGATTCCCGGTTACCGGAGAACCCGACCAATTTCGGATTGCCGAAGCCGCCGCGAGAATATACCGTTTCGCCGGTCGTTTCGAGGCCGGAAGTTTTCAACGTACGAAGCGTAGTTACCGGCTTGCCGGTCACGAGGTTATAGAAGGTTGCGATGCCTGCATCGCGAATTGCCCAACGGTTAGGTGTTGCCATAGTTCATCAATCTCCTTAAGTTTTGTATTTTTTGCTCCAATGGATATTGGATAGGTTGATTTTCTGACCATCCACATGGCCAGAGTAAATGCCTTGCAAAGTAAATAAGTAGTAATCCACCTGCTCGAGTCTGTTCAGCGCATCGTAAAATTGGAAAATCGTCAGATCGAAGACGTTAAAAATGTTAACGCCGCTCGACTTCCAGGCGACTCCCGAGATTTTGCTGACCAGGTCGAAGATTTGCTCTTTGCGGCTTAAGATTTCCTGTTTGCCCTTTTGCAGCTTCTCGATCAGCGCTTTGGCTTTGGCGTTTCCCGGGCTGAACTGCTCGCGCTGGAACTGGATGTTATGGGAATACATGATCAGACTTTGAAAATAGTCAAAGCTGCCCTCATCCAGTCGCATGTCAGGATCGTCCCCAAAATAAAGATGAGCCCCGTCGGGGCTTTCTCGCAGCGTCGGTTCCATCCCGAAAAACAGCTCCAATCCCTGCTTCGCCTTTTGCCAGAACTCCTCGTTCAGCATGCTGTTGATCAAAAACAGCTCGAAGTTGGTCACCCGGCTGGCCGCCGGCTCCTCCAGCGATGCCCTGTTGACCAGCAGCACGGAAATCAATGCATCGTACTTTCTGCTTCCGATGCCCGCGATCGTTCGCAGCGTGGGAACGCCGAATAACAGCCCGTTCCCTAAATCTACGGGAAGGCCGGCAAGCAGTTTTAACTCCATGTCATGATCCATTCTCATTCACCGCGATCCGTTAGCCGAAGTCAACAGGACGATACTTCAAGGTTAGTCCGTAATAGCTCGCATCCAGGCCAATTTCGTTCATTCCGGCAAACTGCAAGCGGCCGATTCCGATGCTTCTCTCCCGACTCAGCATCCCGTCGATTTCCGCAGCGATGTAATCCGTCCTCAACAGCTCGTAATTCGTGCGCAGCAATTCCTTGTGCGCCACCACGCCAACGGTGAGGAAGCCGGCTCTCATAGCCGAACTGCCAACGCCGTTAAAATCGTTCAGCGCGATCGTGATCCAAGTTCTGACCTCATTCTCATTCCCCGAGCCGATCGGATTGTACGGATACAAGTAAATGCTCTCGTGCAGAAGCTGCTCTGGATTCGTCACGTCCGGCTGCGCCAAATAATCGCTGTCCGAATAAAACACGGCTTTACAAACGTTCGGATTGCCAATCAACCGTTCCGCAACGATCGTTTTATACGCGGCCAACTCTCCCAATCTGGACATCTAACCCTCCTTTCCTTTTGTCCCGCCAACATGGGTCATAGAGCGAATCGTCGCCCCCTGCTGCTTATCGGACACCTTGATCGGTTGTTGCATCTATAGGTGGCAACCGTACGACAAGATCAAAAAAGGACACCCCGATTACTCGGAATGTCCTTCGTCTGCTTTGCCCGGCTTGCCGCCGTCCGTCCTAACCCCATCGTACCTGCCGTCCACCTCTTGAGCGATATTGCGGTAGGCGATCGTCTCCTCTACGATCGGGTCGACGTTCGCCTGGATGCGGATTTCCCATTTCGGGTGCAGTCGCCTCGCGGCTTTGGCGCCGGCTTCTTCCTCGTCCGCCTCCGCCGGCTCCTCGCTCAGCTTGCGGGCCAGCAATTCTTCGGCTTCTTCGCGCTCCAATTCGTTCGCCTCCTTCGTCACTAGGATGGTCGAATGCGCTTCATCTCATGTGCTAGTCAGTTCCCGACTCAACTCGTCGTGGATGCGGCCGTTCGAGGCGAGCACGTTGCGCACGGCAAGCTGGTAGGGCTCGCCGCCGAAGTCGGACATTCGTCCGCCCGCTTCTTGGACGAGCAAAGATCCGGCCGCGACATCCCAGGCGCTCAGGTTGTGCTCCCAGAACCCGGACAGCCGCCCCGCCGCAACGTAAGCGAGATGCAGTGCCGCCGAGCCCGCCACGCGCAGATTGCGAACCTTCGGCGCGATAGCCTGAATGTCCGCCAGATTGGCGGGCAAGGCTGCGTGCGGATCGGCTGGGAATCCGGTCGCGACCAAGCTTTGGCTCAGCGTCTCTTCCTGCGACACGCTCATCTTGCGGCCGTGCACGTATGCGCCTTTGCCCCGTTCGGCGACGAACAGCTCGTCCCGCGACGGATCGTAGACGACTCCGACGATCACTTCGCCCCGATGGGCCAGCGCGATGGAAATCGAATAGAAAGGAAAGCCGTGCACATAGTTCGTCGTTCCGTCCACCGGGTCGACGATCCACAAATACTCGGCTTCGCTTACCGCCTCCAGCGCCTTGGCCGACGCTTTCGGACCCGGCTCCACACCTTCTTCCCCTAAGAAAGAATGGTCGGGAAAATGGGTAGCGACCAAATTGCGAATCATTCTCTCCGCGCCCTTGTCCACTTCCGTGACCAAATCCTGCGCCGAATATTTCGTATCCAGTTGGGTTATATTTCCGCTCTTGCTTTTGATCCACTCCCCGGCTTTGGCCGCGCAATTGACGGCTACCGCGGTGAAGCTCTTGCCGCCGATGACGCTTTCCGGTTGATTGGCGTTCATGAATTCATCCCTCTAATCTTCGAAATCGGTTGCAAGGACCAGGTTGTCCTTCTTCTAATCATATACGAAAACGGCAGCGAGCGGTTGCGGCGTTCGCTTACGGACCGCCTTATTTTCCGCCCGACTTTCCCTTATCATAGCTTATTGTCCCCGTATCCACAAAGTTTTATAGGAAAGAGCCTTCCCCGCCAAAAAGCGAGAAAAGCTCTTCTCCCGGTCGAGGCCAACTCAGCCTACGATATTATACCCATTGTCGACATGAATGACTTCGCCGGTAATTCCTCTCGCCCACGGGCTCATGAGGAACAGCGCGGCGTCTCCGACGTCTGCGGCTTCCGTGTTGCGGCGCAGCGGCGCCTTCTCTTCGACGTGCTTCAGAATCGTGTTGAAGCCGGCGATTCCTTTGGCCGCGAGCGTGCGGATCGGACCTGCCGAGATCGCGTTCACCCGAATGCCGCTCGGTCCTAGGTCGCTGGCCAGATAACGCACCGACGCCTCCAGAGCCGCTTTCGCGACGCCCATGACGTTGTAGTTCTGAAGCGTGCGCTCCGCGCCGAGGTAAGTCAGCGTGACGACGCTGCCGCCTTCGGTCATGAGCGGATACAGTCTCTGCGCCACCGCGGTCAGCGAGTAGACGCTGACGTCGTGCGCGAGAGCGAATCCGGCGCGCGACGTGTTGACGTACAAGCCGTCCAGCTCTTCCGCCTTCGCGAAGGCGATGCAGTGCGCGAGGCCATGGACGACGCCGACCTCTTCCTTCAGCTTCGTCGCCAGCCCCTCGATCTCCTCATCGGAAGACACGTTGCATTGCAGCGTCAGCGAGCCCTCGATCGTGCCGGACAGCCTCTTGACCCGTTCCTCCACCCGCTCGTTCTCGTATGTAAAAATCAGTCTGGCTCCTTGCGATGCAAGCGCTTGCGCGATGGCCCAGGCAATGCTGCGCTCGTTGGCGACGCCCATGACCACGATATTTTTCCCCTCAAGCAAACCGTTCATTTCGCGGAAATCCCCCTCTTCGCAAGTAAGAACGCCTCTTCGCTGCCTTGCGGACGGACAGGCATCCTTCATTTTCCAACGTACCTTATTTCCAAAGGGAATGCAATAATGAAATGCGCCGGCGGAATGCTTGAGCGGCGGGATTATGTCCGGATCTCCACGGTGCCTCCGTCAAGCACGCGAACAGGCTGCCCATCCGCTTCCAACGAGCGAAAATGCTCCATCAACCGCAGCAGCGCGTCATCCTTCTTCTTCGCTTCGATCATGACGTCCAGGGCCGGCGTTGTCCCAGCGATACCATGCAGAAACTCAAGCAGATGCTCCGGCTCGACGTAATCGGCGTGACCGCGAGGGTCGGAGGTGCTCTTGGGGCTGGAAACGTGAATTTTCGGCGGGAGCTTAAGGTCGGAATCGGCGCCATGGACGACGTTCCATTCGAGCCGCTCCCACGTCCGCATAATTCTCGGCCACAGCTCCACGGTCGTCTCGCCGCCCCGGTTCACCGCATCGTGATGAATGTCGAGCACCATCGGCACTCCGACTTCCTCGGCGATGCCCAGCGTTTCCTCGGCCGTGAACGTTTTATCGTCGTTTTCCAGCGTAATGCGGTTGGCGATTCTCGGCTCGATGAGACGGAATTGCTCGACGAAACGTTTTCCCGCCGTATCCTTGTCTCCATAGCTGCCGCCGACATGGATATTGTTCAGCGCCCGACCGTCCAGTCCCATCGCTTCAAGCATCCGCACATGATGATCCAGATCGTTGACCGATTTCTCGAACACGTCCTTGCGCGGCGTATTCAACACCGTAAAATGATCCGGATGAAAAGACACCCGCATCTCGTGCTCGCGCACGAAAGCCCCGACCTCCGCGAACGATGCCGCCAGAGCCGGGTACGGGTCCCAATCCCGCAAGTCCTCGTGGGTGGCCAGCGGAATGAGCTTCGAGGTCATCCGGTACACGTGAACGCCCAAGTATCGGTTATGCTTCAGCAGTCTCAGCGTGTTGCGCAAATTTTCCTCGGCAATCTTCTCGAGCCTGCGCAGACCCGCTTCCCGGTCCGCCAGCTTGGAGAAGCTCGCCATCGTCATCGTTCTCGAAGGAGAGGCATTCTCCACATGCACGGACATTGCGACATAGCCGAAACGGACGATCATGCTCGTTCACACCCCCGGAAATAGGCTTGAGGGTTCTAGGATTGCTCTCCGAAGAACATTTCATGTGCGAGCGCGGTCTGGACTCTTGCTTCCTCCTCGGTCAAACGGCGAACAAGCTCCATCTCCACCTGCGTCACTTCTTCCCCTTGGAAGTTGATCTCGGCGATTGACGCCACTATGCGCACAATGGCAACCGCTTGGTTATCCGGCGTATAGGCGATAACTTTCTGCCCCGTCGGGAACACGCGGAACTGCTTTTTGACCATTTTGCCGCGGCCGTATTCCAACAGTTCATATAATTCCTGATCGGATTTAAATTTGCACACCGAATTGAACTCCGTTTGAAAACCCATGGCGTTCCCTCCTGACTCGTTGGCGCGTCTGTCTCCGCTTCGCGGCTGCTCTCGCGCTTTTCCTGACATTCATTATACCCTCCGGATGGGATGCAGGGAAAGGGAACGGCCGAAAAGAGGTGGACGTTTGCGAGCGTACCGTCAAGCCTTCGCATTCGGGATTCGAGGCCGCGCCGGTTATCCACTTGTGCATAATTCCCGCCGATGCAACTCATCCAACTTTACCCACAAGTAATAGTCGGTTTATTCACAATATTCAGGCATTTTTCCACAGTTAAACCCCAGGTTATCCACTTTTGTTGAAAAGAACTCTGTAATCTCGGTGTTGGCTCCGATTTTTCCACATGTGGATAAGGAGTTGGTCAGCCCCCTATTATTACGGTTGTTCTATTTTCGGTGAGCTTACACGGAGATATCCTTCATAACAGACATTGCTCATTCGTGACATTTCCTCCCAACTGGGTTAAAATGGGGCCATACGCGTGTGAAGCACACCGCTCTAGTCCTTCGTGGATTGGGGCGGTTATTTTTTTGACGAGGAGCGGATGGTCGTGAACGATCGATTTGAAACGGAATACAGCGCTTGGCTGGCCAAGCATGTTGGCGAAAGTCGCGGAGAGCGACTGCGCAGACTCAGAACGCGCCATGGCTTTGGAGAGAAGCTGCTCCTTCAGCAAGCCTGGTGGCCAGTCGTCGAAAACCTGGATTTCCTCTATCCGGAGTACGAGATTGTCGCCCCGGACGGCAAGTACTATTATTTGGATTTTGCCTATATTCGCTCTCCCAAGCCAACATGCCTCGAAGCCGACAGCTTCGGGTCGCATGCTCGCGACGCCGACCGCGATACGTTCTCACGAGGATTGGATCGGCAGAACGAAGTCGAGCTTGCCAATTGGAACATTTTGCGTTTTTCCATCGATAAACTAAAGGAGGATCCGCTCTCCGCCCAACAACATATCCGCCGAATGATGGAACAATGGTATGGAGAGGAACGACCAGATTTGCTCGCGCTTCCCCTCTACCAACGGGAAATCGTCCGCCTGGCCGTACGATCCGTTACTCCGATCACGAATGCGATGGCCTGTGAATGCTTGGGCAAGAAACGCACCTTCGTAAGCGAACAGATTGATGAACTGGTAAAGGAAGGTTGGTTGGAGCCCGCCAGCGGCAAGCAGCGGATTAGAAGCTATAAACTAGGTAGTCGGGGGCGCGATTTGTGAGTTGAGCCTATTTGGGGCGCGTTGTGCCGTACTGCGTGCTTATTCCTCAGTAGCTAGGGTCGGGGCGGCTTATTAGCGCCGCCCAGCGCGCTTATGCGCCCCTCCCCCCCCCCCC
>Ga0065721_10006402_pt1 | contig 12942 bp, 9 predicted proteins | sample Mesricmetagenome_FD_59108 | JGI IMG/M metagenome (GOLD analysis project Ga0065721, IMG submission 59108) | Mesophilic microbial community from rice straw/compost enrichment Sample: eDNA_1 v2 (version 2) | ecosystem: Engineered > Solid waste > Grass > Composting > Bioreactor | place: USA: Davis... | reverse complement strand
GGGGCTGATAGGTTTTATCCATGGATCTGCGTAACCCTGATGTCGTTTGATAACTGGAATGAATTCTGATAAGGGGACGGATTATACAGATTGAGGGAGCGCTGGCCTAGCTTCGTATTGGCGGGATGGGATGGCTGGCCCCGCTCAAGAATGAGAAAGAGTGGGCACGGCCGGTTGCATACCCTTAAAATGCAGCTGGAACTGAGTTGGAAATGTAGAGTTGATCATGCGAGTACTTTTTATAAAGCAATTTCCCGACAAGTCAGAGGTTGATCTTGCCTTACGCTTACATTCAATGGGTGTTTACATTCGTGTACTAAGCGATAAAAAATCCTTGGGGCGAGATGAACTTTCGGCTGCAGGAATTCATATCGAATCCGTGCCTTACCGAAGCAAAATATCACTTGGCTTCATCTGGCAGATTCGTCGTATTCTGGATCAACACGAGTTCGATATCATTCATTCAACCGACGGGAAGGGATTGGCGAACGCCATATGGGCTTCTTATTTCAGATCGGTGAAGATTGTCGGTTACCGCGGAACTCTCGCAAAAGTCCGTCGGAGTGACCCCAGCTATTGGCTTGGCCTCTTAAATCCACGCGTTAATCATGTGGTATGTGTCAACCGGCCTATTTACGACTACATGCACAACTTTTTTCCTGCGGAAAAGTTATCACTGAACTACAAAGGTTACAGCCTTTCATGGGCTGACGAAGCTGTTAATGGTGTTGTAGAGCCTTTGGATTTTCCTGAAGGTGCGTTCGTTGTAGGCTACATCGCCAACACCCGTAATCGGCCATTCAAAGGGCTGAGCATACTCGTAAGGGCTATGCACTTACTCAATGAGCCGAACATATATTTACTCTTTATTGGCGATTACGATGAAGATGTGCTTGCTCAGGCGAAGCAGGGCAGCGCAGCTGATCGTATCCTGTTTTTAGGTTCCCGTGAGAACGCTGCCGGCTATTTACGCTACGTCGACGCCTTCGTATTGCCGTCTACCCGGGATGGGTTGCCCCGCGCAATGAAAGAAGCTATGGCCCAAGGTGTGCCTGTTATCACTTCAAATATTATTGGGCCGACTGAGCTGGTTATCCATGAAGAGTCAGGTCTTTGGGTTGAAGCTGATAATCCGCAAGCTATTGCTGACGGAATTCGACAGCTTTATGAGTCGCCCGCGCTGCGAAAAAAACTTGGTGACGCGGGGCGACAGCGCCTGATCGACGAGTTTTCTGCGGAGAGTTTTGTGGCCAAAACCTACGCGTTATATCAACGGTTAATGTCATCGGATGCTGATAACGTATAGCAGAGTTTCTTGCTTGGTATGAGTTTACAGCGGCTTGAATATTGAGCGCTTCCGTATTCCGTTAATCGGAAGCGCTGTTTAGGCCAGATGCAAGCTTTGCATAGAGTGGCGCGCCGCTGAGTTCGATGGTTTTTATTGGTCGGCCCAGATAATTCCATGCTTCCTCATAATGCACATCCAGTGGTCTGGTGGTGTTCTGCGTCGACCATGCCATGAGATATCTTTGGTTTTCCTTCGAAAATTCCAGCAGAAAATCATCGGGATCGCTGGCAAGTCTGCGCTCAAATCGGGAGTCCCCCAGGAGGTTCAGGAAGAATGCCAGAGCATCAAATGCGGGACGCTGTCGAAAGTTATCCTGATCATCAACCAGACCATATCCTTTGGCAGAGAGTTGCCACCAGAAAACTTGATCGACATAACCGGAACACAGGGTAATCGCCAGATAGCGCAGCATGTAATGCGCATATACCTCTTCAGGTTCACCGGAAGGACGTTTCTGCCAGCGGGCCGTTACATAAGGGCAGACAATGGGGGACCAGACGTCGGTATTTTCCAGCGGCCAGTTCACTTCGGAAATAATTACTTTGTCGTTGCAGGCAGAGGATGAGCGCGCAATGGCTTTGAGTAATTGAGCTTTCTCCAGTGTAGAGAAGCTACCCTGATGATTTTCCGGAGCGCCTCTACGATCGACGTACAGTAAATGGGAGAGTGCATCGAACTGGAAGGTCGGATCAATTTTCTTCAGTTCCGCAAAGGCGGAGATAATTGGTGCGTATTCAAAGTCGATACAGGCAGGGCCGGTAATTTTGATAGCTGGAAACGTCTTTTTATATTCGAACGTGACGGCAAGTAACCCACGTAACTCAGCCAGATTCCATATGCCCCACTTGGCTCTGTTATACGCATGAGTGACCTCAATGCAGTCGACTTGCGTCGCGATTTGGGGAATGATGAAATCCAGAAAGGCTTTCCATTTTTCCGGCTCCAGAACTGCCGTCCTGTCCTGAAGCAGGGCTGCCATAACTGAAACACCGCGGGCGTGCAATGAATGAATGAGGTCGATAGTGCTAGCCCAATGGTGAGGCGTTTCGTGGCGATAGAATCGCACAAGCACAGGAGGCCGCCCCAGTGTGTCCAGAAGTTGTCGTTCCTGCGTTGTATAAGAAGTCTCCGGATTGAGAGCAACGCCAATCCGCCCTTTCATCTCGATCGGGGCTGCAAAGGCTGTGGAGCGTAACTGGCGGTACTGACTGATTACTTTGGGTAGCTTTACCAGAGTGCGCGCGAAGGTCCGCATCAGATCTGCCAGATTTCGCTCCTTATTCTTCTCTTCTTTTGATAGCGCGATCATGGGTTGTGCGGTTTTTTCATCCCACAGCCAGTAATCTTTATTGTGCAGGTAGGTGTAGCTGTTTTTCTTGTGCCTGTTTTTAAGGTGCCGGATAGGATGGCGAAATTTTCTACTGTTTCTATGGCGAGTGAAGATAGCCCGCTGTTGTTTGTGAAGCTTGGCAAGTTCCGGAGGCAGTTCTGTATGGCCCGCGTAAATCTGCAGAAAAAAATGCAGGTAATTTCCCGGCAGGATGGGGCGTGCTAAATCAACCGCCCGGGCTTTATCAGTGATGCCATCTTCAAAAAACTGGTATCGATTTAAGTCGATAAAGCTGGGGGACGACCAGCTTCCATCGGCATTCTTTGGTAAGAGAATGTTTTGATTTCCCAGGTCGCCGTGCATGAAGCCAGCGTCATGCATTTTTCTTATGGCTGGAGCCACCAGCAAAAGCAGATCCATGAGCCGGGCGGAATCTTTATGCTGATGATAAATTTCGAAGAGCGCGTCACGAAAACAAATGGCTGGTTCGAAAAGGCATAAATAGTAACTCTCGACTAATCGGTTGCCATCCCACTCCTCAAGTGTTGCGATGGGTGTGGGGGTATTAACTCCACAGTTAATCAGTCTCTGCGCAGCGATATACGACCTTTCTGCCTTGGATTTATTCTTTTTGTCATAGAGATCTTTCAGCGTGCTTTGTTTGCTGAAGACTTTAATCGCGATCTCCTGCTCGATGCCGTTGAGTGTCAGAGATGTTTTGACAACATAATCCTTGCCATGAGAAATCCGCTGAGATGCCTCGATCAATGGCTGGATGTTGGCCAGATGCACCAGCAATTCGTCGGTGCAGACGTTCTCGTTAATGAGCGCTTGATATCTGCCGACAGAGCATGCTCTTGTTTGGATGATGGGGTTGTGCATGAGAAATCGCTGTGTCTATATCAAATGAATAGTGAATATCACATCCGCTGGATTATGCTGTATCAGCTGGAAAGTGTTCAGTGCACGAGATGACTTTCGGCATCTCGACGATTGTTTAACGTGAAATAAAGGCTCTCGTACTGTTCTCGCATGCGTGTTAAAGAAAATTCAGCCATCGCCCTCTGTCTCGCCGCTGTCGCCAGGTTTTGGGCAAATGTCTGATCGGTTAACAGCCTTTCAATGGCGAGAGCCAGATCTTCGGGAGAGTTAGGTATTACAAGCAAGCCATCCTTTTCGGTCTGAATCATTTCCTGAATCCCCGGCACTGCAGAACCAATAACTGCGCAGCCCGCTGCCATCCCTTCAGCCAGTGCGATGGGCATGCCTTCGTAACGGCTGCTCAACAGGCAGATCTGATGTTGGGTTAGCAGTTCAGGCAGGTTGTTAACGTGGCCGGCGAAGGTGATCTGTTGCTCCAGCTGGAGGCTCTGGGTAAGCTCCTTCGCGTTTTTCAAATAGCGCGGATGGCCGAGTCCGGCAAAGGTCGTCGGTACGGTTATACCTTTATCACGCAGTATTGCGAGAGCTTTGATTACGGTGGTGTGATCTTTTTGTTTGCCAAAACGTGCAGGCATGACGATACCTTGCACGCGATTAACAAAGGGGTGATTGTCTGCGGCTTCGAAGCGTTCCAGTGAGATGCCATTAGTGATAACGGCGATCTTGCATACAGGAAATCTCAGTTTTTCCAGTTGTATTTTAACTCCTTGGGCGCAGGCGATAATTGCACTGGTGTATCTGGTCAGAAAGTGGGCCTGCAACAAACGCCACCAGGAATAGTTTTCCCGTGAGTTATGTTCCACATGGACAAGATGAGGTACCCCGGCCAGCAGACCGGCATACCGGCCCCATAAATGTTCGGTAAAACCATGTGCAACCAGAATGTCCGGCTTGAATTTGCGGCAGATGAAGCAAAGCCGGATGATAGTGATCAGCTTTAATCCGCCGCTGATCAACGTGACGGGAACTCCCGCATCATGCAATCGTTTTACCTGATTGATATCCGTGGTAGGCCGCTTCCTGAGTACCAGGCGACTCACGATATCCGGACGGTCTTTAGTGGCGTTAACCAGGTCGATTGCCACCGCGGTAGATCCGGTGAAACCGCCTGCGACAAAATGAAGAACTTTTAATGGGGATCCCTGCATAGTTTAGCGTTTCCAATAGTTCATGGCTCTTCGTAACTTAAATTTGCGCCAGAGGTTTAGTGGTTTTGGTTTGGCATTCTTACCACCGCGAGCGATAAAATCATCAATTGCATCCAGAATTCGCTCGGCGGATTTGCCATCCCGGAGTGGATGAATAGCTGCACCGAAAGTTTTAATTTCTGCCATGAGGTCGGCAGGGCGACTTAAGGCTGTGCGAATGGCTGGCTCAAAGTCTTCGACGCGGCTGATATTTATCAACTGCGGGCCAGGGCGCCGATTGTTAAACGTAACAACAGGCTTTTGAGTCAGTAAAAACTCACTTAATGCGGAAGAAGTGTCCGAACACATAAGGTCTGCATCACTGAACAGTTCAAGGATGTTATCGACTTCAGAAAAAACCAGATTGTCGTTTTCCAGGGCCTTGAATTTCGCCCGTGTCTCTGGGTTCATTTTAGGGTGCAGTGTTACTACCCATTTCCACTCGCCGGTCTGGCTTAATCGTTTAACCTCCGGGTAGAGTATTTCTGCTGCGCTCCAGGAAGGCGAAAATGTAGAGTGATAAAGAATAACGGGTGGCTCTTTAACCGGTGGAATCTGCTCAGGCAACTGCTGAAAAAAATAATCCAGTTTGGGCCAGCCGGTTTCCACAACATGAAAATGCTGCAGCTTTTTCTCAAGTGCGATGAATTGTTCGGTATCTCTGGGGCCGGTGGTGCAATACAGGTCAAAAAATCCCCGGATGTAAATGTGGCGTGGCTTGCCCGCGTCGAAGCCGTGAAAGGTTTGTACTTTTACGCCCGGAAAGAAATGCGGCACCATGTTATTAGGCGTAATGACTGCAATTGGATTCCACTTTTTGACATCCTCAACGCTGGGCAGCAGCAGGTCATCACCCTGTAAATCTTCTGCTCCCGGACCGTTAAAAAACCAGGCAACCTTGTCTCCGCGGGCTTTAATTGCAGCATCAATGGGCCTCATGATGGCCTGTGTATAACGTTCTGATCCATAAAATAAATAATGTTTTGCCATGGCGTTTTATAACCTGATCCAGAGACGTGTTTAACTGAATAACATATCAATGAGGTACAACAGCTGAGATGGAAAGTTTCTGTTGTAGTTGTTGCCACGCCTGTTTTGGCAGTACGGCTGTCATGCAGGGTGGAGTATCTGTGCTGTGTTCGGGTAATAGTTTGCAGCTGCGTTTATGGCACGGGACACACGCAAGTGGATTTTCCATCTGCAGGTTACAGGTGTGGGCGCCGATAAGCCCCACTTTTACGGGCGAGGTCGGGCCATACAGTGCGATGGTCGGTGTCTCCAGTGCACCCGCAAGATGCGAGAAGCCCGTATCCAGACCAATAACCCCGGCCGCGCTGACCAGCTTTTCCGCAATAGTGGTGATAGACAATCGCTGTTGCGGACGCGTAGCGGTCGGGCAGGCGGCTATGACGTGATCAGCAATTTCCCGCTCACTGTCACTGCCCCAGATGATCTCCAGCTGATATCCCTGATCAACAGCGATCTTTGCCAGCGACTGCCAGTGGGCCGTGCTCCAGAGCTTGGTAGTCCAGCTGGTGCCAATAATAAATACCAGTTTGCCCGGATCGTTCTGCACATGGGCAAAATACTGGTTGATGCCAAAGTTGAGAGGCGAGGGCAGTTGATAGTTAAAGGTGCTGGCGAACAGCTGCCGGGTTCGTTCCACGGCGTGCTGCTCTTTGCTGACGGTGTGCGAATCAGAATAAAAACGGCTGGCGATGGATTCGCGTGCTGATTTATTGTCGTAACCATGGATCGCATCAGCATGCGCCGTACGGCTGATCAAAGCACTTTTGAGCAGGCCCTGGGCATCAACCACATAATCATAATGTTCGTTTTTGATCGCTTTACGCCATTGGCGGAATGCACTCCAGCTGGCCCAGTTTTTTTGTTTCATCCAGCGGCGCAGACCAATGGGAATCACCCGCCGAATAGCCGGGTGCCAGGCTGCGATTTCGGTAAAGCCTTCTTCCACCACCCAGTCAATGACGGCCTCGGGATGTTTTTCCTTGAGGTCAGTGATGGCGGGGAAGGTATGAAAAATGTCTCCCATGGAAGACATTTTTATCAGCAGAATTTTCATGCAATGTCGCTGGTAAAATTATTGGTAATTCTGGTAGGACTTTTCTTCAACCAGTTCAGAACCAAAGGCGAGGTTGATGTCTTTTTTCACTGCAGCGCGTTTGTCGTTGGTGAAATAAACAGCGCGAGCCAGTTCAATGAATTTTTCGGTGAAATCTTTAGCGCGCTCACAATCGCGGATATCGTCTTCGATGACCCATAACTGCTGGTTGATGCTTTTGAGCGAGGCTTTTAACGGCTCAAGTTTTTCCTTGCCTGCCTGATCCAGCAACTGATCCACAGTGTTATTGAGAACATCCAGTTCATGCTTAACGTTTGTCAATTTGGCTGAATCCGTAATATTGGCAACTTTGATTTCAAGAATGGTGATCTTATCGATCAATTCGCCGAGGGAAATGGGTGCTTGAATCAACATGGTCAGGGTCTCTTTTTGACTGTTTTCACAGGGCGCACATCTTAACAAATGCTATCGCCTATGTATCTGTTTGTATTTGCCCCGTTCGTAAACGCTCACTTTTACTTAAAGCGCCCGTCGGTAGTCCCGTTTAGGTATCAGACCGGCGCAGAAAGACTCCTGACGTGCCCTGTCCAGCTGGCAGTTTAAGCTCATAGCACCTTACATCAGACTCAGCGAGGGATTTATGAGCAACGATAACCCCAGCATCATTTCGCATCTTTCTATCGGTACCAACGACTTTATTCGCGCCAAGTCGTTTTATGACGCCGTCCTCCCCAGCCTGGGTATCGGCATTGTTATGGAGCATCCGGATGCCGTGGCCTATGGCAAGCAGTACCCGGAGTTCTGGGTGCAGGTGCCGATCAATGGCAAACCTGCCAGCGTCGGTAATGGCTTTCACATTGGCTTTTTTGCCAATAATAAGGAAGAGGTGGATGCGTTTTATCAGGCTGCCATAGCGGCCGGAGCTACCTGTGACGGGCCGCCCGGGCCTCGTCCGCTCTACGGCGATCCATATTACGGCTGCTACGTCCGCGATCCCGAGGGACATAAGATTGAAGCGGCCTACTGGGATCAGGAATTAAGCATGCAGTTGTACGGCCACTGATAACGACCTGTGAGAGCGGGATGACGGTAGTCGATGGAGCCTCGTTATCCCGCCCGCATAGCGTATAATGCCCGCCTTTTTCCCGTTCCAACCAATGAACCAGAAGGCGCATCATGACTGTTCGTACCCGCATTGCTCCATCTCCCACCGGCGATCCTCACGTTGGCACCGCGTACATCGCGCTTTTTAACCTGTGCTTCGCCCGCCAGCACGGTGGCCAGTTTTTATTGCGTATCGAAGACACGGATCAAACCCGCAGCACCCCCGAGTCCGAGCAGGCCATCCTCGACAGTCTGCGCTGGCTTGGCCTGGAGTGGGACGAAGGTCCGGATGTCGGCGGCCCTCATGGCCCCTATCGTCAGAGTGAGCGGATGGGTATCTACCGCCAGTACGCTGAAGAGCTGATTGCCAAAGGTCATGCCTTTTATTGTTTTGCTACGGCCGAAGAACTGGACGAGATGCGTCGCGAGCAACAGGCCCGGGGTGAGACGCCCAAGTATGACGGGCGTGGTCTGCTCCTGTCTGAAGACGAGGTTCAGCGCCGTCTGGCAGCGGGTGAGCCTTACGTCATACGCATGAAGATTCCCGAAGAGGGCGTCTGCGTCATTGATGACATGCTGCGCGGCAAGATTGAAATCGAGTGGTCGCAGGTGGACATGCAGGTACTGCTTAAAGCCGACGGCATGCCCACATACCACCTGGCTAACGTGGTTGATGACCATCTGATGCAGATTACCCACGTGATTCGTGGTGAAGAGTGGATCAACTCGGCTCCCAAGCATCTCAAGCTCTACGAATATTTCGGCTGGCAGGCCCCGGTACTGTGCCACCTGCCGCTGCTGCGCAACCCGGATAAATCCAAACTCAGCAAGCGCAAGAATCCCACCAGCATCCTGTATTACAAGCACATGGGCTATCTGCCCGAGGCCATGCTCAACTACCTGGGTCGCATGGGCTGGTCCATGCCTGATGAGCGCGAGAAGTTCACGCTCGCAGAGATGCAGGAGCACTTTGACATCAACCGCGTCTCCCTCGGCGGCCCCATCTTCGATGTGGAGAAACTCAGCTGGCTCAACAGCCTCTGGATCCGTGAGAACTTCACCGTTGAACAGCTCGCCGAGCGCCTGCACAGCTGGGCNTTGAACAAGGAAATGCTGTTACAGGCATTACCNCATGCCCAGCCGCGGATGAANACCCTCAGCGACTTTGCNCCCCTGGCCAGCTTCCTGGTATCNGGCATGCTGAATGTGACCGAGGCGGACTTTGCGACTAATAAGCTGCCCGTGGATAAACAGAAGGAACTGCTGCAGTTTGCGCTCTGGCGGATGGAAGCCCTGCGCACCTGGGAGCGGGATGAGATCTTCAACCAGCTAAAACTGCTGGCGGAGCAGATGGGACTTAAGCTCAAAGACGCCCTGGCGCCGATCTTCGTTGCCATCGCCGGTACCACGGCTTCGTTCTCGGTGATGGACTCCATGGTCATCATCGGCCCCGACATGAGCCGGGCACGCCTGCGCCATGCCATCAATGCCCTGGGTGGGTTTGGCAAGAACAAGCAGAAGGACCTCGAGAAGGCTTACAACGCGCTGGGGCAGGCTACGGAAGGGTGATACCCGCCCTCGTCGCGGGTTTGATGGCTGGCGGCGCAGCAATGTGCTCCCAGCTAAACATTTGATTTGACACTAAATTAAAAATCAGACCCGCAAATTTCGCCTTGACAGCTCAAAGCGTGGTGATACAATGCGCCCCGCTTCAGGACGAAGCCCAATACTTTGGGGCTATAGCTCAGCTGGGAGAGCGCAACACTGGCAGTGTTGAGGTCAGCGGTTCGATCCCGCTTAGCTCCACCACATAAAATGAAAAACCCCGCCTGTCATAAGATAGGCGGGGTTTTTCATTTTCAACCTGCTGAATCAGAAAGCAGGCAACTCGTCGAGTGTAATGACGCGTTCATGGTTGTACACGTGTTGCTTGTGCGCGTTGGTGTTGTAGTACTCGCCTGTCCAGAAGTTGCTGGAGCTGGTTACACCTTCGGCAGTGTCTGTGTCATTCCATACCATAAAGTACAGCCACCAGGCGCCGTCAGCGGCCATCAGGTCCGGGTCTGGGATATTGCTGTTTTCACTGAGTGCTACCATCTTGACTTCATGCGGGTAGGCCTTGGCCTGCAGATAAGTACCTGCCTGTGACTCGTAGTTCTGGCTGCCGTCGTAGATATCGAAGCTGACGATATCGACATAATCATCCCCCGGATACCAGGCTGCACTTTGACCATTCCACACCCAGATCAGGTTGTTCAACTCATGATGATGGGTCAGTCGTTCATAGAGGTAGCGCCACAGGGCAACCTGAGCATAGGCAGCGGGAATGTCATCAGTGCGATCAGTGCGGCCCCACCAGAACCAGCCACCGGAAGCCTCATGCAAAGGGCGCCATAATACGGAAACACCGGCAGCCTGCAGTTTGAGTAACTCTGCTGCAATCATGTCTACGTCGGCTTCAATGTTGGCGAAACTGGGGCTTGAGGTATCCAGTACGCCGTTTTGCATGGGAATGGTGAAGGCTGTGTCTTCGGTGTAAAACTCGCCGATCGTTCCTGCTGCTGCATCCGGGTCACGCCAGTGCCAGGTAAAGGTCACGAGGCCGCCGCGGTTCCAGTGATCAATAGCTTCTTCGGTCTGTGTCAAACCGGAGATACCATCCCAGTACAGACCGTAATTCATGAAGTCGTAGCCCATAATGGCGGGCGCGCGGCCGGTGTCATTGATGACGCGCTGATATTGGTCGATATTGTCTTGCCAGGTGAGATCCATCTGCCCGGACAACATGTACTCGCCCCAGATTGACTGCAGATAGCTGTAGACGTTTTGTGTGGTGGCATCGGCGTTGGGATTGACCGGTGCATCACGCATCGGCGCTTGCGCAGTACTTCCCATACCGGGGCACATGCTGCGCGACAGACACACTTGCCCGGCCTCAGCGTTCCAGCTGCCGGTGTCTGTTTCGCACAAGGTGATCTGGTCGGCGCCAATCAGACAATACGGAAAATCACCGGGACCTGCATCAGCTGCTGAACCATAAACGATGCAGGAATAGCTGTTTTCCCAGCCCCAGCCATCTCCGTCTGGATTGGAGTCAGCAGAGCGACAGTAGGGCCAGCCATTACTGACCGCGTTGGGGATTAACTCAGGCGCACTTGAGCTGCTCACCGACGAGCTGCTTGATATGGGGGCACTGGAGCTGCTTAAGCTTGAAGAGAGGCTGCTGGAAATTTGTGAAGTAACACTGCTGGATTGCGAAGAGATGCTGCTGGAAAGCGGCGAAGATGTACTGCTGGAAATGGATGAACTGGAAGATACCGAGCCACCACCATTTACCGAGACACCACTCAGCGTCGGCAGATAATTATTGCCATGAGTATTAGCGCAAAAACCAAAAGATGTATTTCCGCCTGCAGTAATAGTGCTGTTGTAACTCATGCCGGTGATGGCGTTGCCATTCAGATTTCCATTCCACAGATTATTGATCGTAGAGTTGTTGGTGTTGATAACAACCTGCCAGCTCGTGACAGCTGCATTACTGTGATTGCTGACTGACACTGAAGCGCAATAACCACTGCCCCAGTCACTCTGAACCGTTAATTGTGCGGACGCTTTACCGTCTTCGGAGGTTATCGAATCCGCCTGGGCAAGATTGCCAAGAGATAATAAGGAAGAAGCCACTGCAACAGCTGCAATGGATCTTTTTCTGAAAAAAATCATGTTGCTCTCCGTTAAGAAAAATTTCTAATGGAGCCGCGTTGGAGTTGGTCAGCGCCTGAAGACCGCTCCTGATGAAGGGAGGGCAGCGCTTATTTATTGTTTTAAGTAAGTTGTTAGAGCGGCGGTATCATGCCTGCATTCAATGTGGAATAGGGCTGGGCAATTCACAAATTAACAATTTGGCACATTTAACCGACGATACAAACGCCGAGATACTCTATTAAAAAATATGTGTAAAAAAATAACGGGACATCACTTAACCCAGCGCAGTATCCAATACCATCATCAGCACAAAACCGAGCATCAATCCTCCTGTGGCAAATCGTTCATGACCTTTGCGATGTGACTCGGGAATAATTTCATGGCTGATGACAAACAGCATGGCGCCAGCGGCCAGCGCCAGCCCCCAGGGCAAAAGCTGTATCGAGGTTGTTACGATAGAGGCCCCCAGCAGAGCGCCAAGGGGTTCAATCAATCCTGACGCACAGGCGATCAGAATCGCGCTGAGGCGTGAGTAACCAACGGCGATCAAGGCCACTGCAACTACCAGACCTTCCGGCACATCCTGAATGGCAATGCCTGTCGCCAGAGCGCTGGCACCGACTGCATCGCTTCCGCCAAAAGCCACACCAATTGCCAGTCCTTCGGGCAGATTGTGCAGGCAGATTGCAAACACAAATAGCCAGGTCCGCCGCAGCGAGCGAGCTTTAACACCCTCCGGGCCTTTCACAAAGTGTTCATGGGGCAGCAGGTGATCAATCAGGAGCAGCAGAAAGCCACCGATCAGAATCCCGAAACCGACAGTTGTGCTTGCTTGCAGGGCAGAGGAGCCGAGCTGTTGTGCTGCATCAATCCCAGGAATGATCAATGAAAAAGCCGTAGCCGCCAGCATGACTCCCGCGCCGAAGCCCAGCAGGGTATCCACGACGACTTCGGGAAGTCTGCGGGCAAACAGGACTGGAAGTGTTCCCAGGGCTGTTGCCCCCGCAGCGGTCAGTCCGGCAAATAAAGCATCGGTTACCCGGGGATCATGAAATATAGCGGCTATCCAGATCTCATGGCCCAGTGCGAGGGCACCGCCAATGATGATAGCGAGGCCGAACAGCCGTTTGGGGGTAAAGGAGGCGATAGCTTGAGTATTCATAAAGAAGTCTATGATAAGGCAACCATTGACAGAGACAGTTAAAACTATAGGTGAATTCAATCTCATTCGACATGCAATTGAAAA
>Ga0065721_10052005_pt1 | contig 12943 bp, 13 predicted proteins | sample Mesricmetagenome_FD_59108 | JGI IMG/M metagenome (GOLD analysis project Ga0065721, IMG submission 59108) | Mesophilic microbial community from rice straw/compost enrichment Sample: eDNA_1 v2 (version 2) | ecosystem: Engineered > Solid waste > Grass > Composting > Bioreactor | place: USA: Davis... | reverse complement strand
AAGCCGTTCCATACGTAAAAGAGGACGGAACCGAGCATCGCCAGCACGAGGCCGAGGGCGATCAGGAACGACCAAAGAAGCACCTTCGGCTTCTTTCGTCTGGCCGCCGGGACCGAGGTCGTCTTCGGAGCCGGTCCGTCGCCGGGTCCCCCGTTCTCGTCCGCAGGCTCCGCCGCGTCGCGGAAGGCCGCCTCCGGACGTCTGGACGCGGTACGGGACAGCGGCGCCATTCGGCTTCCGCCGGTCTCCGTCGCCGCCGCCGTTTCCTGCCTGCCGCTAGGCTTGCCGGCATTATCGTTTATTCTGTCGCCATAGACGGATCTCCACCCCGTCGTCGGCTCGTCGTCTCTGTTCAAGCTTTTTCCCCTCCAGCAATATCGGTCATCGCGCAAGAAGAGCGGTCGCCCGCTCTTCTTGCGACGGTTCTCATGGCCGGTCGTCGCTGCCGAATTGCATATCGTCGTAAGCTTCCGCCGCGAGCTCCCACTCGTCTTCGTCGGCGACCGATTCAAGCTCGTCGTCCCCGTCCGGTCCTTCGACGACGCGGAACACCTCGATCTCGTCCTCCCGCCTCATCTCGTCCGTCTGCAGCACCGCGTAGCGGTTTCCGCCTACGGTCAGCTCGGCCAAGATTCGGTAAGTCTCGGCAGTTCCGTTCTCCGCTTGCAGCTCTACGTTGTCTCCGAATCGCTTTCTCAATCCGGACGATTCCGCCTTTCCTTGATCCCCGTGCGGCATCCTTCCACTCCTTAGAAGCCGGCGCGTACGCCGGAACGCTATTTGTCCTCGGCTTCGCCGAACTCGCCGATCAGCGTGTTGAACGTTTCCTCGACCATGTCCCATTCTTCCGGATCTTCGATCGGATACAGCTTGATCTCTCCGTCTTCGGACTCGTCGTAACGGAAAGGAAACACTTCCTGCTCCTCGCCTTCGTCGTCCGCCGGCACGACCATCAAATATTTCCGGTCCGTCCCGTCGTCCAGCTCGAATCGCATGATGACTTCGAAAGGCTCGTCGTTGCCTTCGTCGTCTGCGATATAAATGATTTCCGCTTCTTCTTCGTTCTCGTACTGATCCGTCATGGACTTTCCCTCATTTCGCTATCGAATCCAAGTAGCTTTGCAGCAGGATCGCCGCCGCCATCTTGTCGATCACTTGTTTCCGCTTTCGCCGGCTGACGTCGGCCTCGAGCAGCGTTTTTTCCGCCGATACCGTGGTTAGCCTTTCATCCCACATCCGTACGGGCAGATCTAGTGTCTGCTTTAACGTTTCCGCGAATGCGATGCAATTTTCCCCACTGGGACCGATGGTTCCGTTCATGTTTTTCGGCAGCCCGACGACGATCGATCCGACCTCGTGCTCCTGGATCAGCTCCGAGATCCGCGCGACCGGGTCGGCCGTCGCCTTGCGATCGATGACTTCGAGCCCTTGCGCGGTCCAGCCGAACAGATCGCTCATCGCGACGCCGATTCTTCTCTCCCCGTAATCCAACCCCATGATCCGCATCGTCAACGGTTTTGCTGCAGATAGAAACGCACGAGCTCTTCGATCAGTTCGTCTCGTTCCTTCTTGCGTATCAAGCTGCGAGCGTTGTTGTGGCGCGGGATAAAGGCGGGATCTCCGGAAAGCAGATAGCCGACGATCTGGTTGATCGGATTGTATTCTTTCTCCACCAGTGCGTCATGTACCTTTATGAGGATGTCGCGCGACGATACTTCGTGGGGGTCGGCCACGACATCGAACTTGACCGTCTGATCGAAATGATTTTTATCCGACGTGCTCATCTCCGGCACCTCGCTTTCCAAATAGGGCTTATTCCCCAAATTACACGCTTACCGATATCATATCACAATTTCGCGCGGACAGGAAATTCGTGGAGCGGTCAACCGAACGGGCCGCCCCTGCCGTTCTTGCTCGGTAGGGCAGCCCGTCCATCCGCCACGCAAGGCCTATCCGGCAAGCAGGGGAATGCAGCTTTCCGGCTTAAGCCAATTGCGCAGCCACCAGGCTTTCGGCCGCCTTCAGCGCCTCGGCCAGCTTCGAAGGATCCTTGCCGCCGGCCTGGGCTAGCTCCGGCTTGCCGCCGCCTCCGCCCCCGCAGATCGCGGCGATGTCCTTGATCAGCTTGCCGGCGTGCAAGCCGCGCTTCACGAGGTCCGGCGTCACGGCGACGACGAGGTTCACTTTGTCGTCCGCCGGCGCGCCGAGCACGAGCACCGCCGAGCCGAGCTTCAACTTGAGCTCGTCCGCTATGCCGCGCAGCGCGTCCATGCCGCTCGCGTTCGCCTGCGCGGCGAGCAGAGTGACGTCGCCGACCTTCTTCGCGGCGGAGGCGAGCTCGGCCGCTTCGAGGCGGCTGAGCTTGGCCTGCAGCGACTCGTGATCGCGCTGAGCCTGGCGCAGCTCGCCCTGCAGCGCTTCGACCCGCTTCGGCACGTCGGCGACGCTCGTCTTCAGCAGACCGGCGGCGTCCTTCAGCAAGCTCAGCTGGTCGTCCAGATACGCGTACGCATGGCGTCCGGTCACCGCTTCGATCCGGCGCACGCCGGAGCCGATGCCGCCTTCGCTGACGAGCTTGAACAAGCCGATCTGCGAAGTGTTTCGCACGTGGCAGCCTCCGCACAGCTCCAAGCTGTAGTCGCCGACGCGCACGACGCGGACGATGTCGCCGTACTTCTCGCCGAAGAGCGCCATGGCGCCCATCGCCTTCGCCTCGGCGATCGGCTTCAGGCCGATGTCGAGCTCCGTGCCGATCCAGATCTGCTCGTTGACGCGGCGCTCGATGTCGGCGAGCTCTTCTGGCGTAATCGCTCCGAAATGCGAGAAGTCGAAGCGCAGCCGCTCGGGCTCGACCAGCGAGCCCGCTTGGTTGACGTGCTCGCCGAGCACGTCCTTCAGGGCGCGGTGCAGCAGGTGCGTCGCGGTATGGTTGCGGATCGTGTCGCTTCTCTCGGAAGCGTTGACGGAAGCCGTCACCGTATCGCCGACCTTCAGGAAGCCGGAGGTGACGAGCACCTGGTGCACGGATTGGCCGCGCGGCGCTTTGCTGAGGCCGGTCACTTCCGCGCGCACGCCGGGGCCGAACAGCGCTCCGCGGTCGCTCACTTGACCGCCGCTTTCGGCGTAGAACGGCGTACGGTCGAGAACGACGAGCACCTTCTGGTCGACGCCGGCGACGTCGACGAACGCGTTGTCCGCCACGATCGCCTGAACCCTCGCCTCGGCGGTTAGCGTATCGTAGCCGATAAACTCGCTTTTCTCTTCGTAGTCGGCCAGAGGTCCGCCCTGCACCTTCATGCTCTCCGTCTCTTGACGGGCGGCGCGAGCCCGGTCGCGCTGCTCCTGCATCGAAGCGTCGAAGCCTTCGCGATCGACGGTCATGCCTTGCTCCGTCGCGTAATCCTCGGTCAAATCGAACGGGAAGCCGTACGTGTCGTACAGGCGGAACGCGTCCGGACCGGAGATGACGCCGCGGCCTTCGGCGCGGGCCTTGGCGCACAGGTCCGACAGAATCGCCAGACCGTCGGACAGCGTTTCATGGAACCGCTCTTCTTCCGTGCGGATGACCTTCTCGATGAACTCGCGTTTCTCGACGACTTCCGGATAGTACACGCCCATGATCTCGCCGACGGTCGAAGTCAGCTCCCATAGGAACGGACGGTCGACCCCGATGACTTTGCCGTAGCGGACGGCGCGGCGGAGCAAGCGACGGATGACGTAGCCGCGGCCTTCGTTGGACGGAAGAACGCCGTCGCCGACGGAGAACGCCACCGTGCGGATGTGGTCCGCGATGACCTTCAGCGCGACGTCGTGCTCCTCGTTCGACTTATATTTCACGCCGGCGATCGAGCATGTCCGCTCGATAATCGGCATGAACAGGTCGGTGTCGAAGTTCGAGTCAACGTCCTGGAGGATGGAAGCGAACCGTTCCAAGCCCGCTCCCGTATCGATGTTCTTGTTCGGAAGCGGCGTGTAGCTGCCGTCCTTATTGTGGTTGAATTGCGAGAACACGAGGTTCCATACCTCGAGGAACCGCTCGTTCTCGCCTCCCGGGGTGCATTCGGGATCGGACAGGTCGCCGTATTGGTCGCCGCGGTCGTAAAAGATTTCCGTGCAGGGACCGCACGGGCCTTCGCCGATGTCCCAGAAATTGTCCTCCAGCTTCACGATGCGTTCCGCAGGCAAGCCGATTTTCTCGTTCCAATAGCGATAAGCTTCCTCGTCCTCCGGATAGACGGTGACGGACAGGCGGTTCGGATCGAAGCCGATCCACTCCGGTCCGGTGAGGAATTCCCATGCCCAGGTGATCGCTTCTTCTTTAAAATAATCCCCGATGGAAAAGTTGCCGAGCATCTCGAAGAACGTATGGTGGCGGCGAGTTTTGCCGACGTTCTCGATGTCGTTCGTGCGGATGCACTTCTGCGAGTTGGCGATTCTCGGATTGTCCGGCTTGACCCGTCCGTCGAAATAAGGCTTGAGCGGAGCCATGCCCGCGTTGATCCAGAGCAACGAAGGATCGTTATGGGGAACGAGCGGCGAGCTCGGTTCGATCTTGTGGCCTTTGCTTTCGAAGAAGGCCAGCCATTTGCTGCGGATTTCTGCTGCTTTCATCTGATTCATGTCAGAGGATCCTCCTTGGCATCTGTAAAAAATAAAAAAACGCCCCTGTAATCAGGGACGAAAAGCTTCGCGGTACCACCCTGGTTATCGACTTCCTGTCCGAAAGACGATCTCCTCTTCAAGGGGATAACGGCCCTGCCGGCGGACTTGATCCGCACTCCGGAACGAGCTTCCCGCGCCCTTCGCAACGAGAATTTTCCCAGCCATGCCTCCGGCGTCTTCGGTACGCTCCGGGCAAGAAATTCTCTCTCTGGCGATGCGGACTGCGCGATACTTATGTTCCTTCAACGTGTTCTGAATATCAACGTTTCGATACGCGTCGACTTTAGTCAACGATAGGGTCATTCTTGATTATAGACAACGCCTTTCCGCGCTGTCAAACGGTTTTTCGGTGAATGTAATAGGCGGCCAAATGCTGCACGATCACCTTCATCGCGGCATAGAACGGAACGGCCAAAATCATGCCGACGACGCCCGCCAGTTCCCCGCCCACGAGCAGCACGAGAATGATCGTCAGCGGATGCATCTTCATCGATTTGCCGACGACCTGCGGACTGATCACGTTGCTCTCGAGATTTTGGCAGATCATGTTGACGACGATGACGAGCAGCACCATTTTCCACGATATCGTCGACGCCATGATGAGCGCGGGCAGGGCGCCGAAAAAAGGCCCCAGATACGGGATAATATCGAACAGGGAAACGAAAGCCGCCATCAACAGCGGGTATGGCATGCCGATGATCAAATACCCGACGTACGCCAGCGCCCCGACGCATACCGATACGATCAACTGTCCTCTGATATAGCTTCCGAGGGCGGCGTCGATATCCTTCATCACCCTGACCGCGTGCTTGCGCCGCGCTCGCGGAACGTATTGCAGGGCGGCCCTTTCGAACACGTCCAGATCCTTCATCATGTAAAAGGCGAGAAAAGGCACGATCATCGCGATGAACAGCACGTTGACGACAGCGCCGATATTGTTGAGGAAATCCGCGATTCTATGCTCGATCTGTTTCTCGATCGAGGCGATCGACCGGTTGATCCCGTCCCTTACCGCTTCCGGCAGCACGTTGTTATTGTTGAATTGGTCGACCATTCCTTGAGCTCGCATCGTCAGGTCAGGCATATGCTCGTTCAGCTCCTCGACCTGGTTCATGAACATCGGGATGACGTTCATCAGGATGACGACGGCGGCCGAAATAAATACCGCATAGATCAGCAGCACGGCCGCCGTTCGCGGCACTTTGCGGTCGTGCAGAAGATTGACGATCGGGTTTAGCGTGTACGAGATGATCATGGCGACGAGAAAAGGGGCAAGCACCGCTTTCAGGAATCCGTATACGGACAGCAGCATCGGCCGCACCAGCACGAGCAAAAACATGACGATCAGAATGAGGATGATATACACGAGCGCGGTAAATAGACGGCTCTGCGCGAACCGGCCCATCTCTCCCACCTCCCCGAAGCGGCATTCTTCTTCAGTATATGTACTTGTCCTTCCGCATAAACCATTCCGCCGCAAAAGAGCTCTCCCCGCTTCCGAAGCGCAAAAGAAAGCCCCGCTCTCCCTAAGGGAGAACGAGGCTCTCTCGTTTCGTTGAAGGCTCGATTACATGCCGTTCGCGTGAATATGTGGGGCCGGAATCGAATCTTCGAAAAACAAATCGTCCAGCGAACTCAGCGTACCGTCCTCTTCGACTTGGTAAACCGACATTTTCTCGCCGTTTACTGTCAACTCGATAAAGCAGCTCCAGCAATAAAATTGGTGGGAACCGATTTTACCGATATCTTTCGAACTGCAATTCGGACATCTCATCATCCGTCTTCACCTGTCACTTTCCACGTAGGTTCTCTCGTCAGTATCCGCTCGAAGGAAGCGGGCACCAGGATGGCGTCCTCGCCGAGCGTCACGCTGTCCGGAGCGTCCGACAGAAATAACTTCCGCCTGCCCTCGAATACGTCCGCGAGAAAACCGTCCGTCAACTCGTATCCTAATATTGGTGTACCCTCGGACGGTTGGAAATAAACGTCCGATACTTTACCTAAATATTGTCCATCAACCGTATAGACGGGCATATCTTTCAAGCGAACGACGCCGGTATGGTACGTTCTCAGCAATTCTTTGACGCCTATTGACGCGATCGTCGCTTCATTGCGGATCAGCAAGGCGTCTTCGCCGATATGAACGATATCTTCCCAATAGACAATCTTGGACAATTTGCGGACAATGCCGACTCGGACATATTTGTCCAATACGACGCCGACCGGCCGCCAAAACTCGTCAAACCAGAAATCCTTGACTTTGCCGACGCTTTTGCCGGTTTCCCGCAGCGCCTGCAACCCGAGAATTCGCTCCACTTGAAGCATTGCGGGCTCCTGACTTCAGCGCTTGTTAAGTATTACGCATACCGGGCTGAAATAGTTGCAATAATTTTCGCCATTTTTTCGGCTTCTTCTCTAGTATTGCCCAAACCGAAGCTGAATCTTACCGCGGAAGATATTCTGTCGGAAGGAAGCCCCATGGCTTCCAATACGTGGGATGGCTTCAAAGAACCCGAATTGCAGGCCGAACCGCCGGACGCGGCCACGCCTTCGAGGTCGAGATTCATCAGCATGCTTTCGGAGGAAATGCCGGGAAAGCTGACATTCAGGACGTGGGGAAGCCGATGCTCCGGATGGCCGTTGACGACGAATCCGTCCGGTCCGATCCGTTCCGATAATTGCCGAATGACTTCGTCGCGAACGCTCTCCGCGCGTTCCCCGCGGGAAACCCGCGAACCGAACGCGATCTCCGCCGCTTTGGCGAACGCGACGATGCCGGCCACGTTCTCCGTCCCAGCCCTGCGGCTTCGCTCTTGCGAACCGCCGTAAAGAAGCGGAACGAACGGGGCGCCTCTGCGGGCGTACAGCAGACCCACGCCTTGAGGGCCGTTGATCTTATGGGCGGAAGCGCTGAGCAGATCGACGGGGAGCTTCTTCACGTCAAACGGCAGATAGCCGAAAGCCTGGACCGCGTCGACGTGCATGACCGCTCCGGCGCTACGGGCAATCTCCCCGATCTCTTCGATCGGCTGCAACGTTCCCGTCTCGTTATTGCCCGCCATGACGCTGACGACCGCGGTCGTCTCGTCGATCGCCGCTCTGGCCGTTCGCGGATCGACGCGGCCGAATTCGTCCACCGGCAATACCGTCAAGCGGAAGCCTTGCTCCTCTAACCGCTTGCAGGCGTGAAGCACGGCGTGATGCTCCGTCGCCGTCGTGACGATTCGGTCGCGACCGCGTTTGAATTGCGCGTAAGCCGCTCCGAACAGCGCCGTATTGTCGCTTTCGGTTCCGCTCCCGGTGAAGACGATTTCGTTCGGAGCCGCGTTTAACAGCCCGGCCAGCGTATCTCTCGCGGCCGACAGACGCTCTTTGGCGGACCGGCCGTATCCGTGGAGGCTCGAGGCGTTCCCGGGACCGGCCGAGGCCGTTTCTACGTAAGCCTCAAGCGCTTCGGGATGCATCGGGGTCGTCGCCGCGTGGTCGAAATAAATCTCGTTCAACGCTTGCACCTTCTTAGATGTAGAACATGTAGTTGTCGAGCTTGTCCTCGCCCTTAAAGGAGATCAAATCCTGAAGGGACGTCGAGTCGAGCACCTCGGCGATGCCGTCGCGGATGCGAAGCCACAGATCGCGTTTCGCCGGATCGTCCTCCTCCGTAAAATCCACGGGGCTGATCGGTCCTTCAAGAATGCGGATGACGTCGCCCGAAGAAATCGTTTCCGGTTCTTTGGACAAAATATATCCACCGTACGCGCCTCTCACGCTTTTTACCAGTCCGGCGTTGCGAAGAGGAGCGATAAGCTGCTCGAGATAATGCTCGGATAAGCCGTTTTTTTCCGCTATGCTTTTCAGCGATATCGGACCTTCGCCGAATTTGGCCGCCAGTTCCATCATGATCGTCAAGCCGTAGCGGCCTTTAGTCGAAATTTTCAAGATGAACACCTGCTTTCACGACACCCTCCTTAATAATGGAGGGTATCCCCATAATAAATATATGTTATCACAACTATTCCTTTTTTGGTCAAAAAAAACGTGACATATTCATGAAAGGCCGCGAAAAGTGAGAAAATGCGCGCTTTGTGCTAAAATAGACCGAGATCGGATACGCAAGCGGCAAGGAGAGATGAAGGATGAACCATTTGGACGCCTATACGGCATCGCTTGAACGGCGGTTTCCGGACCCGTCCAAAGTCCGCGTGGTCGTCGGAATGTCCGGCGGCGTGGACTCGTCGGTCACGGCGCTGCTGTTAAAAAGGCAAGGCTTCGACGTGGTCGGAGTATTCATGAAAAATTGGGACGATACCGACGAATTCGGCGTATGCACCGCGGAAGAAGACGCCGAGGACGTGCGCCGGGTGTGCAACCAGATCGGAATCCCTTACTATACGGTCAATTTCGAGAAAGAATATTACGATAAAGTATTCGAATATTTTCTCTCCGAGTATCGCCTCGGCCGGACGCCGAACCCGGACGTCATGTGCAACCGCGAGATCAAGTTCGGCGATTTCCTGCAGAAGGCGATGGAGCTCGGCGCCGACGCGATCGCGACCGGACATTACGCCCGCTTGGAGCTAAGGGACGGCAAATACGAGCTCCTTCGCGGACTCGACGCGAACAAGGACCAAACCTACTTCCTTCACGCGCTGAACCAGAATCAGCTTTCCCGCGCGATGTTTCCGATCGGCCATCTGCAGAAGCCGGACGTTCGCAAGCTCGCGGAGGAAGCCGGGTTGGCGACGGCCAAGAAAAAGGACAGCACGGGCGTTTGCTTCATCGGCGAGCGCAACTTCAAGGAATTTCTGAGCCAGTATTTGCCCGCCAAGCCGGGCAGCATGGTCGATCTCGTTTCCGGAGAAGTCAAAGGCCGCCACGACGGGCTTATGTACTACACGCTCGGCCAGCGGCAAGGTCTCGGCATCGGAGGCTCCGGCAACGGAGAGCCCTGGTTCGTGGCCGGCAAAGATTTGGAGAGCAATACGCTCTACGTCGTACAGGGCGACTCGCACCCGAGCCTTTACTCCGTCGCTTTGACCGCGACCGGCGTGAATTGGATCAGCCCGGACGAGCCGTCGGCCCCTGTCCGTTGCACCGCCAAATTCCGTTACCGCCAGCAGGATCAAGGCGTCAAGATCGTTCCGCAAGGCGGCGGCACGTACCTGGTCGAATTCGACGTCCCGCAGAAAGCGATCACCCCGGGCCAAGCCGTCGTCTTCTACGACGGCGACGTCTGCCTCGGCGGCGGCACCATCGACCAAGTTCGCATGCTCCAGCCTTCCGCCGGAGCCGTATAACGTTTGTCGTCATGCCTACGAACCGCTATTCCCACGGGAGTTGCGGTTCGTTTTTATTTTCGGATTCTTCTTGTTTAAGCCGCGTCTCTCCTCTTGCCTCGAAACCCTTTTTAAGCCTGCTTCCCGCTATTCCTCGTTCCTTCCATTACCGTCGCTCTCGATCAGCTGATGTTATTGCCTCAGTCGTTCCCTCATTTTTCAACCGCCTGAGCAAAGTGCACCCCCTACCTCTTCATCATCGCCAGGCAACCGAAAATGTCTCCGCTTATGCTCTTTGTTGAATGTTCACTTCCGATTGCCAGCCAATTATTCAGTCAACGGCTCGCATTCGCCATTTACAACGTCTATCTCATTTTGCATCCACCTGAGCAAAGTGCATATAGAATCCTTTTGTAAGACATTGATTATCCGTGTCATATTCACAAACAAAGAGTACGCACTCGTATCGGCAGCGGCCATCGCAATTATGGAATTCATTCTGCTCAGGATATCTACAGTCGGTATCATTTTGAAACTGAAAGTTGACTGCGCATTTAATACTGAAATAAAAACCGGGACCGTCCATGTACGATTATTGAACGATTGATCAGCTATGCACTTTGCTCAGGTAACAAAAAAACAGAGTCACGCCATGTACGATCATTGAACGATCGATCAGCTATACACTTTGCTCAGGTAACAAAAAAACAGAGTCACGCCATGTACGATCATTGAACGATCGAGCAGATATGCACTTCGCTCAGGTAACAAAAAAAAGGGGATCACCCCATGTACGATTATTGACGATCGAGCAGCTATGCACTTTGCTCAGGGAACAAAAAATGGAGCTGATTTCGTGTAGAAACGAATCTGGCCGGCGCAATACTGTAAAACATACAAATGAAAACAAGTCACTCTTGAACGGGAACGCATGTTCCTGTATAATGGAATTAAGAACATTTGTTCCCATGGTGGTGATTGGAGGATTGAGCATGATCGGCGTACGGCAATTTATGTCGCGGTTTCCGGATGAACAAGCCTGTCGGGATTATCTGTTCCAGATACGTTGGCCGCGCGGATTTATTTGCACGAAATGCGGCGAGAACCGCTCTTGTTTCATCAAGAGCCGGCAAGTTTACGAATGCGCCAATTGCAAAACGCAAACCTCCATCACTTCCAATACCGTCATGCATCGAACTAGATTGCCTCTCCGTTACTGGCTGTTGACCTTCTACTGGGTCGCCTCCGGAGAACGTTGCTCCGCCCGCAAGCTCTCCAAAACACTCAAGCTTCATTACCGGACTGCGCTGCGATTGCTCCATTCTGTCCGTTATGCGATGTATAGGGCCGAATACGCCCCGATGTTCGAATTCTGGAAACCGAGAAGAGAAGCCTCCCGGGAAAGCGTCGTTAAGCGCGCCAGAATCAGCCTGCTGAGGAAAGCGCGCCTCTTCACCCGCAAATACTACGGCCGCGTTTCCAAATGGCGCAAGGAAGCCTACTATTATGAGTATCGGTTCCGCAACTTGAACGAACATAATCCTTCCAGCGCTTTGATCAAGTTGATCACCAGCGGATGTTCGACGATCTATTCTCTCAATGAGTACGGCACGCTGCGAGCTCCGCGGCGAACCCGCGAAAGGGGGACGTCCGTCATCGGAGCGATCACCGCATGAGTCGTATTCGAAATACGTATTAGCGAATTCATGTTAATGAATTTGCGGAAGTAAATCTGCGCATGCGAGTATGTTTCTGCGAGTCTGCTACTGCGTTATGCAACTGCGTTATGCTACTGCGATCATGCTTCTGCATCCTATGCTACTGCGAGTATGCTTCTGCGAATCAACGGCAGGTAAAGAAAAAGAAGGCCTGAGGGCCTTCAGGATGTGTAAGCTTTTCAGTTCAGGCGGTTCATCTCTTCGTCGCTGATTTCGAAATTGTGATACACGTCTTGAACGTCGTCGTTGTCTTCGAATGCTTCCATCATTTTCAGAAGCTTTTCGGCGTTTTCCCCTTCTGCTGCAACCGTGTTTTGCGGCAGCCACCGAACGCTTGCGGTTTCGAAAGAATAGCCCGCATCTTCCAGCTTCGTTTTCACGGCTTCGAATTCTTCCGGTGCCGTTAGAACTTCGAAGCTATCTTCGCTGCTGACGACGTCCTCCGCCCCGGCTTCCAAAGCTTCCATCATAAAGCTGTCTTCGTCCGGCGAATCATCGTCGCGAGCGAGGACCAGCAGCCCTTTCTGGTCAAACATGTACGAAACGCAGCCCGACTCCCCCAGATTGCCTCCGCGCTTGCCGAAGATGGCGCGCACGTCGGATGCCGTGCGGTTGCGATTGTCGGTCAGGCATTTTACCATGATGGCGACTCCGCCCGGTCCGTAGCCTTCATAAAGAATATCCTCATAGTCGACGCTGTCCGCAGCGCCCACCGCTTTTTTGATCGCTCTTTCGATATTGTCGGACGGCATTTGAATGGCTCTCGCGCTGGCGATGGCGCTTTTCAGGCCGTAATTCGCCTCGGGGTTCGGGCCGCCCCTGCGCGCCTGTACGTAGATTTCTCTTGCCAATTTGACGTAGCGATTATTTTTAGCTTGGTCGGCTTTCCCTTTGCGATCGGCGAAAAGCTTGAATTTCGGCATAACCTCTTACCCCCGAGAAACGTTGATATCAAAAAAATCCTTCAAATAGTTTACCACTTCGATTACCGAACGGTCAAAGGGCGAAGGAAAACCGAAATCGCCATTAACCTGCAGAAAAGCGCGGATGAAGCCGTCTTTCGTTGAAGATCCGCCGGAAAGGAACGATAGCGTAATCGCGATTAACCTGCGGAAAAGCGCGGAAGAAGCCGTCTTTCGATGAAGATTCGCCGGAAAGGAACGATAACGGAATCGCGAATTAGCTTAGGAACGGGTGCAGGCGAAGCGGCGGAAATACGATGACATTCAACGGAGAAACGGAACCGCGTATTGACCACGGATCAGGTACAGGGAGAAACGGACAATCGAT
>Ga0065721_10005544_pt1 | contig 12944 bp, 5 predicted proteins | sample Mesricmetagenome_FD_59108 | JGI IMG/M metagenome (GOLD analysis project Ga0065721, IMG submission 59108) | Mesophilic microbial community from rice straw/compost enrichment Sample: eDNA_1 v2 (version 2) | ecosystem: Engineered > Solid waste > Grass > Composting > Bioreactor | place: USA: Davis... | reverse complement strand
TCCCCTTCCGCCAACGGCACCAGCGCGCCCACGGTGAGCGGTTGGGGTCCGTCGCGTCCCAGGGTCTCCTCGCTGTACAGGCGTACCGCGACCAGCGGGCGATCCAGCACGTCGGCAAGCGAAGGCGGGAGCTGCGCGACACTCGCCTCGGCGTCGGCGTGGCGCCGGAGGGCGACATTGACAAGGGGATGCCCGATGCCCAGGATCTGCCCGCTGCTCCGCCCGCCCGCCCTGCGGTCGAATGTCACGCCTTCGTAGCTCGGGCGGATGCGGGGCCCCTCCTCGGCGTCCTCCCGCCACTCGTCCGGCGTCTTGAATCCGAGCACGCCGCCCTCACCGTCCGCCTGCGGACGCCGAGGGAGGCGCCCCCCCAGCGTCAGGGCGGTCTCGAAGAACGGCCGCAGGTCGGGCAGGTCGACCCGGGGGACGAGCGAGGAGGTGCGGCCCAGGTCGAAGCGCCGGCTGCTCCCCACGATCTCGCGCACCATCTCCACCACGTCGCGCCCGCCCATCCCGGCGGTGTTCTTCTCCACCCACTCGCCCAGACGGTTGCGGTTGCGGTTGCCCTCCGCGAACAGGCGCGTGAAGTCCGCCGCCCGGGACATTCCGAGCACCAGCTGCATGAGGTCCTCCGGCTCGTCCATGACGGCATCGAAGGCCCGGGAGATCTCCTGCATCTTCGCGTCGAGCAGTTCCCAGATGCGCCCGTCCACCGTGTTCGGGTTGCGCAGGCTCAGGACGTCCACCGCGTGTGTCTGCCCGTAACGGTTGAGGCGCCCGACGCGCTGGTGCAGGCGCATCGGGTTCCAGGGGAGATCGACATGCACGAGCGTGTGGCAACTCTTCTGGAGGTCGATCCCCTCGCCCGCCGCCTCGGTCGCCACCAGGAACCGTACCTCGCCCCGGTTGAACCGCTCCGCCGCCCGCGTGCGCTCCTCGGTGAGCGTCACGATCCGTCCATCCCGCAGACGCACGTCGCGAGCGGCGCCGTCGCCGTTGATAAAGGTCACGCAGTCGTCGCCGAACCGCTCAATCAGGGCGGACATCACGAGCGACTGGGTCGCCTTATACTCGGTAAAGAACAGGACGGAGCGCCCCGCAAAGCGCGTCGTGACGGCCTCCAGCAGGGCCGTGATCTTCGTTTCGTGCGTGACCGCGTCCGCCGCGGCGAGCAGGGCACGCAGGGCCGACTCCTCGTCGTTCATCAGAAGTCCGAGGCGTGCCTCAGCGATCTTCTCATCGAGTTCGCCGATCGTATCGAAGCCAGCCGCGCCGTCGGCGAGCGTCCCCGCGGCTGCCTCGCGGTAGGCGTCCAGTAGTTCCGCGATCTCCTCGTTCTGCTCCCGCACGTGCGCCAGGCGGTTGGCGAGCGCACGGCGGATGGCGGCGACCGACGAGGACGCCAGCTTCTGCAGGGTGGTCAGCGTCAGGCCAACCGCCTCGCTCTGAGTGCGGTTCAGGGTTCGCGCGTACATCTGGCCCTTCGCCACGAACTCGGTCATCTGATCGTAGAAGTGCTGCTCTTCGGGCGAGTAGGAGTAGGTCTGCGCGGACACGCGGGGCGTATGGAACAGGCGCTTGCCGGCCAGGTCGGTAACGTTCGCCTTGTTGTTGCGGATCATCACCTCGGGCAGGTGGGGCAGCGCCCGCGCAAGCGTGCTGTTGGCCGGGTCGAACGCGGCGACATCCGGCCGCAGAAGCGACAGGAGCGACAGAAACCCGTAGTTCTTTCCCCGGTGCGGCGTGCCCGTGAAGAAGATCAGCCCCTGCATCTTGCGCTCCCGGTTCAGCTTTTCCAGGAGCCGGTAGCCGAGCGTGGTGCCCTTGGCCTCGTCGGCATTGAGGTGGTGCGCCTCGTCCACCAGGATCAGGTCCCACGGCTCCGCCTCCAGAAGTCGCTCCTGACGCTTCCCCTTGGTGATGCGGAGCGTGTGGAACGAGGCGACGGCCTGGTCATGGATCGACCAGAAGGGGGTACGGTCGGTGTCCTGCTCGGGGCTGTACGCCGCGAGCCGCAGGTCGAACATCTCGCGCATTCGGCTCTGCCACTGGCCCACGAGGGACGCCGGGCAGAGGACCAGCAGACGCTTCACCCGGCCGCGGAAGAGGAGCGCAGACAGGATCATCCCGGCTTCGACGCTCTTACCGAGTCCGACGTCGTCGGCGATCAGGAGGCGCGGCGGCCACGTCTGGTTCACCTGCTGGCAGACCCAGAGCTGGTGAGGCAGAAGTTCGATGCGCGAGCTGGCGAAGACGCCCCACTCGTCGTGCAGCGACCGGATGGCGCGAGCCTGCACACGCGCCACTACCTCCAGCGCGTCGTCGAACGTTCCCGTCGTGAGCGCTTCCGACAGCTTCGCCGCGAGGCCGATCTGCCGGGTGAGTTGGTCCCGCCCGACCTGTTCCAGCCCGTGGCCGAAGCGCACGACGACTGTCTGGCCCATGTCGGCGATGACCTCGCCGGCCCCGTGCCGCTTGTGGCGCACCGCATCGCCCGGCTTCAGTGTCATTTCAAGGGGGATGGTCATAGTAGAATCACCCGATGTAGACGGGCCGGCCGTTGATCGTGACCCAGCCTGTGTGGCTTCCCGTTCGCGCGGCAGACTGGTTGTTCTTGTTGTTCTTCAGATGCCGGAGGAGGGGCAGGTCGAAAGCGCCGCCGAACGTCGCCCGCTCTTCGCCCAGGGCCTCGCAGAGGGCGTCGTAGATAGCCCTCGCCTGATCCGCCCGCGTCCCGACCTCGGCGACATCCAAGAACTCGCGCACCGACCTGGAGGGAACATAGCAGTACTTTGCCGCCTGCGTCACGACTGCGGGGTTGCGGAGGATGCCCTTGCGCACCAGTTCGCGCAGCACGAAGTGCGCCCCGATGCCCAGGTAGGGCCTCAGCGGCGGCGCGTCCGCGGCGACCTTCGACTGGTAGGGCGTCAGGAAGTGCTGCATGTGGAACATGTCCACCCGGTTCATGCGGTGGAACGCCCCTGCGTATTCGTCGAGCCAGCGCATCATGAACAGCGTGGGAAGGCTGTAGCGCAGGTTGTGGAAGTGCGGGATGCTGTCCTTGTGTATCTGGTCTTCGATCCACGTATCAAAGGGCTTGAATAGCGAGGACAATTCCTCGCCGCGCTCGCGACGCGCGGCGAACCGCTCGATCCATCCTTCGTCCTGGCACAGGCGCAGGAACTCCCGGCGCTGCCCCCCGCCGCTCATACCGACCGTCTCCAGAGAGCCGCGCAGTAGAAGTGTTACCCACGCCTCCCGCTCCTGCTGGCTCTGCGGCTCTTCCACCAGATGGGCGAAGAACGCGCCGCCGTCGGGGTAGGTGTCATTGTCGTACGCCCGCTGGTTGGCCTCTGGTGCGGACATCCACTCCTCGTAGATGCGCTCCAGTTCCGTTGGCGTTGCCGGTGGTACGGGCATCGCCTCTCCCGCGCCTCCGACAGCCTCCGCCTCGGGAGGGGCGGCCTGCGGCGGCGAGGCGAACAGCGCCGCCACGGACTCGGCCGGGCGCAGGCGCAGCAGCACCTGCGCCTGCGCTCCCGTATCCAGGGTCTTAAAGGCGTCGCTCTCGGTGACGTCCTCCAGCCACGTTCCCGCCAGACCGTCGCCGCTTTCGCGCAGGGCCTGGGCGACGCGCTCAGCCATCTCCCCCGTCGCCAGGTAGCGGAGGAACGCGGCCTGGCGCTCCAGGTCGCTCGCCGCCCGTCCCCACGCGGCGAGGTCCGCGGGGGACCGGTCGACGCGCACCTGCCTTTCGCCGCGGCACACCCAGAGGAACGCGACCGCCGCTTCGTTCTGGCAGTATTCAGGCGCGGCACGGTGCTGGGAGGGCGCGAACGCCGCCCGGGCGGCCTCCTCCTCGGCGTCCTTCGAGTCCCGGCCCGGGGGCAGCGCCCCGGCCGGCAGCAGCAGGTTGTTCGCCGTCCCCTCCGCCCCACTCTCGCTCAGGAACCGGAGCCCGGTCAGGTAGTTCCACAGATTTGTGGCTTCGCTGCTCTCCGCTTTCTGCAGCAGGTCCCGGGTCACCACCTGACCAAAGCGGGCCGCCCTCTCGGGGGAGACCGATGCGTCCCCGATTATGGCCTCCAGGATCGACCGCAGTCGGAGGTCCGCGGAGTCGGATGCGTGGGCGGCTGTTCCGGGGAGCGTGACACCCCGTAGCCGTAGGAGGCTGGCGAGGCGAGCGTCCGAGACCACCGCGCCCGGCGGGAACGCCTCCGCGACCCCCGGCCAGGCGGAGATCTCCGCAAAGCGCTCCGGGTCGTCCGCGATCCCGGACACGCAGTATCGCACACGGCCGAGGCGCGTCAACGCCCCGTACTTCTCGCCGGGGAGGCCGGTCGGCAAGGTCTCACGCTCGGTGAGGAGGCGATAATACCCCCTGCCCTGCGTCCAGAAGATCGATCTCAGGAGCGCGTCCGCGGTGGGCGAGACGTTTTCCAGGGGTTGCGAGAACAGGCTCCATAACGACTCCCAGACAAGGGACACGGGGACATCCCGGGCCAGCCCCAGCACTTCCCGCGCAGCGTCCCCGGCGCCCTCCAGCGCCTCTGCGAGTTCCACAAAGGCGTGGCCCAGGGCGTGACCCAGGCGCTCCGCCTCGGTGCGGTTCTCTTCGCTGTCCGCGGCGAGCTGCGCCCGCCCAACATCTACCGCGAAGCCGCCGTTTACCGCGTACCCGGCGACGGTGCCGTCGCGGGTGGGTGCGGTCACCCAGAACAGGGGAACGGTGCGCGGCAACGCCTGGAACCCGTGCGCTCCGAGCGCCAGGAGGATGCCGGTGTTCTCATTCCCCGAGCCGCTTTCCCCCTGCGACGCCTTCAGGAACAGCGCCCGGGGCTCTCCCGGCATCGCAACGCAGCCGACGAAGGCGCGGGTCGTTCCGGGCACGGGTCGCGGCGCCCAGGAGACGACCGCCTCTTCTTCGCCCAGTTGGCACCGCTGGATGCGCCGCGCGAAGACCGTCAGGATAGGCGCCAGTGCGCGGAACCGCCCCAGGACGCGGGGTACATCCTGTTCCGGCAGGTCGCGCCGCCGTTCCAGTTCCAGAACCGTGGGGGGCGCGATGCCCTCGCCCGTGACGCGGGGAAGCCCGCTTTCCGGCGCGTCCTCATCCCCGGCCGCTGCGGGGAACATCCCGCCTCGGATAATGAAGCGCAGATCGCCGCTCGCCACCCGTACGCGATCCGCGTACAGGAAGACGCTCTTGAACCCCAGCCCGAACTTCCCCGTGACCGTGGGGGCGGCGCCTTCCTGACCGGCGCCGCGCTCATTCTTGTCGGACATCTGTAGGACGAGCATCTTTTCGAGGTCGCGGTCGAAGCCCCGCCGCCGCCCCTCCTCGGCGGCGAAGTCGCCGCGCCGGAATACGTTGATGGGCCGCCCGCGGTGCGAACACCGCAGCCCCGTCTCCGTCTCCACCACGTAGAGCGTGGCATCGGTGGCGCTGCCACCCATCTCCTCCCACTCCACCGCGGCGTCGTCCGCATTCTGGAACAACTCGAAGGGGATGGAGTCGAGTCGGTACTCAAACTGCTCCATCTTCTGGCGCACCGCCGCCAGCAGTTCCGCCTGCGCCGTTTCGTTCGACTCCAGAAGCGCCCGCAAGTCGTGACGCAGCCGGCGCCGCTCCTCGCGCAGCACTCGCTCGGCGGCCTCCCGCGCCGCATCGTCGGCCAGGCGTTCGGCCTCGAACTCGCGCCGCCGAATCTCTCCGGCACGCTCCTGGTAGGGCCTCAGGATGGTTAGCCCGCTCTGCAGCCCCTGCTTGAGATAGGGGAAGAGGCAGTCGAGCAGCATCGCCTGCGTCATCTCCAGGTCGGTCTGCTCGGGCTGGCTGAGGCGCTCCCACTCCTCATCCCACTGCGCAGTCTTTCCCTTGAAGAATCGCACCAGGTCGGCGATGGTTCGGTCCCAGAGAGCGAGGTTCCGCGTACGGTCCGCAGTCGGGGAGTGGTCGCATAGGAGAACGACGCGGCGGTCGATCGTACTGTTGTATCGGGGATATTCGAGCAGGAAGCCGTTGAGTTCGGCGCGGGCGGGGAGGGTAACCCACTCTCCCAGGAGGTTCTCGGCGGAGATGCCGCGCTCCCGTGGGGCGACGCGGACGGCGAACGGCGTGGAGGTGATCTGCCCCTGAAGGCCGAGGCGCTCCCGCAGGGCGTCCGCGTCCCCCGGGTGTCCAAGGCAGGCGTCGGCGAGTCCTCTTCGCCTCCTCCGTGACCGCGAGAACAGCGAGGAATGCGCCCACCACCTCCTGCGGAACGGCCTCGCGCCACTGCTTGACGAAGGCATGTGCGCTTTCGTCCAGCCATTCCGAGGACTGCGCAGGACCGGGAAGGCTGTCCGATAGCGGCGGCGTAACCGGCGGGGACGGGGCGGCACTCCCCGGCGTCTCCTCCCCACCGGTGTCCTGCTGCGCCGCCCCGGGCTTCCCGTACAGGACGTCCTGGCAGTCGTCGTGGAGCAGCCACTCGTCCGGCGCGTTGGGGATGTTGCGACACAGGCTCTCCGGCGCACGCCATTCGCCCAGGGCGTTCGGGAGCGGGGGGGCCAGCCGCAGCGCGCCGCGCGTCCCGTGCCGCTCACACAGGAGGCGCAGCAGGTCGAAGTACGCAGGGCGCGCACGCTGCCTGCCCGCGCCGACGGCGGTAAAGCCCCCGCCTTTAGTCAGATGGTGGAGCATCTGAACCACCGCGGCGTCTGCCACGGGCGGGCCGAAAAGTGCCTCCCGAGCGATACGAAGCGTCGTTTCGGCGCCCACCCCATTGCTGCCATCGCCGCAGAGCGCCCGAAGGAGCGGGAGCGCCGGCGCGGTCGCCTCCGGCAGATCGCGGAACGTCTCCAGAAACTCCTCCAGCGCGCGCGAGGTCGCGTCCTCGGCGAGCACCCCTCTCAGTCCCGCGCCTTCCTCCTCTGCCCATGCCGCCACGCAGAGCGTCAGCAACTCCTCCGCCTGGGCCTCGTCCGCGAACCCGCACTGCTCCAGGACCGCGAGCGCGGGATGCTCGCGAACGTTGGCGGCGAGCATCCCCGGCGTCGCGTACGCGCCGTTGACGGCGGGGGAGGTCATGAGCCGGGCCAGCGCGTCCGCCGCGGACGGCAGGTGGATCACGTCCTTGGGTGCGATCGCTGCCGTCGCTCCGGTATCGCCGGAGGACGCCCCGCGACGCGGCAGCCAGGGCACGGTGCGCAGTTTGCTCCTGCGCTCCTCATCCAGTGTGCCGGGGGTGATCCGCCCACCCGGACAGAGCGCGTCCAGGGCATCGAGGATCTCGCGGCAGAACCGATGTGGCTCCGCCTGGTCGAGCGCCAGATCCAGGACGTGCCGCGCGGCGAAGTGGGAAACACCGTGTTTCGTGTACTGGTCGCGGAGGGCGCTGCTACGCGGGTTGCGGATCAGGGTCAGCGCGGGCGTCAGCGCCGGCGGCACCGGGTAGTCGCCCTGTATGTAGGCGGTTCCCGGCGGCAGGGCGACATATCGCCCGTCCACCGTCTCGTGCAGCGGCACCGCCCGAAAGACATCCCGGTTCGTGAGGCTGCCCAGGACCGTCACGGCATCCTGCTCCGGCTTCCACGGCAGCCGGGCGACAAACGAAGCGAATTCCGCCTCCGTCATTTCGCGCTGCTTCGCCCGGAGTTCCTTCTCCACCCATTCCGGTCCGAGGGCGTCCACGGCAAGCCGGCGCTTCTGTTCCGGGTTCAGAGGCGTCACCAGAGACCGATCTACGACCCGCCAACGGTCGAGGCCGCCGCTCAGTGCCCGCGCAATCCTTCCCCAGACATCATCCCCGGCGTTGCTTGCCTCGGTCGCTGCCAGGAGCGAGGTATCTGTGTTGGAAAAATGCTCCTGGTTGCCATGCAGCAGGTAGCGCAGAACTACCTTTCGCTCTCTTACGATGTGGGTCTCTGGGACCAGCAGAAGCCTCTTGAGGAGGGGAAGGCGACTCGCGGGCGGCGCGAGCGGCGGCTTCTTCTGCATTAGAGCCTCGATGCAGGTCTTGTCGTTGCAGTTGTCGACTCCATGCCCAATACCGAACAGAAGTGAAAGCACGGTAGATTGGTGGACCCGCAGGACCATTCCCGCGGCGAGAGCCTTTTGCAGGTCGGAAGCATGCTCGCGCCCTTCCCTGGCGAAAAGCAGACCACTCCTGTGGGCGCGCTCCAGCTCCGCCCAACTCATCAGACGGGTCAGCGGCTCCGCTGGATTATCGGCCCGGTGCTGGCTATGATCGCTCACGCGGAACAAGGGAATATCCCGGATCGCAGGCGATAGCGTTTCACGCTGCTCGGGCGAGAGTTCCCAGAGAATAGAATTTAGGTCGTCTGCAATATTCTGCGAACTTCTGTCCCCGAAAGTCCACTCCCGAAGGCTCGCCTCCTGGGCAGCGGAGAACGACCGGAGGATGCTCGCCCATGTCGCGGCGGAGAGCGACGGGCCGACGACCCGCAGGAGCGTTTTGAGGTACCGGCGGAGCGTTTCGCTGCGCGAATCGGCGTAGGCGACGGCGACATCGCACGTCGCGAAGGCACCCTGCGCTGCCGACCAGTCGGCGGGTTCGCGCTCCGTCAGGCGGGGGGCATTCGAGAACACCAGAGGCTGTTCCCGCGCCCATTCGCGGAGGCCGGGAAACAGCATATAGGGGTATGCCGAATGCCCTTCCTCTTCCGGAGAGGGCAGCGCGAAGAAGGGCGCGTCGGCGGGAGCGAGGCGGTAGGCCGTCCGTGGCGTGGGGTCGTCGGTCAGGGCAGGCAGCCACTGGAACTCACGGAGCAGGGCGCGGCGGTCTTCGGGGTCGGTCGGCAGAAGTTGCGCCAATCCGTCGGTCAGTCGCTCCGCGGCCGGACCCTCGCCCAGACCGGACTCCTCCACGAACCGGGCGAGCGCGGGAAGAACGAGCGGCAGCGTGATTTCGCGGCGGATCGTGGCATTCCACTTTGTCTGGATGTCGCCCCGCTCCGCGTGGTGCAGCGCCCGGCGCCCGGCGTCCACGAAGTAGTAGCCGTGCAGAAGCGCGCCCACCCGCGCCGCGTCGAACGCAGCCGTCTTTGCTCCCTCCAGGGGCAGAAAGACCGCCTCCCGCACGGAAAGTCCCGCGGGCCCGTGCGGCGATGGGGGTGACCAGAGGAAAAACACGGCGCCGTGCGGCTCCCCCTTCTCCTTGCCATCGATCTCCCGCTCTGTGACCGGGTCGAACCCCATGGCCCGGGGCCACTCGTTTTTTGCGCGGAAATCGCCGTAAACGCCGTGGTCGGCAGGAAGGGCGCGTTCGGCGCCCAGGTAGCGCCGCGACTCCTGGGCGCCCGTGCCGTCCCACGCCAGGGTCACCGCCCCCGCGAACGTGCGCCCCTGCCGGGCGCTGGCGGGATCCGCTTTCAGCACCTCCGGGCCGAGAGTGCGGGTCGAGTCGGGAGTGAGCGCGGCGGTGAAGCCGGTGCTCGGAACGTGGAAGCGGATCCGCTGGACGGAGCGCAGCAGGGGGAGGAGTTCGGCGGTGTCTCCGCCCAGGCTCTTCGGGAAGAGGGTATCGGGCGTAGGCTGATTGCCCACGATGGGGCTGCGCGTGGCATCTCCCCCTGCGGAGGTCCACTGCTCCGGCCTCCGCAGAGGGATGTACAGGGCGAACCATCGCGTATCGGCGGCGATCTCCAGGGAGGGCATCGCGTCGCGTATCGCTTTGTCGACAAGCGGTTTCAAGCACGTGTCGAACCGCTTGGTCTGCGTCCTCCACTCGAGGCGGCGGTCCCCCCATGGACTGAACAGGCGGCAAAACGTCGCGCCGTTGCCCCCCTCCTGATTCGGCGACGCCAGGTAGAAGAACGCCTCGCACCAGTGGAACACGCTCTTCAGACCGAAGCCGAACTTGCCGATGGCCGCCGCGTCCTGCGCCTTCGTTCCCGCGCCGAGCCGGCGTATCGCCTCGTCGTTCTCCTCCTTGAAGTAGCCATCGTTGATGACGAGGACACCGGGGCCATCGAGCAGCGGGTGGCCGCCCGGCCCCTGCTCGATGTAGCGGACAAGGACCCAGTTCGCCCCGGCATCGTCAGCGTTCTGGTACAGTTCGCGAAAGATGCTGCTATCGGCGTACTGGTCGTTCAGCAGCTTTCGCAACTGCATGATGTCGCTCGCTGTGCTGTAGGCGATGCCTGCGACCTGATTCTCTGCCCCACTCATGAGTTTCAATCTCCTTTTTCTTACCGCTCTCCCACCGCGACTTCGGAAAGCAAGGTATATGCCCAACCGTTATCGAAGCGCCACATAGGCGCGTAGCGAAAAACAAGACGGCCCGGGAGAGCATCTTGCTCTCCCGGGCCGTCCATGGATGCATTCAGGCAGTCAGGCGACTCCGCAGCGGTTCAGGGCTGTCGCCAGTAGACCAGGACTTTCACGATGCCGGTCGGCCGTTCGTCGAAGAAGGTCGCGCCCACCGTTTCCGGCGCCTTCTTGCCCGCGCCGACCGAAACCACCGTGTTCAGTCCGGCGTCCTGCTTCATCAGGAGCCAGGAGTGGTTCTTTTTGACGACCTTGCTCGGCCGCAGCTCCTTCTCCAAGCTCCGGGCGACGCTCTCCCAGGAACCCGCCTTGCGCAAGAGCAGACAGGGATACCGCTGGCCATCCTCGTTCACCTCGGCGGCATCTTCGACCGTGAACCCGGCGAGGGAGGAAAGGCGCAGCGCCTCCAGGGGAACCTGCCCACCGCTTGACCTCATTCTTGACCTCATTTCAGACCTTCCTGCTTTCGCGCTGGTGCTGCTGTGTGCTGCCGTTGCCCCCCGGTCCCTCGCCGCGCTTCCGGGGGCGTCCGTGGCGGTCAGCGTAGGCTCAGTCTTTCTCGCCCTCTTCCCAAAAGTTGATTGCGCTCCCCTGCTCCGCCGCGACCCGTTTGAGAACCCGGCGCGCCGCCTCGGCGTCCGCCGGGGGCACACGCACGGCGTAGGTGTCGTCACCGCTCCCGTCCCCTTCGTGGGGGATGTCGGCCTGTTTGAGGGCGTCCAGGGCGGGCTCCAGCCCGATGCCAAACGGGATCGTGGCGATCAGCACGTAGGGTTCGCCGGGTTCGTCTTCGGAACGGTCCGGAAGGGCTTCGCTCGGCGGGGAGGGCGCAAGCGGCTCCTGCTCCTGCTGCGGCGGCTCCTGCTGCGGCTCTGAGCGCTCTGTCTTCAGTTCGGCGCGCAGCGCCGACGCCTCGCGCCGGGCGGCCTCGTAGCGGCTCGCGCACCACAGCGCCACCCCGATCAGGCCGGCGCAGCAGAGGGAGAGTATCCGGTTGCGGCGCTCGGTTCTTCGGCTCACGGCCCTGTGGCCTCTCCCGGCGGGCGCTGCGGCGCCCGGTGCACCGGCGGCAGCCCCCGGATCTCGATCACGTCCGGGGCGTCGTTCTCCTGGCGCGGGGTCCGCAGGGTCAGAAAGAAGCCCTCGTTGCTGGCGCTGCTGCTGCCCTCCGTGGCCGGGAGAAGGGTGCGGGTGAGGACGGTGGTCGGGAACTGGGGGGAGGACGCAAACCGCGCCTCGACCGCTTTGAACGCCCGGGTCGCCAGAATCGGCCGCCACTCCCCGTGCGGGAGGCAGACCCGCGCCCCGCCCGGCTTCTCCCGCAGATCGTAGACATCGATCTCGATGTCCGCGATCCGCATCACCGCCTCCCGCCTTTGCAGAACCATGCGCCTCATTCCCACGCCGTGCCCGCCCTCCCCCGACAGGTGGGGATCGGTCGGGTTCGACGCCCCCGGCCTTCACCAGCCACGGCGGCGCGGCGGGCGGGCGGGCACGGCAGCTTGCTGCTTGCCTGTTCTCCCGATTATAACATCGGTTCGTCCCGGGGCAGCGTCGGCCGCGGGATAAGGCTACCGTGCCTTATGGCCCCTTCCAGCCCCCTAGAGGGCCACGGATGCGGGCGCCTCCGGCGCCTCCGCTGCGGCTCCCTCTTTGGCGTTGGCGGGCGCGGACGGCTTATCCGGCTCGAAGTCCAGCACCAGGGAGTTCATGCAGTAGCGCCGGCCAGTGGGCGGCGGGCCGTCGTTGAAGACGTGGCCCAGGTGGCCCTTGCAGCGGCCGCACAGCACCTCGACGCGGATCATGTTGTGGGAGCGGTCCTCCTGGTAGAGCACGGCGCCCGGGCGCACGGTCTGGAAGAAGCTGGGCCAGCCGCAGGTGGTGGCGAACTTGGCGTCGGAGCGGAAGAGTTTGTTGCCGCAGGGGGCGCAGTAGTAGGTCCCCTTGCCGTCGAACGTGTCGTACTTGCCGCTGCCGGGCGGCTCGGTGCCCTTGAGCCGGGCGATGTAGTAGACGTCGGGCGGCAGCACTCGCTTCCATTCGGCCTCGGAGACGTTCAGCGGAGTGGTGTCGGTGCGGGAGTAGTACGGGTTGCGCGGCGGCTTCGGCTTCGCCGTGTCCTGCTGCGGCTTCCCCTCCCCTGCTTGCGGCTCCTGCGACGGCGGCGGCGCCTGCTGCGGCTCCTGTGCGGCAGCGGCAGCGGCAGCGGCGACGGCCGGCGCGGGTCCGGCGGGGGCGAACACGGCGGCGGCGAGGGCCACGGCCGACAGGCCGATCAGGGCGGCGGCAGCCGCGCGCCGTGCGGGCGGGTGCGGTCGATCGTTCGTCATCGGGCATCTCCTTTGCCGGCGGCGGCGCAGCCGGCCGTGATGGTTCGGATGGTCGGGCGGACGTTTGGGGCGTCTGCGTCGCGCGCCTCGTCCCACCATGATACGCGTTTCCGGGGCCTCCGGTGCCCCGCAATTGTCGGCCTACGGCTTATACGGCTTATTATGGCGCCGTACCTTCCCCAGATTCAACCGCTTGGTGCCGTGGACTGAAGTCCCGGCTTCCGTGATTCAAGTCGGCCTGCGCCGACTCCGGCGGTCGAGATGCGGTTACGGATGAGCCGTAGCCGCCCCCGTAAACCGGAGCCCGCACCTCGTACCATGCAGCCCGCACCGACGAAGCG
>Ga0065721_10052004_pt1 | contig 12945 bp, 10 predicted proteins | sample Mesricmetagenome_FD_59108 | JGI IMG/M metagenome (GOLD analysis project Ga0065721, IMG submission 59108) | Mesophilic microbial community from rice straw/compost enrichment Sample: eDNA_1 v2 (version 2) | ecosystem: Engineered > Solid waste > Grass > Composting > Bioreactor | place: USA: Davis... | reverse complement strand
CGCCAGCCGCTCCACCAAGGCGCTCAAGGGGGCCGAGGAACGCTGCCAAGCTTTCCGCGTGGCGCTCGATGACGCGTACGCAAATCTCGAAAACTCGCGAACCAATCATGCATCGACCGAAACAGAAATCTTCGCCCCACCTCAGGTTTCCGGGGAAATCGACACAGAGGTCGTAACCGGCGTTGAACGAGACAAACTTGTTGCGCTTACCCGCACCATCACCGCAATTCCCACAGATTACGACGCTGACCCGAAGGTCCGACTTTTTCAAAAGCGGCGCCTCGAATCTGTTGAAACCGATATCGGCTTCAACATGGCGACAGCTGAGGCGCTCGCATTCGCATCGCTGCTGGATACAGGCGTATCTGTTCGCCTAAGTGGACAGGATTGCGTTCGCGGAACATTCACGCAGCGTCACCTCGCTGTCCATGACCGCGCCACTGGACAGAACACAATTTTTCTGACGGCAGCCGCCCGCGACGGCGCATCCTTTGAGGCAATAAATTCGCCTCTCTCAGAATATGGTGTGCTGAGCTTTGAATACGGTTATAGCCTAGCTACGCCGAAGCGGCTGACCGTCTGGGAAGCGCAATTCGGAGACTTCCTGAACGGCGCGCAGATCGTGGTTGACCAATTCATCGTCACGGCCGAGGCAAAGTGGCGAATGGCCTCCAACCTGGTGATCGCACTGCCACACGGGATGGAGGGTCAGGGGCCCGACCACTCATCGGCTCGGGTCGAACGGATCTTGCAGTCCTGCAGCGGGGCGAACATCATCGTTGCCAATGCGTCAACGCCTGCGAACCTCTTTCACCTCTACCGCCGCCAAGTGCTCAGCTCTGTGCGAAAGCCCCTCTTCCTGATCGCCCCCAAGTCGCTCCTGCGTGCGAAGGCCTGCCGATCTTCATTGGCGGAGATTGCGGCAGGCACCTCATTCCAGCCGATTATTATCGACCGTCCGACGAATGATGCGCGCGCAATTATCCTTTGCTCCGGCAAGATCTATTATGACTTGAAGGCCTATATGTCGTCGCAGCGTATCGATGACGTTGCGATCATCCGCCTCGAACAGCTATATCCGTTCCCTATGGAACAGTTGCAGAATGCGTTGAACGAGTATCGGAACTGCCCGCTCATCTGGTGCCAGGAAGAACCAGGCAATCAGGGTGCATTTCAATTCGTCCGAAATGCTTTGCTCGATGCCGGAGTTGATCGTCTGCTACAATATGTCGGTCGTCCGCCTATGGCGGCGGCAGCCGGCGGGTCCATTGACCGTCACGAGCGAGAACAGGCCGGGATTGTGGAGGCTGCCTTCGAAACATTTATAGACAGAGGCGAAAAGGTAGCGGCTAAAGTCGTCGCGGCTTAGAGCATTTCCAGCAAAAGTGCGCAGCGGCTCACGCTGAGGTTAGTTTAAGATGCCATCTTTTGAACCTGTTCGCTCCATACAGCGTGGCCTGATGGTGCTGCGCGCCATAAGCGAGCATGGCGCCGTCAACGTTACCCAACTCGTGAGCCTCTGCAAACTCCCGCAGCCAACGATCGTGCGAATTGTCGAGACTCTGGTTGACGCCGGCTACGTCTACAGGCAGGCAGATGAGCCTACCTACAAGGTCACCGGGCATACTCTGTCACTGAGCCGGGGCTACAACTTGCATGACAGGCTCACTGAAATCGCCAGACCGATCGTGCATCAGCTCCACATCGACATCGGCTGGCCGTCGAACCTCGCGGTCTTCGATGGCGATTCAATGGTGATCATTTACTCCAACCGCGCGGCGCTGGGGCTATCAATCCCGGGTCGGATTGGAGCACGCATCCCGATGGTCTCCACGGGCGTCGGGTTGATGACCCTTGCCAGCATGTCTCCCGATGAGCGCAAATCCGCTCTCTTGCGCGCGCGCCTCGCCCATAAGAGATGGGACGACAATCCCACCCTCCTCGCCGCATTACCGGAAAAGCTCGAGGAGGCGCGTACCAGGGGATACGCTTTCGCCGATGAGAACTATCTTCTCGAGGTCTACCAGAGCCGCATCTGGGCAATAGCGGTCCCTGTCGAAACACAGAGCGGCGAATATGTCGCGTTGAGTAGCCTCGTCCTCAGCATCGCGGGCAATCCCGCGAGGATGTACAAGGCCATACTCCCGCAACTCACCGCAGCAGCAGCTAAAATTGGCGACCTGCTTCGTTCTGAGTGACCGTCCAATATCATCTGGTGCACTGATTTCTAGCGACACCCAGAGCCGCGCTACGGTGTGTTTCGTGAGTTTGCTCTCGCGAAGGCAGTTCCCCACAGCATCCGTCAGGCCTCAAATAAACGGTTACAATCGATGTTTGACTTGACTAGCGATCCCCCATTTAACAGAATGCCATTCTGTCAAGCAGCACGCGATCGGTCGAACGACCGCGCATGCTCGGAGGATATAGTGGAAATCACTCGCAATTTGGCACCCGACAAAGCCTATCTGGGAAAGCCAGTTCTCCGCACGGAAGATGAGCGGCTGCTAACTGGTACCGGTCGTTTCGTCGACGATATCAAACTACCCGGAATGGCCCACGCTGCGGTGCTAAGAAGTCCGGTTGCACACGGCAAAATTGTCTCGATCGATGCCGGCGCTGCCCTTGAACTGCCGGGTGTGCTCGCCGTCTACACCGCAACGGACTTAGAAGGACACGCTCATCATATCCCGCTTTCAGAAGCATGGACCATGCCGGGGCTCGATCGGTTCCGCCAATGGCCAATCGCGCGCGATGTTGTCCGATACGTCGGCGAGCCTGTCGTATTTATTGTCGCTGAATCGCGCGCTATTGCCGAAGATGCCTGCGACCTGATCGAGCTGGACATCGAGGAATACGACGCGGTCACAAACATTGACCAATCGCTCCTCGATGAAACGATCGTGCATCAGGATGCGGGGACTAATCTTGCATGCAACTACACGGTAAATCGAGGCGACGTTTCTGAAGCGTTTGCGGATCCACACTATGTTCGGAAAGAAGTTTTCCGCATCCATCGGCATACGGGAATGCCGCTGGAAACACGTGGTATCGTCGCAAAATGGGACCCCGATGCTGAGACGTTGACTTGCTGGGGAGCTAACAAGCGACCGCGAGCATTCCGGGATGTGCTGGCTTCGATGCTCCGCATACCGCCCAGTAACGTCACAGCGATCGAAGTTGATGTCGGTGGTAATTTCGGTACCCGCGGGCATCTGTACCCGGAAGACTTGCTGTCGGCCTTCGCGTCTCTCCGCCTCAAGCGTCCGGTCAAATACATTGAAGACCGCCGTGAGCACTTCATGGCGACAAACCACTCACGGGAGATGAGCTGCGAGCTTGAGATTGCCGTTTCAAAAAAAGGCAGGATTGAAGGTCTCCGTGGTCGCGTTTTCTGCGACTTGGGAGCATATGCTGGCGGTCCGGGCGCAGCCGTGGTGCCGGCAAAGGCGGTCCAGTTCATTTCCGGGCCATACGACATCCCGAATTACCAGTGCGAGTTGAGCATCGTCTCGACCAACAAGACGCCAATTGGCGCATTTCGGGGGCCAGGCCGCTATGAAGGCGCATTCTTCATCGAGCGCATGGTCGACATTGCAGCGAATGAGCTCGGGATCGACCCTCTGGAGTTTCGCCGCCTCAACCTGATCCGTGAAGCTCAGATGCCATATAATGGCGGCGTTCTGGTGCCATATCTGGGTGAGAGCCCATACGATTCCGGGGACTATTCTCAAACGCTTGACAGAGCCGTTGAGATTCTCGACTACCCAGCCTTGAAACAGATGTCAGGCAAACTTATCGACGGAAAGCTCCACGGCGTTGCCGTCTGCTGTTACGTCGACTCAACAGGTATGGGGCCGTCGGAAGACGCTCGTATCGTGGTCGAGGGACCATCGACGATCAAAGTCTATGTTGGTTCCTCCGCGAACGGCCAGGGCATCCAGACCGTCATGGCGCAAGTGGCAGCCGACACGCTTGGCGTTCCCATGGAGTGGATACAGGTCTACCAGGGCAGCACCCACTATGTCGAACGAGGAAACGGGCACGGCCACAGCCGTTGCGCCGTGATGGGCGGCAACGCAGTTCATCTCGCGGCCAACAATCTGAAGAAGAAGCTGCTCAATATGACAGCCCTTCGCCTCAATGATAGCCCCGAGAACCTCCGTTACGAGGGCGGTGAGATCATTCGCGCAAATGGCGCGAAACCGGAAACAATCCCCTTCAATCAGGCTGTCGCGTTACTCACCATAGGTTCTGAGGCCACAGATCAGCTTCAATCTTATGGTCGCTTTGAGAACAGTGCCCTCACCTACAGCTACGGTGCCCAGGCGGCACACGTCACTGTCGACCCTGAAACTGGGACGGTCGAAGTAAAGCGCTTTCTGACGGTTGAAGACGTCGGACGTGCGATCAATCCCATGATCGTCCATGGCCAATCCATCGGCGGCGCGGTTCAGGGCATCAGTGGCACTTTGCTTGATCAGTTCATCTACGACTCCAGCGGGCAATTGCTCACCGCGTCATTCGCTGATTACCTGGTCGCATCCAGTACAGACTTTCCCAATATCGAGGCTGAGACGATGGAGAACGCAAAATCCACCTCCAACCCTCTTGGAATAAAAGGTGCGGGCGAGGGCTCGATTTCCACAACTGGCGCGGTGATTGCGTCGGCCGTCTCAGACGCACTTCGGAACTTGGGCGTGGAGATCACCGATCTGCCGATTACCCCAAACAAGCTCTTCCAACTGATCAGAGATGCGAAGAACAAGAGCAACATCCAGAGGGAAGAGACCGTCCCGACCTTCGGAATCAAACACTTAATTGAGTAGAGGCAGAAATAGCCGTGCCGCGATACCAATCCGGCAATCCTGTCAACGGACTCTGTCCACAATCCCAGCCAATTCAACCGATACGACACCTCCGAGGTGCTAAGGGACGAACCAATGCATCAGACGCTGATCGCCAGTCACGCCGAGACCAGCGCAGAAATCGCGGCCGAAAAAGTCGTGATCAACGCGGCCGCGCTTTCAGTCACCTACGAAACGTCGAGCGGGCCGATCCACGCCCTCTCCGATTTGACCCTTAAGGTTCAGAAAGGGGAATTCGTCTCGCTGCTCGGCCCGTCGGGATGCGGCAAGTCGACACTGCTTAACGTCCTCGCCGGTCTTGAAGTTGCCACGAAGGGCAGTGCGGTGATTTTCGACACTCCTATCAGAGGCAAACCCCATCCAAACGTGGGCATCGTCTTTCAGAAGCCAAACCTGCTTCCTTGGCTCAACGTTCTCGACAACCTGCTGATCCCGATCGAGGCAATGCGCAAACCGAAAGCGCAGTACATCGATCGTGCTCACCAACTTCTAAAACTGGTCGGATTGGAGCGCTTCGCGTCCAACTACCCTTCGGAGCTGTCGGGAGGAATGCAGCAGCGCGTCGGCATCGCACGCGCCATGATCTATGATCCGGCTATCATCTTGATGGACGAGCCCTTCGCTGCCCTCGACGCCATGACGAGAGAACGCATGTCGATCGAGCTGCTGAGAATCATCGAAGCGAGCGGCCAATCCATCTTCTTCGTGACCCATAGTATCCCCGAAGCGGTATTCTTATCCGATCGGATCGTGATGATGTCATCGGCACCGGGCCGGATCGTCAAGGAGGTACCCATTGATATCCCTCGGCCGCGTGGCCTCGAGGCAATGGCGACCCCACGATTTGCAGAAATCTGCGGAGAGCTCCGCGGGCTTTATTGCTAGTCGTCTGACCTCATGACTTGTGGAGCTAAGTGCGTGCCAAACAAAGATTATACCAGAATAGTATACCCACTGATAACTCTGGCGATCCTACTGTTCGTCTGGGAATTCACCATAAGGTACTTCCAGGTTCCAGAATATATATTTCCAAGTCTTGGTAGCGTTGGAAAACAACTATACGTTGGCTACATCGAAGGTACGATGTACCAACACCTTGGTTTCACCCTTCAGTCCATGGTCATCGGCTATCTGATAGGTTGTTCACTTGCTCTGATATTGGGCGTACTGATCGCAGAGTCAGTGACGTTCGAGAAGTTCATCTTCCCATTCGTTGTGGCGCTGCAATCGACGCCGAAAGTAGCAATCGCTCCGCTGATCATGCTCTGGTGCGGTTACGGTCTACTGTCCAAGGTGGTAATGGTTGCCATCATTTCGTTTTTCCCGCTCTTCGTGAATACCGTCGCCGGTATCCGTCAGACAGACCCTGCTCTCATCCGTATGATGCGTGCGTTTTCGGCTTCGAGCTGGCTCACGTTCCACCGTGTCAAGCTATACGCTGCTGCGGGACACATCTTTGCCGGCCTCCAGATCTCGATTGTGATGGCTCTGATCGGCGCGGTTGTCGGCGAGTTTGTCGGATCAGCGAAAGGCCTCGGATGGTTGATCCAGTCCGGAATGGCCACCTTCAACGCACCAATCATGTTTGCCGCCGTGCTCTCGCTGATCTTTCTCGGGCTCGCCTTCACTGCACTGGTGAAATTTGCACAACGGAAGCTCGTTTACTGGGACCGTCAACCATCCGGCGCGCCTGCCAAGGCGTGATACCTCACTACCAGCCTATGCACATAACGCTATGAGGAGTTTACGATCGTGAGCGTCGTTGATTACGAAATGATTCAGGTTTTCAAGAAGGAACTCGAGCTTTGCAAGGTGCGCGAAGGGGAAGTCTTCGCTGTTCTCAGCGTTGGCACTCTGCTTGCCGACTACGCCCAAGCCTTCATGTTTGCTGCACAGATGCTTGGTGCAAAAACCTTCCACCTCAATGTCCGTGACCACACGGTCGAAAACCGAGCCGGCGTCATCGGCAAAACGCCGCTGGCAGGCAATCGTCCGGCCATTGAAGCCCTAAAGTCAGCAGATATGGTTGTTGACCTGATGGGCCTGCTTTTCTCGAAAGAGCAGTTGGAGATCCAGGCGGCCGGAACGCGCATCCTGCGCGTGGGTGAAGCCTTCCACATCTTGAAGCAGATGTTCCCGGAAGTCAGCCAGCGCGAGCGGGTAGAACGCGGCGCCGAGTTGATGCGCAAGGCTAAGCAGATGCACATTACTTCGGAGGCTGGTACCGACGTCCGCTATGGTCTGCAACAGTACCCAGTGATGACGCAGTATGGCTACACCGATGAGCCGGGCCGCTGGGATCACTTTCCGTCGGCGTTCTTGTTCACGCAAGGCAACGACGACGACGTTCATGGCACCATCGTTCTACAGCCTGGCGACGCTTTGGTCGCCTTCAAGCGCTATATCCACGACCCGGTGAAACTGGCGATCAGCAACGGCTACATCACTGACATCGACGGCGAAGGTATCGATGCAGACCTGATACGCGACTATATCGAAAGCTTCGAGGACCCGCGTGCTTATGCAATCTCCCACATTGGTTGGGGCATGCATGAGCGAGCTGCTTGGTATCACATGCTGGCCACCAGCCGCCTCCATGAAGAGCGCTACATGAACTCGCTGTCGTTCTACGGCAATGTTCTGTTCTCAACTGGTCCGAATTCGGAGTTCGGCGGCTCCAATGACACCGCCTGCCACTTGGACATCCCGATGCGCAAGTGCAGCCTGTTCCTCGACGATCTCGAGATCGTCCGAAAGGGGAAGGTCATCCACCCGGAATTGAAGGCGCGATAAGCGTCGTTTCGGCAAAAAATTCCGCAACACAATGGGAACTAAAATGGGATATTTTTCTCTTCCGCGCAGAAGCTCGCTCGTTCTTGTCGGAACGCTACTCGCAGGGTCGATCAACGCCGAAGCGAAGGATCTCGAACCCTTCGTCTTTGGCCTCCCGACGGCACTCAGCTACAACTACTCGATCTACACCGCAGCCATGAAGCTGGGCTTTTTTGAAGAAGAAGGCCTGGAAGCCACGCTACAGGGTTTTCAAGGCGGCTCCGCGTTGATCACCCAGGTGGCTAACAAGGGTGTGGACGTTGGCTCGAGCTCGGCGGAACCGATCATCATTGCCAGCGAGACAAACCCCGCCAGGCTGCCGATCACGTTCATCTACAACCAGAACAGAGACTATAACTGGCAGTTTGTCGTCCCTGATGGGAGCCCCATCAAGACGCTTGCGGACTTGAAAGGCAAGAAGATTGGCGTTGGCTCGCTCGCCAACTCCCACATGCCCGTTACGCGCGTCATGCTAGCCGAAGCCGGTCTCACGGAAGGTGTTGATTACGATTTTATCGCGATCGGCACCGGCGCCCCGGCATTCAAGGCTCTTCTAGATGGAAGTGTTGACGCTTACAACACCTGGACCGCAAACATCGGTAGCTTCGAGGCCTTGGGCAATAAGCTTCAGCGCCTGCCCATCGGCGAGAGATATACCGGCTTGTTCCAAACCGGCTTCTTCACCCATTCAGACTATATCACTGAACGTCCCGACTTTATCAAAGGGTTCGGACGGGCATACACCAAAGCCACGATTGTATGCCGTGAAGTTCCCGGATATTGCCTGCGCTCGTTCTGGGAACAGTACCCGGATTTAAAGCCGCGCGACATCTCGGAAGACGATGCAATTGCAGCGTTGGTCCCGGCTCTGCAAATCAGCTGGAACCACTACTTCGCCTTCCCCGAAGGTCAGGAACGTAAGTTCGGATCCTATCCGGAAGGATCGTGGGAAGAACTCGTGAGCGTCCTTCATGAAGGAGGGGCGCTGAAGGAGGCTAACGTTAAAGTCGACGAGCTCTATACCAACGAGTTCGTCGAAGCCTTCAACGACTTCGATCAGCAGTCCCTCAAGGCGCTAATTGAAACCCTTCGCTAACGGTCAAAACCCACGAATTTGATCATTGACCTAAGGTCATCGCGTTGCCTCTGCGACGCGATGACCGCGGGGTTCTGCACTACGGCTTCATGCCTACCAGAACATCGAAATAGGGAAGCAGCTTCCGAAATGAAACCGAAAAGCTTCGAGTACGCCGCACCCACATCGCTGGATGAAGCACTGACGCTGCTGTCGACGGGCGATGGCGATGCACGAGTGGTGGCGGGGGGGCAGTCCCTGGTACCCATGATGAACTTCCGATTGGTATCCCCGTCTCTGCTCATTGACCTGAACCGGATACCGGAATTGAGAGGCATCTCTATATCGCTAGAAAGAAACTCGCTGCGCCTAGGTTCCATGACTCGACACAGCGAAGTGGAATATTCCACCCTCATTGCGCGGGAACTTCCGCTCCTCAAAGCTGCGATGTCACATGTCGCGCATACCCAAATTCGCAATCGCGGGACCATAGGCGGGAGCCTCGCGCATAGTGATCCGTCAGCGGAATGGCCGGCCCTGTGCGTTGCTCTCGACGCGCTCATCCACACGGCTGGTGTCGGCGGCGTAAGAGAGAGTAGAGCCAAGGACTTTTTCGTCGACCTGATGACAACCGCCCTCGAGGACGGGGAAATCATCACCTCAATCGAATTCCAACGATGGCTCCCGAACACGTCTTGGGGCTTCACCGAGCTCGCCCGGCGTCGAGGAGATTTTGCCGTCGCGGGCGTTGTTGCCCTTGCGGCGCTCGACCCGAGCAAACGAATTGAAATGTCCCGAATTGTTCTGTTCGGAGTTGCTGACTTTCCAATTCTTTGCGACGATTTGTCAGCAGCGATCGCTGGCCGCGTGTTGGATCATGACTTAGCGGTTGAAGCCGGTGAGATCGCTGCCTCTACGGTCGAGCCCCGAGCAGATCTGCACGTATCTTCAGACTACCGCCGCAATCTCGTCAGCGTGCTCACGAGAGACGCATTGCTGCAGGTCCTCAGCAATTCGCAGGAAGATATCCGTGTCTGAAACTAAGTACGAAATTTTGTGCACAATCAACGGCGCACCGGTTGCCCGTTCCGTCGAGGCGAGAAAATCGCTCGCCGAATTCCTGCGCGACGATCTTGACCTCACCGGAACGCATATTGGCTGCGAACACGGCGTATGCGGTTCGTGCACCGTTCAGGTCGATTCACTGTCAGTCCGTTCTTGCCTCATGTTCGCAGTCCAGACCAATGGGTGCGAGATCCGCACGGTGGAAACTCTCGGTAGCCCTGGAAATCTGTCGGTCCTGCAAGAAGCATTTCGTCAGCATCACGCGCTTCAGTGCGGCTTTTGCACACCGGGCATGCTGATGACAGCTGATGCGTTCCTGACCAGACACCCGAATCCGACCGCTGATGAAGTGCGTGAAGCGATCTCGGGCAACATCTGCAGGTGTACCGGTTACGTACCTATTGTTGAAGCAATATTGGCGGCCGCGGCGCAAATCCGCGATACCAAAGTGGAGTAGTACAAGAATGAGCTCGTCATCAACCCAAGAGACCATGCCATGGGACGGCATCGTTCCCGAGGAAACTCTCGAACATTACCGTAAATCTGGTTTCGCCGGATCCAAGGCGCTTGGCAAGAAGCCCGCGCTGCTGATTATCGATGTTCAATACGCGACTTCCGGTGAGGTCCCGTTGCCATTGAGCGAAGCAACGAGCTACCATCCGATGAGCTGCGGCGAAGAAGCGTGGCGGGCCATCTCTCATATCGAAGTGATCCTGAAGAAGTTTCGCGAGTGCGGCTTCCCTGTGCTGTACCCTCACATCTTCCCCCAGTTCCGCACCAAGAATGCTCGGATGCCGAACAAGTACAGCGCCAAGCAACTCGAAATCGTACGGGAGGTTGCGCCGCAGGAGGGAGATATCCTTGTCCCGAAGACCTGTCCTAGCGCGTTCTTTGCAACACCACTGGTCAAATATCTCAACGAACTTGGTGTCGACACGGTGTTCACGGTTGGTAACACGACCAGCGGCTGTATTCGCGCAAGCGTCGTTGATGCGGCATCCTACGCCTTCGACGTGTTCGTTCCCTACGAAGGCTGCTACGACCGCTCGCCTATCTCTCATGCCGTAAACCTGTTTGACATTGACAAAAAGTATGGCCCCGTCGTCTCGACGAAGCGCACACTTGAGTTGCTCGACCAGTTTTCCGAGAAGGCAAGTTAGTTATTCGCACCGGAGAATTGCGTTACCGAACTCGCTGGCGGCTCGTCATCTCCATGTCGCCCTACCACGCGAATTTACGAATACTTGTAGCCGCTATTTCGGACACCATTTTCCAACTCCAAACCCGTCGCGTCGACGCGCCGGGTGCCCGGCCTAGCCAGGCTAATGCAATTCTGCTTGACAGAATGTAATTCTATTCGTAGCTCATGAGCACCCCGGCACGGTTCCGGTTTGCGGGTCCCGGCCAATTTATGTGAGTAACTCAGGTGGAAGAGATGTCGGCTAAGAAGCGTGTCCTCATTGCAGGTGCAGGTATCGGGGGTCTGACGACCGCGCTCGCGTGCCTTCGCCGTGGGATGGATGTCGAAGTATTTGAACAGGCACCCGTTCTGGGCGAAGTTGGAGCGGGTATTCAGATCGGCCCGACCGGTCTTCGCGTGCTCGCCGCGCTCGGACTTGAAGAAGCATTGCGAGAATGCTGGTTCGTTCCTGAAATGCGCGAGATGCGTGTCTGGAACACCGGATATTGCGCATCGACTCCGGCACCAACGTCACGCCTGATCGATCTTTACGGCTTCCCGAATGTGATGCTGCATCGCGCCGACCTGCACGAGATCCTGGTGGAGGCGATTCGCGCAATTGCTCCGAACTCGATCCATACGAACGCAAGGGCGATGCGGTTTGAGCAGACCGCCTCTAATGTGACGCTGCTTCTGGAAAGCGGGGAAAGCGTTACCGGCGACATACTTGTCGGTGCCGATGGCCTCCACTCAAACGTGCGTAAACAACTCTTCGGAGTTTCAAAACCCCACTTCACCGGCTGCATCGCCTGGCGCGGCATTGTCCCAAGCGAAAAAGTCTCGCCCGCGCTTCGCATCAAATGCTCGCAAAACTGGATGGGCACGGACGGTCATTTCGTCGTCTATCCAATTCGCGGCGGCAAGTTCATCAACATCGTTGGTCATATCGAACGTGACGACTGGCAGGTGGAAAGCTGGACCGAACAGGGAACGCATGAAGAGATTGCAGCAGATTTCAAAGGTTGGCACCCAGATATTCTTGCCCTGATCGCGAGCATAGAGACGCCGTTCAAATGGGCAATGTTCCTGCACTCACCGTTGGGAACATGGTCTGAAGGACGCGTGACATTGCTTGGCGATTCATGCCATCCCACATTGCCTTATCTTGCTTCCGGCGCAAACATGGCGATCGAAGACGGCATGGTCTTGGCTCGCTGCCTTGAAGCGACGCCCGATGACATTGAAGGCGCTTTGAAGCGATACGAAGCTATGCGCATTCCTCGGACGACCAAGATCGTGAACGAATCTGCAGCTAACCAGCATCGTTTCCATCACCAAGACCTCGCAAGCGCGGCAACCGCGAGTGCATATATTGAGGGCGTCGCTGCGGCCCAGCTCAATCTGCGCGATTGGGTCTTCGACTACGACGCCACCTCGGTCGCACTGCCGGTGTGAAGAGACTGGATCCAAGGCGAATGATTTACGAAACCTTTGAGTACGGCGCGACAACCCGAGCAAACGGAATTCGTCAGCACTACCTTCGGTTTGGTCGAGGTAAGGAGCCGCTGATATTGCTGCCGGGAATTACCTCTCCGGCCTATCTGTGGGACTTTGTTGGTGACCGCCTTGGATCGCTGTTTGATACTTATGTGATCGATGTGCGTGGCCGCGGACTTTCCCAGGCAACTGACGATCTCAGTTACGACTTGGACAGTTATGCCGCAGATGCGGCTTCACTGGCTGACCAACTCGGACTCGATTCTTACACGCTCGTGGGCCACTCCATGGGCGCTCGCATCGCCCTGCGTACCGCAGTTTCGCACGGGGACAGAATCAAGCGGATCGTCATGATCGATCCGCCGGTCAGCGGACCAGGCCGCCGTCCCTACCCAGTTCCCTTAGACAGGGTCTTGGAACGGCTTCGCTTG
>Ga0065721_10052003_pt1 | contig 12946 bp, 11 predicted proteins | sample Mesricmetagenome_FD_59108 | JGI IMG/M metagenome (GOLD analysis project Ga0065721, IMG submission 59108) | Mesophilic microbial community from rice straw/compost enrichment Sample: eDNA_1 v2 (version 2) | ecosystem: Engineered > Solid waste > Grass > Composting > Bioreactor | place: USA: Davis... | reverse complement strand
GGCGCGCGATAGGTCCACAGCCGCAGGCGCGGCTCGGTGACTGGCTCGGCCAGCTGCCGCGCGTTCCACGCCTGCTCGGCGTGCGGCGTCGCGGTGACGAGGGTCGGGGCGAGCGCGGCCATCACAGGTCTTCCGCGGATTCAAGGCGCCGCTTCAGGTCGCCGAGGAAGGCCGCGGCCGGGTAGCCGTCGACGGCGCGATGGTCGAACACCAGGTGCAGGCCCATCATCGGCGCGATGCTGATCCAGTCGTCCTTGACCACGGCGCGCCGGATCACGCGCGTGACGCCGAGAATCGCCGCCTGCGGCGCGTGCAGGATCGGCGTGAAGCGCTCGACCTCGGTCATGCCCAGGTTGCTGATGGTGAAGGTGCCGCGCTGGTAGGCGCCGGCGCTCAGCGTGCCGTTGCGCGCGCCCTCGGCCAGCGTGCGCGCCTCGCGGGCGATCTCCTCGACCGGCTTGCGATCGACCTCGCGCAGCACCGGCACCACCAGGCCGTCGTCGAGACTGACCGCCAGCCCGATATTGACGTCCGGCATCAGCTCGATCTCCTTGTCGGAGACGCGCGCGTTCAGGCGGGGATGCGCACGCAGCGTCAGCGCGGCGGCACGCAGCACGTAGGCGGTCAGCGTGAGCTTGACGCTGTCGCCCAGTTCCGCCTGCAGCCTGGCGCGCTTCGCTTCGACCGCGCTGACATCGGCCTCGAGCGAATGCGCGACCCGGGGAATCTGCCAGCCGGCCGTCATGCCGCGCGCGATCGCGCCGCGCATGCCGGTCAGCGGAATGGACTGCCGGGTGGGCCCGGGCGGGGACGCGGGCGCGGCGGTTCCGTCCTCCGCCGCCAGCGTCAGTGAGGCTTCGGCCATGGTCTACTCCTCGATGCGCGCCAGCACGGCGCCGCGCGCGAAGGTGTCCTGCGACTGCACCAGGATCTCGGCGATGCGGCCGGCCACCGGCGCGACGATCTCGTGCGTGGTCTTCACCAGCTCGGCTACCACCAGCGTCTGCCCCTCGGCGACGCTGTCGCCGACATTGACCTGCCAGTCCTGCAACAGGGCCTCGGTGCCTTCCTCGACATCGGCCCACACGTCGTCTGCCATCGTTACGTCGGTCATGCTGCTTCTCGCTTCAGTTCCTGGGTGGGTTGCATCAGCGCGCGGACGCTGGCGGCGATCGTGTCGACTTGCGGGATCACGAAGTTCTCGAGGGGACGGCTGAACGGGATCGGCACGTCGGGCACGGCCAGGCGCCGCACCGGCGCCTTCATCGACAAGGTGTCGAGATGCTCGGCCACGATCGCGGCGATCTCGCCGGACAGGCCGTAGCTCAGATAGTCCTCGTCGGCGATCAGCAGGCGGCCGGTCCTCGCCACCGACTCGAGCACGGTCTGCTTGTCCAGCGGCACCAGCGTGCGCAGGTCGATGATCTCGACATCGATGCCTTCCTGCGCCAGCTGCTGGGCCGCGAGCACGGACTTCTGCACCATCTGGCTCAGCGTGACGATGGTCACGTCGCGGCCCTCGCGCACCACGCGCGCCTTGCCGAACGGAATCGTGTAGGCCTCGGTGGGGACGGCCGTGGTGCTGCCTTCGAAGTACGACATCCACGACAGGCCCATGATGCCCTTGTGGTAGCAGAACACCACCGGGTTGTCGTCGCGGATCGCCTCGATCATCAGGCCCTTGGCGTCGTAGGCGTTCGACGGCACCACCACCTTCATGCCGGGCATATGCGCGAAGGTGCTGTACAGGCATTGCGAGTGCTGGGCCGCGTCGTTGTAGCCGCCGCCGATGCCGGTCATCACCACGGCCGGCAGCTTGACGCGGCCGCCGGACATGTAGGTGTTCTTGGCCAGGTGGTTGTAGATCTGGTCGAAGCAGACGCCGAAGAAGTCTACGAACATCAGCTCGGCGATCGGGCGCAGCCCCTCGGCCGCGGCGCCGATCGCGGCGCCCATGAAGGCGGTCTCCGAGATCGGCGTGTCCATGATGCGCTCGGGACCGAAGCGGTCGAGCAGTCCGGTGGTGGCGCTGAAAATGCCGCCGTACTTGCCGATGTCCTCGCCCATCACGAAGACGCTCGGGTCGCGCTCCATCTCCTGGCCGATGGCCTCGGCGATGGCCTGCGCCATGGTCAGCTTGCGGGCGGCCTGCGCCTGTGCCGGCTCGGCCGGCGGGTTGGTGTCGTTGGGTTGCATCTGGTGGTCTCCTGTTCCTGTCATTGGCAGGCAGCGTGGTGTTCCGTGCGGCGAGCGGGGTCGGTGCCCGTCGTTGGCGCGATTACGCGAACACGTGCTGCAGCGCTTCTTGCGGGGCGGGGTAGGGGCTTTCGCGGCCGAACGCATAGGCGGCGTCGACGCGTTCGACGATCTGCCGGCGCAGCGCGGCATCGGCCTCGTCGTCGAGCAGGCCCTGTTCGCGCAGCTGCTTGCCGAGCCGGTCGATCGGATCGTTGCGGCGCAGCGTCTGCGCTTCGCTCTTCGGCCGGTAGGTTTCCGGATCGCCCTGGAAGTGGCCCAGGTAGCGGTCGGTCTTGACCTCGATCAGCGTGGGCCCTTCGCCGCGCCGCGCGCGCGCGACCGCGACACCGGCCGCGCGGAACACTGCAACCGCATCGTTGGTATCCACCAGTACGCCGGGTATGCCGTAGCCGGCGGCGCGGACCGCATTGCTGTCGACCGACGTCGAAGCCGACTTCTCGACCGAGATGCCATATTTGTTGTCCTCGCAGACGAACAGCACCGGCAGCTTCCACAGCGCCGCCAGATTCAGCGCCTCATGGAAGGCGCCCTGGTTGGCCGCCCCTTCGCCGAAGAAGGCGATGGCAACCCAGTCCTTGCCGAGCTTGCGCGCGGCCAGCGCGGCGCCGCAGGCCTGCGGCGCGCCGGCGCCGACGATGCCGCTGCACGAGAACTTGGTTTCGGGGTGGAACAAATGCATGTGGCCGCCCTTGCCGCGGCCCAGGCCGGTGACCTTGCCAAACATCTCGGCGGTCATTTCATTCAGCGGCACGCCCTTGGCGATCGCGAAGTGGTGCGGGCGGTGGGCGCCGACCACGGTGTCCTCGGTGCGCAGATGCGCGCAGACGCCGACCGCCACCGGTTCCTGGCCCGCGGCCAGATGCATTTCGCCGGGCACCGGGCCGGCACCGATATCGAAGGCCAGACCCTTCTGGATCTTGGGCGGCAGCTTCCCTTCGAGATACACCTTCGCCATCGTCTCCTCGTAATGGCGAATCTCGACCATCTTTTCGTACATCCACAGCAACTGGTCCGTGGTCGGTTCCATCGTCGTGTCTCCTGTTTCTTTCGCTTGGCGAGGCGCCCGTGTCCGCGTGGGGAAGCGCGGGTGCGGCGGGCGCCGCGGCTGCCATGTCATTGCAAGCGCGATGCCAGTGCGGGAAAGTGGGGGGACGGCGGGGGACAGACCGAGCTGGGCCGGTGGCCGCAAAGCCTTGTGTGGCGCGGCTTCGCGGCGGATCGGGGAGGGTGGGTCAGGGGCGGTGCGGGACGCTCGGAGGCGATGGGATGGCGGCCGGTGCGTCGCGACGCCGTCGCGGCATGCGACAGGTGTCGCGTCCGGAATGCGACAGGTGTCGCACGGGGAGAGGCAGCGGCGAGGCGCCGGGAGGCGCCGGGAGGCGGGGGTAGCGGAGGTAGCGGGGGTAGTGGAGGTAGCGGAGGTAGCGGAGGTAGCGGAGGTAGCGGGGGGCTAGCCGTGCAGCGCGCGTATCGCCGTGCGCAGCGGCATTGCGATGTCGGCGGCGCGCGACTCGACCCGGTGGATCGGGCCGGCCACCGACACGCCGTAGACCACCCCGGCCAGCGTCAGCGGCACCGCGACGGCGCCGAGGTCGGCCAGCGACTCGCCGAAGTTCTGCGCCCAGCCGCGTTCGCGCGAGATTTCGAGCTCGGCCTCCAGCGCTTCGCGCGACGCGAGCGTGCGGGCGGTCAGCGGTGCGAACGAGGCCCGCGCGAGCAGTGCGTCGCGGTCCGCGGCGGGCAGCGCGGAGAGGATCGCGCGTCCGATCGAATTGGTATGGGCCTGCCGCAGTTCGCCGGCGGTGGCGATGTAGCGCACCGGATTGCTGGACTCGACCACGTCGAGATAGACCACGCGCCCGTCGTCCTGCAGCTTGCCGAAGATCACCGTCTCGCCGGTCTCGTCGCGCAGCGATTCGAGCACCGGCTGCACCCGCTCGAGCAGCGGGTCGTTGGCGGCGATGCGTTGCGCGATCGCCAGCAGGCGGCCGGTCGGGTAATAGCCCTGGCGCCGTCCGGTCTCGTACAGATAGCCCAGCGCCGCCAGCGTGCGGATCAGGCCGAGGCAGCTCGACATCGGCGCGCCAAGCAGCCTGGCCAGTTCGGTCAGCGTCAGCGAGCGTCCTTCGCGCGCGTAGATCTCCATGATCTCGACCACGCGCAGCGCGGTCTTGACGTTCGAACTCGCGGCTTTGTCGGCGGGCTCCACGGCGGTCATCTGCTTGTTCCTGTCGGCCTGTTGATCGGGGGCATGCTGCGCAAGGCCGACAGTGTAAGGCCTTGGCCGGTGGCGCCGCGGCTCGCGCCGATGCTAGGCCGGATCGTTGGCCGCATCCGCGGCGGCATCCATCTCGCGCCTGGGCAGCGGCTCGGGCCAATGCCGGATATTGCCGGGCGTGCGCGAGAAGCGGGTCGGAATGCCGACCGCACGCAGCTGGCCCTCGCTTGGATGCGCGTATTCGAACACCATGCCGGTCGCGCGCAGGTGCGGGTCGTCCAGCACGTTGTCGAAGCGCGGTACCTCGCTGTGCGGAATGTCGGCGTCGCGCAGCAGGTCCAGCCATTGCGCGGTGGTTTTGGTGCGCACGATGTCCGCCAGCGTCGCGTACAACGAATCGATATGCGCGCTGCGGCCGGCGGGACTGGCGTAGCGCGGATCGGCGGCGAGCTCGGGGCGCCCGGCCACGGCGAAGAAGCGGGCCCATTGCGCGCTGGTGTACGGCAGCAGCGCCAGATAGCCGTCGGCGGTCTGGTAGGGCTTGCGATGAGGCGACATCACGCGCCCGTAGCCCGCGTCGCCCAGCGGCGGCACGAAGGTGCGGCCTGCCAGCTGCTCGACCGCGAGGAAGGACACCAGCGTCTCGAACATCGGCACCTCGATCGCCTGGCCCTGTCCCGAGCGCTCGCGTTCATAGAGCGCCATCGGAATCGCATAGGCGACGGTCAGTCCGGCGACTTTGTCCGCCAGGATCGTGTTGACGTAGCGCGGGCCCTGGTCGCCGTTGGCGCCCTGGAACTGCGCCAGGCCGCTGCGCGCCTGGATGATGTCGTCGAACGCCGGCTGCCCCGCGTACGGGCCGTCCTCGGCATAGCCGTAGGCGCCGCAATAGATCAGGCGCGGATGCTCTTCGCGAAGCGAGGCGTAGTCCAGGCCGAGCTTGCGCAGCGAGGCGGGGCGAACGTTGGAGACGAACACGTCCGCCTCGGCAAGCAGACGCTTGAGGGCGGCCAGGTCGTCCGGCCGCTTCAGGTCCAGCACCACGAAGCGCTTGTTGCGGTTCAGGTTCAGGAAGGCCGCGCCCATGTTCGGATGCCGCGCCGGCTCCGCATGGCGGAAGACGTCCCCTTCCGGGGATTCGACCTTGATCACCTGCGCGCCCATGTCGCCCAGGATCTGCGTTGCATAGGGGCCCATGCCGACCGAGGTCATGTCGACCACACGCACGCCGGCCAGCGGACCGGTGGCGGCGGTGGCGTTGGTGTCAGGCGTGTCCCAGGGCAAATTTGTCATGCCGTGATCCATCACGCGTTGTGCTCCGGGGTTCAGTTCGGTTCAATGCGGTTCAATGCGGTTCAGTACGACTTCGGCAGGCCGAGCACGCGCTCGGCGATGAAGCACTGGATCAGCTGCGGGCTGACCGGCGCGATGCGCGGGATATACGATTCGCGCAGCAGCCGCTCGACGCGGTACTCGCGCGAGTAGCCCATGCCGCCGAGGGTCAGGATCGCGGTCTGGCAGGCGTTGTGGCCGGCTTCGGCGGCCAGGTATTTGGCGGTGTTGGCCTCGGCGCCGCAGGGCAGGCCGGCGTCGTAGCGCGCCGCCGCCTTCATCACCATCAGGTTGGCCGCTTCGAGCTGCATCCAAGCCTGCGCCAGCGGATGCTGCACGCCCTGGTTGGCGCCGATGGGCCGGCCGAATACCACGCGGTCCTTGGCGTATTGCGTGGCGATCGCCAGTGCCGCACGGCCCAGGCCCACCGCCTCGGCGGCGATCAGGATGCGCTCGGGATTGAGGCCGTGCAGGATGTATTCGAAACCGCGTCCCTCCTCGCCGATCAGGTCTTCGTCCGGCACGAACAGCTCGTCGATGAACAGCATGTTCGAATCGACGGCGCCGCGGCCCATCTTGTCGATCTCGCGCACCTCGATGCGGCTGCGGTCCAGCGCGGTGTAGAACAGCGACAGGCCTTCCGTGGGCTTGCCGACCGATTCCAGCGTCCGCGTGCGCGCCAGCAGCAGCATGCGGTCGGCGACCTGCGCGGTCGAGATCCAGATCTTGCGGCCGCTGACCTGATAGCCGCCGTCGACCTTGCGCGCGAAGGTCTTCAGCCGCGTGGTGTCGAGCCCCGCGTCGGGCTCGGTTACCGCGAAGCATGCCTTCTCGCGGCCTGCGATCAGCGGCGGCAGGAAGCGGGACTGCTGCTCGGGCGAGCCGAATACCACCACCGGATTCAGGCCGAACACGTTCATGTGCACCGCCGAGGCGCCGCTCATGCCGGCACCCGATTCCGAGATCGCCTGCATCACCAGCGCCGCCTCGAGGATGCCGAGACCGGCGCCGCCGAGCGCTTCCGGCATCGCCACGCCGAGCCAGCCGCCCTCGCACATCGCCGCGTGGAAATCGTGCGGGAAGGTGTGGTCGCGGTCGAGCCGGTCCCAATATTCCATGTCGAAGCGGGAGCAGACCGTGCGCACCGCTTCGACAATGGCGGTCTGCTGGTCCGAGAGTTCGAAATTCACGTCGCTGTCCTCGTGTTGCGGCTGTTGTTCGGTGGGGGCGTGGCGGCTTGGTGCCGCGCTAATGCCGCTGATGCGGCGTCAGTGTGGGCGTTGGTGCCGCGTTGGTGCCGCGTTGGTGCCGCGTGGGTGCCGCGTGGGTGCGTGCATCGGCGCGGCGTCACGGCGCGGCACGATGGCCGGTCATTCGGGCTGGATGCCCGCGTCCTTGACCAGCCTTGACCATTTGCGCAGCTCCGCCGTGACGAAGTTGCCCAGTTCGGCCGGCGTGCTGCCGAAGGGTTCGAAGCCGAAGGCGTAGTACTGCGCGGCGTGCTGCTTGTTGGAGACGATCGCCACCAGTTCGCGATTGAGCCGTTCGACCACCGGCGCGGGCGTGCCCGCCGGCGCGAACACGCCGTTCCACGACGTGATATCGAAGCCCTTGAGCTCGGGCACGCTGGCCAGCGGCGGCACCTCGGGCAGCAGTTCGCTGCGCTGCGCGGTGGTCACGCCGAGCGCGCGCAGCTTGCCCGCCTTGACGTTGGCGATGCCGGCGGCGAAGTCGACGAACATCAGCTGGATCTGGCCGCCGATCACGTCGGTCATCGCCGGCGGGGTGCTCTTGTAGGGGACGTGCAGCATGTTCAGGCCCGCCATCCGCGCCAGCGTCGCGCCGGCGACGATGCCGGTGCTGTTGCCGCTGCCATAGGACAGACCCGGATGCGACTTGGCGTAGGCGATGAACTCGGGCAGCGTCTTGACCGGCAGCGAGGGGCTGACGACCAGCATGAAGGGCAGGTTGCCCATGCGCGCGACCGGCGTGAAGTCCTTGACCGGGTCGTAGCGCAGCTGCTTCATCAGCGACGGGTTGGCCGAGTGCGTGGTGTTGGTCGTCATGAACAGCGTGTAGCCGTCCGGCGCGGCCTTGGCCACGTATTCGGCGGCAATGGTGCCGTTGGCACCCGGCTTGTTCTCGACCACGACCGACTGGCCGAGCGACTCGCCGAGATACTTGGCCGTCAGCCTGGCCACCGCATCGGTGCCGCTGCCGGCGGCGAACGGCACCACCAGCTTGATCGGCTTCGAAGGAAAGGTGTCTGCCAGCGCCGCAGGCGCGGCCACGGTCAGCGCCATCGCCACGGCGGCCGCGGTGCGTCCCAATAGTCGGCCCAAGCCCTGCCTGGTCAGCATGTTCATCGTCTGTCTCCTCGTTATGGTGGGATGGCCCGACTGCGCGGGCTCAGGGTTGGGCGCGGCTCAGTCGGGCCGCACCACGCGTTCCGGCGATTCCTCGTACGGCGGCGAATAGATGACCAGTACCTTGACCGGCTCGTCGCTGACCACCGTGAACACGTGCATCTCGTCGGCGGGAAAGAAGCAGCAGTCGCCCGGGCCGAGCTCGCGGCGCTGCCCGCCTACCTCCGCCAGCGCGCGGCCCTCGAGCAGGTAGCAGACCTGCTCGATGCCCGGATGCGCATGCGGCAGCGCGCCCTTGCCCTTTTCGATGGTGCCGTGCACCACCTCGAGATGGCGCGCGCCGACGGTTTCGGGGCCGATCAGGCGACGGTTCAGGGTGCCGACGTGGTTGGCCGGGTGATAGCCTGGAACGTCGTCGAGCGATACGAAGTAAGTGGGGCGGTCTGGCACGGGCAAGCCTCGGTATGGAGTCGCGGAAGCGATCTTCAAATTCGAAATGATGAATCGGAGTTTATATCCGTGAATTAACGGGTCAAGCGATTTGTGGACGGCTCCGGGTTTACGCCTACCGAAGCGGGGCCACGGCAAACGGCGACGCGAAGCCGCACCGCCGCTCGGAAGGCCGGCGGCGTACGTGGGGAGAGGAAGAACGGGGAAGGAGGAGGGAGGAGGAAGAAAGGAGGGCAGGGAGGGCGGGGAGGGCAAGGAGGCGGGTCTGGCGTAGCGGTCCCACCTGATCGGCAGGCCGCTGCGCCTTGGCCCGGACGCCGACTATGTCGCCGGCGGCGAATTGCCGGCCGGGCCGGCGCCGGCGACCGTGCCCTGCTCGACCATCGCCAGCAGCATCTGCAGCTTCGGCAGTTCGACCGGCTTGACGATATGGAAGTGAAAGCCCGCCGCCTTGGTTTCGGCCCGGTCGCTCGGCTGGCCGAAGCCGGTCATCGCGGCGAACACGGTGCCGGACCAGCCCCGCATGTTCTTCAGTCCGCGCAGTAGCGCAAAGCCGTCGACCACGGGCATCGCGATATCGATCAGCGCCAGCTGCGGCACGAAGCTGCCGGCGATCTCGATAGCGCCTTCGGCGTCGTAGGCGATATGGACCTCGTGCCCCATCGCCTGCAGCAGCATGCCCAGGCTGTCCGCGGAATCGCGGTTGTCGTCGACCACCATCACCCGCAGCGCGCCGGCCGGCAGCGGCACCGCCGTATCCTGCTTTTCGTCGGCGCTCTCGATGCCCAGCGGCAAGCGGATCGTGAAGGTGCTGCCCATGCCTTCGCCGGGGCTGCTCGCACGGATCGAGCCGCCGTGCAGCTCCACCAGCGAGCGGCACAGCGACAGGCCGATGCCCAGGCCGCCCTCGTCGGACACCTTGCCGTGCTTGTGCTGCACGAACAGGTCGAAGATGGTGTCGATCTCGCTGGCGGGAATGCCGATGCCTTCGTCGCTGACGCGCAGTTCCACCGCCTGCGGCTGCAGCTCGGACTCGATCGCGATCCGGCTGCCCGGTGGCGAGAACTTCGACGCGTTCAACAGCAGGTTCTGCAGCACCTGAATCAGACGGGTCGGATCGGCGCGCATCGCGATCTGGCCGGGCACCCGCAAATCCAGCCACTGCCTGCGCCGCTCCAGCGTTGGCTTGGCGGCTTCGGCCGCCCGCGCGACGATGTCGGCCAGGTCCACGCGGCTGTATTGCAGCTCGACCTTGCCGGAGGTGATGCGGCCCATGTCGAGCAGGTCGTCGACCAGCCGCGTCATATGGGACAGTTGCCGGTCCAGCACGCTCTGGCACTGGCGCAGCGTCGCGCTGTCGCGCGGCGCCCGCTGGTCGCCCGAGCCCAGCGTCTCGAGCCGCATCAGATTGACGGCGTTGCGCATCGGTGCCAGCGGATTGCGCAGTTCGTGCGACAGCGTGGCCAGGAACTCGCTCATGCGCCGGCTCGACTGTTCCAGCTCTTCCAGCCGCTTGCGCTCGGTCATGTCGCGCGTGACCTTGGCGAAGCCCTGCAGCACACCCTGCTCGTCGAACATCGCCGTGATGGTGACGTTGGCCCAGAACAGCGTGCCATCCCGGCGCACGCGCCAGCCTTCGTCCTCGAAGCGGCCATCGGCGGCGGCCCGGCGCAGCTCGTAGTCCGGCCAGCCGCGCGCCACCGCATCGGGTGGATAGAAGACCGAGAAATGCTTGCCGATGATCTCGTGCGCGGCGTAGCCCTTGATCTTGGCGACGCCGCGATTCCAGCTGGTGATATTGCCGGACACGTCGAGCGTGAAGATCGCGTAGTCCTGAATGGCCTCGACCAGGGCCCGATATTTGGCTTCCAGCTGCTTCGGCGTGCCTTCCGCGTTGGCTGAAGCCTCCGTACCGTGCGCCGGTTCGGTGGGGTGTGTCATGTTGAAGCTCCGGGCGGGGATGACGCAAAGGATACGCCAGCCCTGGCGGCGGGCCAAAAAAACCGCAGACGGCACGAGGCCGCCTGCGGTGGCTTGCGACGCATCGGCGATGCGCGCCACACGTGCCGATACGTTCGATACATTCGATACGCAGGCCGGTTGGCGTGGAGCGTCCCCGGCGCCCGCGGGCGCGGCTCAGGCCGCCCGCGCTGCCGGTGTGCGGCCTGCCGCCTCGGCGCTCTCGCGGTACAGCGTCGAGGCGCGCTGCACCAGCGTGCTCAGGCTTGGCGTCATCGGCTTGAGCTCCATCCGCTCGGCCGCGAGCGCGCAGGCCAGGTTGGCCCTGTCGCCGCGCAATGCCGCCTCGATCAGCGTCAGGTTCAGGATGTCGCGCTGGGCGTGGCTGCCGCCGAAGCGATGCGCGATCAGGCGCACCGGCATCAGCAGTTCGATCGCATGGTCGTAGTCGCAGGCCTCGAACGCGTACAGCGCCTCGATCACCGGCAGGCCGACCTCGCGCGTCATCGCGGCGTTGGTACCCGTGCCCGCCGCCGCCCGCCGCATGTTCGCCATCAGCCTGGCGAAGGACGCCGGGCGGTCGTCGCCGAGATAGGCAAGGCCGGCGTGCACGTCGTTGAAGGCGTAGGTCCCCTCCGCGCCGCGCGCCTCGCAGGTATCGGCCAGTTCCGCCCAGCGCGAGCCCACGTCGATGCCGCGCAGCTGCAGCCGCCACAGCATCGCGCTGGCGTCGATCACGTCGAGCGCCACCGCGGAGCGCGCGGCACGGATGCGTTCGTCGTACAGCGCCAGCACCTGGTCGGCATGGCCGAGCTCGAGGTGGAACAGCGCCAGATGCCACCAGTTATGGACGGCCATCATGTTGTCGGTGGCCCAGTCCTCGGTGCGCGACTGCAGCCAGCCGATGCCCTGGTCCGGGCGGCCCTGCATCTCCATCACGTGCGCGACCGCATGAATGGCCCACGGATCGCGCGGATCGAGCTCCAGCGCGAAGCGCCCGCGTTCCTCGGCCTGTTCGTACAGATGGGTCTCCTCCAGGCCGAAGGCGTGCATGCCCAGCACATGGCTGAAGCCCGGCACACGCGCATTCCAGTTCGGCAGCACCTGCGCGATGCGATCGCGCAGCATGCTCGACTGGCCCAGCAGGAAGTCGGTGATATGCGCGACCTGCAGCGCGAGCGCATCGCGCGGGTAATCGATCACGATGTCGCCATACATCTGGTTCGCGCGGGCGAACTCGCCGTCGAGCCAGGCACGGGCAGCGGCGATATGCCGGCGCTCGCGCTCGTTGGCGATGCCGTGCAGCGCCTCGGCGGCCTCGACCGTCTGGCGCAGCAGCGGCGCGACCGCGCCATCGCCGGCGGTGATCAGCATCCCCGCGCGTAGTGCGTGCCCCATCACGAATTCGGGGTCTTCGGCCAGGGTCTCGTCGATCATCGTCAGCGGATCGCCGTAGTAGCCCTGCAACAGTTCGAGGGCGGATTCGAAACGCTCCATCGAACGGCTATTGCCCGACGAAACCTGCAGGTGCCGGGAATCGGTGTGTGCCATGGAAGTCATCCTTGTTTCTAATGCGCAATCCAGCAGCCCGGTGGTCTTGTCGCTGTCTGCGCCGCATCATGCGGCCGGCGGGCGTCGCGGCTGGCCTCGCCATTGGAGAGTCTTGGAGGCGGGGCAGTAGCGAGGTTAGGGGGGCGCCGTGATATGGCCGTGCGCGCCGGCGTGAAAGAAGCGTGAAAGTTGTGGGGCAGCAGTACCGCGCTGCGTCAATCCGTGGCCTATAAAAGAGCTTTCCAGGCCAGCTTCGCAAGCCGATGCCGCCGCGCCTGCCTCTGACATCGGCCACGGCAAGGACTCCCAAGCGATGGCGGCGGTCCGTCTCGATCTGTTCGGCGGCTTTACCCTGAGTTCGCCGGACGGCACTCCCATCCCCCTGTCCGCGCGCAAGGCGCGCGCGGTGCTGGCCTATCTTGCGCTGGCCGACGGCCGGCCGCAGCCGCGCGACAAGCTGGCCGCGCTGCTCTGGCCCGACAGCCATGCCGAGCAGGCACGCACCAGCCTGCGCCAGGCACTCAGCGCGGTGCGCCGCGCGGTGGAGGGATATCCCGTGGTGCTGGCCGATGCCGACCGGGTGGCGCTGTGCGGCGTCGCGGTCGACGTGGTGGCCTTCGAAGACCATCTGCGCGCTGCTACCCCGGAGGCGCTCGAGGCCGCCGTCGCGCTGTATCGCGGCGATCTGCTCGAGGGATTCGATGCCGCCGCGCCGACCTTCGACCATTGGCTCGCGGTCGAGCGCGAACGGCTGCGCGGGCTGGCGCTGCAGGCGCTGGCGCGGCTGATGGATCGGCACGAGCAGGCGGGC
>Ga0065721_10052001_pt1 | contig 12953 bp, 11 predicted proteins | sample Mesricmetagenome_FD_59108 | JGI IMG/M metagenome (GOLD analysis project Ga0065721, IMG submission 59108) | Mesophilic microbial community from rice straw/compost enrichment Sample: eDNA_1 v2 (version 2) | ecosystem: Engineered > Solid waste > Grass > Composting > Bioreactor | place: USA: Davis... | reverse complement strand
CGAGCCGCCCGCGCCTGTCATTCGAAATTATTTGTACTTCGCGTATTCGTCGCGCGTGAGCTCGCCGTCCTTGTTGGCGTCCAGGCTCTTGAAGGCCACGAACAGCGCGTCGTCGTTCGAAGCTTCGCTCAGGCTGATTTTACCGTCGCCGTTCTTGTCCAGAGACTCGAAAGTCGGCTTGTCCGCCGCGGCCAGTGCCGCGCTGGCCGCCAGCAGGCCGAGGCTCGCCAGCAGCGCCGGCGGGGTGATGCGAGAGAATCGGGTCATGATGCTTCCTTCCTGCCTAAGTCTCTAGTGAATGGCGCCGAAGCGGCAAGGTTCCGGCCGGCCCCGCGCATCTTACTCCTGCGCTCGGAAACGGGGTCAATCCGTCCGCATCGGGTTGTGTTGGTGCCGCGCTCTTCCATAATAGGCCACTGTTAAATGGGTCCGGCCAGGGAGCTGCCCAGATGGCCGCAGGCAATATCACCAATCGGGAGCATATCGAGGCGCGGGTCCTGAGCGAACAGGTCGCGCTCATGTGTCGGCTCACCACGTCGCCCTTGACCGCCAGCGTCGTGGTCGGCGCCATGATGGTGTGGCTGACGATGGAGGACCATGGCCTCGGTCCCTCCCTGGTCTGGTACGCGGCCCTGCTGTTGGTGCTGCTGTTACGGTGGCGGATCGCCGCGACTTATCTGCGCCGGCCGCGCGACCTGGCCGAAACCAAACGTTGGCGAACGGCGATGCTGGGGGCCGCGGTGCTCGGCGGCGCTTGTTGGTCGGTCGCCGGATCGTTCCTCCTGCCCCACGATCCGACCCGGGAAATCGTGATGTCGGTGTTCTTCATCGGCTGCACGGCGGCGGGCATGGGCTCGCAGGCGCCGGTGCGCAATGCCTATGCGTGTCTGCTGATTCCATTCTGTCTGCCATACATCGTCACGCAGTTGCTCCTGGGCGGCGATCGTGTGGCGGTGGCGCTCGCGTTCATGGTGTACATCCCCGTGGTGCTGGTGATCGCCAAGCGACAGACCGATTCGATCGAGCGTCAGATCCGGCTCGCCATCGAGAACGAGTCGCTGGTCGAGCAACTGCGTCAGGAGCGCGACCGCGCCAACCAGGCGCGGCTCGAGCTGCAAGAGCAGCTCGACGAGCAGAAGCGTTCGACGCAGCGGATCCGCGAGCTGAACATCGAGCTGGAGCGTCAGGCGCACGAGCTGCGCACGGCGAACAACGATCTGGAAGGGTTCTCATATTCGGTGTCGCACGATCTGCGCGCGCCATTGCGAGCCATCGACGGGTTTTCCCAATTGCTGATGGAGGACCGGAGCAATGGCATCAGCGATGAAACGCGTCACCGGCTGGAGCGTATCCGCGCCAACGTCGCCCGCATGTCGTCGCTCATCGACGACCTGCTCGAGTTCGCGCGTTGTGGTCGTCAGGCCCTGGAATTCGGCCGACTCGAGATGGCGACGCTGGCGAAGCATGCGGCCGAGCAGGCGCGCCACTCGCGGTTGAATGAAGCCGTGGAGCCCACGATCGAGATCGGCGAGTTGCCGCCGGCGCGCGGCGACGAACGGTTGATCCGCCAGGTGTGGGTGAATCTGCTGGACAACGCGGTGAAGTACACCAGCAAGGTCCAGAGCCCGCGCATCGTGGTGTGCGGACGCGAAGACGGCGATCGCCTGGTGTACGAAGTGCACGACAATGGCGTCGGTTTCGACAGCGCCTTCACCTCGAATCTGTTCGGCGTGTTTCGCCGCCTGCATGGCGCGCGTGAATATCCGGGCTCGGGGGTGGGGCTCGCCATCGTGCAACGGATCGTGACCCGGCACGGCGGTGAAGTCTGGGCCAAAGCCGAGCCCGACCAGGGCGCCACTTTCAGTTTCTCGCTGCCCAAACCCGTGCTGAGGGCGGTCGGATGAGCGGGGTTGAGTTATGAATGACGAAGTCGTCGAACGTATCGAATTGAAGATCGCTTACCTGGAGCGCGCCAACAACGACCTGAGCGAGGTCGTGTATCGCCAGCAGCAGGAGCTCGACGCGCTGCGCGCGGAGCTGGCCATATTGAGCGGGAAAATGGAGGCGGCGATGACGGAAGCGACGGTGTATACGCTGGAGCAGGAGAAGCCCCCGCATTATTGAGCCCTGCCTGTGAGGCGGCCCCCGCGCGAGCGACAGTCACGCTTTTGCCAGCTCGCCACGTCGGGCCGGGCAGGTTTTCAACCTCACCCCCTCATAGCTGGCAACGGCGTGCGCGAGCGCGCTACAACTCTAATCGGGGGATACATGCTGCGTGCAATGATCGCATCGCTGCTGGCAGCCGCGTCGGTCGGCTCGGCTCTGGCTCAGACTCAGCCAAATCCAAGCGGCGCCGAGCAGACGCGCCAGGAATTCAAGATCGCCGCTCAGCCGCTGTCGCAAGCATTGCGTGAGTATGCGCAACAGAGCGGCGACCAAGTCGTGTTCTACTCCGACATCGGCAAGGGCCGTGAAGCGCCCGCGCTCACCGGCTCCTACACACGCCAGGAAGCTCTGCAGCGCCTGCTCCAGAACTCCGGCCTGAAATACCGGCGCGTCAACGCCAAGACCGTCGCGATCAGCGCCGACGCACCCGCGCGACCCGAAGCCTCCATTCAACGCACCTCGATGCCCGCACCAATGCGGCTGGCACAAGCAACGGAACCCGCGCCTGCGCCCTTGCCCCGATCGCAAGAGCGAGACATTGGCGCTCAGCAAGCGCCGGCCGATTCATTGTTCGGCGTGGAGGAAGTGATCGTCACCGGCACCGCCGTCGCCGAGCGCACCAAGTTCGATTCGAGCGTTGCGATCTCGACGTTCAACGCGGAAGACATCGCTCAACAAGCGCCGTCCAGCTCCGCCGATTTGATTTCCGCCGTGCCGGGCTTCTGGGTCGAATCGACGGCCGGCACGACGCAAGGCAACGTATTTGCCCGCGGCATCATTCAAGACGGCGGTTATCGTTACGTCGGATTGATGGAAGACGGCATTCCGATCTATCCCGTGTTCGAGCTGTCGTTCTACAACCCCGATCAATTCGTGCGCGTGGACGACACGATCGAGCGCGTCGAAGCGCTGCGCGGTGGCACGGCACCGATTTTCACCGCGGGCGCAGTCGGCGGTACCGTGAACTTCGTGACGCAGTCCGCGAAGGACTCCGCTCGCGGTTCGATGAAGCTCGGCTTCAGCGATTACGGCATGTATCGAGCCGATGTCGCCTGGAGTGCGCCGCTGGGCGACGACTGGGGCATTGCGCTCGGCGGCTACTATCGAACTTCCGACGGCATTCGCGACCCGGGCTACACCGCCGACGAAGGCGGACAGTTTCGCGTGAAGCTCGGCCGCAGCTTCGATAACGGCAGCATCGAATTCTTCGGCAAGTACATCGATGATCGTTCGATGTTCGTCGTGCCGATTCCGTTGACTGGCAGTCCCTCCGATCCGCGCGGCCTGAACGGCGCGGACGCGGGTACTTATTCACTGCACAGCAAAGATCTGGCTCGCGCTGGCTTGCCTGTCACTGCCGCTGAAGTCGGACTGCGCGGCTCGAACCTGGAGGATGGCATTCATCCGCAGCTCGCCACGATCGGCGGCAAGCTCAATTGGGAATTCAACGACACGGTCTCGCTGACCAATCTGCTGCGCTACACGGATGGAGAAGTCCGCTTCGATGGCATCTTCCCCGGCGACCCTCCCGTGACCGGCGAGGTCTTCGCTGCCGATCAGGGCGTGGCCGCGAACTACAGCGTGATATCGAGCGGCGCTGCGTACGCGGCCAACCAGCTCGTGCAGAACCACGGCCACTGGGTGGTGAACAAGGAATACGACGCGATCCAGGACGATTTGCGCCTCAACTTGAAACTGGACCGTCACGCCGTGACCTTCGGCCTGTATTTTGCCGACTATTCGATGAAAGACGCGTGGAGCCTGGGTAATCAGATCCTCATGGATGTGAGCAACAGGCCGCGCCGTCTCGCGCTGCCCGGCGTCACCGATCCGAATGGCTTCACCAAGTACTCGACCTTCAACTTGCTCACCGACTACGACGCGACAGCGTACTCGCTGTACGCGGCGGACGAATGGCAGGTGACGGACGCGCTGCGGTTCGATTTCGGCGTTCGTTACGACACCCAGGACCTCAAAGGCACGATTCGCGCGGGTTCGCAGGAAGTGGCGCCGGACGTACCTACCGATCTCGACGGCAATCCGGCCACCACTTACGACCGCGGCGTTTCGGTGATCGGGGCGAATCGCAGCACCCTCGACGAGGACTTCGACAACACCGCCTTCTCGATCGGGTTCAACTACGAATTCACGCCCCGCCACGCGATGTTCGGCCACTACACCGATTCGGCCAAGCTGCCGAACTTCGACGATGTGCGCAATGGGGTGACGGTGAAGGACCAGGTCACCAACATCGAGCTCGGTTACAAGGCGTCGATCGAAAAGCTGGTGGTGTTCGCGACCTTGTTCCAGACCGAGTTCGACAACGTGCCGTTCCAGGACATTCTTGCCAACGGCGACATCATCGTGCGTCGCGCCGAGACGAGGACGCGCGGGCTCGAACTGGAAGGCGAGTTTCAGCCGACCGATGCGCTGGGCATTCGTTTCAGCATCACCCAGCAGGATCCGAAGTACCAGGGCTTCACGGGCCCGGCGGCAGGGAACACGGGCAACGTCATTCGTCGCATCCCGAAGACGATGGCGCGCATCACGCCAACGTATACGTTCATGGATGGGGCGGCGCGCGCGTACTTCACTTATACGTATGCGGGCAAGCGTTACGCGAACGACGAGAACAATATCGAGTTGCCCCAGTACACCAAGCTGGACGCCGGAGTGATGTTCGACGTCGGCGGCAACTGGACCATCCAGGTCACCGGCGACAACCTCACCGACGAGATCGGCTTGACCGAGGGCAATCCCCGCACCGACGTGGGCTCGGGCGGCATTGGCAACATTTATATGGTGCGCCCGTTGTTCGGCCGCTCGTTCATGGGCTCGGTCACGTACCGGTGGCCCTGATCGTGATTTGCGATTCTCGCGCCTTGCAGTGTCCGCCGTCCCGGTTGACACTGCAAGGCATGCTTCAAAGGGTGCTGAGAGTCGCTTGCATGGGTGTTTGGTTGGCCGGCGCGACGGTCGCGTCGGCTCAGGAAGCCGTGCCCACGCCGGCCGATGTGTATGGGGAGCTGTTCACCGACGTGCAGCTCGCTGCCGTGTTCCCGGACAGCAAGTCGTTCACCGATGCGCTGCCCAACCGGCCGCCCGAACAGATCCTGAGCGAATATCGCCAGCTCAAGGGGCAGCCGGGTTTCGACCTGAAAAAGTTCGTTGCCGAGCGCTTCTCGCCGCCACCGAACGTTGCGTCCGATTTCCATACCGTCGCCGGCCAGGACGTTCGTCGGCACATCGACGAGCTGTGGAAGGTGCTCGAGCGCAAGCCCGAGGATCAGCGGCCGTATTCTTCGCGCATCGCGCTGCCCTTTCGCTACATCGTGCCGGGCGGGCGCTTCAACGAGATCTATTACTGGGACTCGTACTTCACCATGCTGGGCCTGGAAGAAAGCGGCCGGCACGATCTGACCATGGACATGATCGCCAACTTCGGCTGGCTGATCGATCGCTTCGGCCACATTCCCAACGGCAATCGCAGCTATTTCCTGAGTCGCTCGCAGCCGCCGTTCTTCGCGGCCATGATCGAGCTGGCGGCGGGCAAGGAAGGGGAGTCGGTCTACAGGAAATATCTGCCGCAGCTGGTCCGTGAATATCAGTTCTGGATGGATGGCGCCGAGACCATCGAGCCCGGCACGGCGCACCGGCGCGTCGTGAAGCTCGCCGATGGGACGGTGATGAACCGATACTTCGACGATAGGAACGTGCCTCGCGAGGAGGCTTATAAAGAGGACGTTGCGACGGCGCGGCTCGCGGGGTCGCCGGAGATCTATCGGAATCTGCGCGCGGCGGCGGAGAGCGGCTGGGATTTCAGCTCTCGATGGTTCGCCGGGAAAGCGCTCTCGACGATTCGCACGACGGATCTGATTCCGCCGGATCTGAACAGCTTGCTGTATCAACTGGAACTGACGATCTCCAAAGCCTGCGCAGCAACCGCCGACTCTTCTTGCGCCGCGGATATGAAAGCCAAGGCCGCGAACCGGCAGGCGGCGATGACCCGGTATTTGTGGAACGCCAAGGCGGGTGCGTTCACCGATTACGACTGGCGTGCGAAGCGCCTCAATTCGCAAGTGACCGCGGCCACGGTCTATCCGCTGTACTTCAAAGTCGCGAGCAAGCAGCAGGCCAAGGCGGTTGCGACTACCGTGCGTTCGACGTTGTTGAAGCCGCACGGCGTGACGACAACGACGGTCGCGACGGGCGAGCAGTGGGATGAGCCGAATGGTTGGGCGCCGCTGCAGTGGCTTGCCATCAAAGGCTTGAAGAACTACGGAGAAGATCAGCTCGCGGCCACGATTGCGCAGCGCTGGGTGGGCAAGAACGTTCAGGTGTTCAAGGCCACGGGCAAGTTGGTCGAGAAATACGATGTGGTTTCGGACAAGCCCGGTGGGGGCGGGGAGTATCCGCTCCAGGATGGGTTTGGGTGGACGAACGGTGTGTTGAGGAAGCTGTTGGCGATGTATCCGCGGCTGGCGGAGTGAGAGTCGGCGTTCGGAGTTAAGAGGACGTTGGTGGTCTGCGGCGTCGGGAGTGACCTACCTCGTCCCGGTGCTGGGAAGCGCCTACGACCCTCCCGGCGCCGCGAACCACCGACGCCTCCGACGACGAGGCCGAGAAGACCCACACTCTGCGCGGCCGGACCACCGACGCCTGCGACGACAAGGTCTGAGAAGACCCACCGTCCCCGCGACCGGACCACCCACGTCTCTTAAACCGTCGCGGTCAGCGCGAGCTGACAACCCACCCCTCCGCGTCGTTGCGAACCTCCAGCGTTTCATCGCCCTTCAAGAACTCCGCCAGCGACGCCGGATCCGTCGCATCGAACACGCCATTGATCTTCCTCTCGGCCACTGCTGGGTCTTCGATGCGGATCGTTCGCGGGCTGTAGCGGGCGAACTCGGCAGCTGCTGCGGACAGCGGCGTGTCTTCGAAGATCAGTCTTCGTTCCGTCCACGAAGTCACCTTGTCCGTATCACGCAGCGACACACGGATGGCAGGCTGAGCTTTGGCGACGATCAACTGATCGCCGACAGCCAGCTCAAACTCGCTGACAGCCTTCGCGCTCGCGGCCGCTGACCGCTCGGCGGCGTCGCGCTGATTCACGCGCACGCGGCCTTCCAGCACCGTCACGACCGTGCGTGAATCATTGGCCTTCACGTTGAACGCCGTGCCAACCGCGACGATGTCGGTTGCGCCGGTGCGCACGCGGAATGGACGGTTTGGATCTTTGGCAACGCGGAAGATCGCTTCGCCCTCCAGTAACTCGATGGCTCGAAGGTGAGCTTCGAAATGCGCCCGCAAGCGGGACCGACTGTTGAGCTCGACCACCGAACCGTCTTCCAACGTGATGGAGCGCTGCTCGCCCACGGCAGTCACATATTCCGGCGCGAGCCACTCTTGGATCTGTGCGCGCCCGGCAATCAATCCAACCAGAACCACTACGCATGCAACCGCAGCTGCCATCGACCATCGCACGATCTTGCGCTCGGGACGAGCGACGAACACGGTGGGTTGATCGAGCGGCGTCACATTCGCTTCAGCGCTAGCTTTCGCCTCCGCAATGAGCCGCGCGACATCCGCATCAGGCCACAGCTCGCGCTGACTCATGCGCCCGGTGAGCCGACTCAGTCGCAGGAACTCGTCCACATGCTGGCCCGATGCGCGCAGCCAGGCGAAAAACTGCTGGCGCTCGGGCTCGGTGCAGTTCTCATCCGACAGCACCGACAGCCAGTGCGCGGCGCACTGCCGGGCGTGCGTCGTGGCTGGATCTGGTGTGTTGTCTCGATCGGGGTGCATGGGTCAGTCGAACTCGATGTGCTCGCGGAGGTGGGCGTAGCCAGTGGTCAACATTCGTCGGACCATGCGTGGCGTGATGCCCAGGTGGTTGGCAATTTCGTCGTGAGACATGTCCTCACGCAGCTTCAGGTAGACCACCGCTCGGACCATGGGCGTCATCGTCTGCAAGGCCGAGTCGAGCTGCGCCTTGAATTGCGCGTCGTCGAGCAGCGATTCCGGGGTGGCGGTCGCGACCAGGGTTTCCAGCTCGGCGTCGCTGTGCGGCCGGGCGTGGACGGCTCGCATCCGCCATTCCTGGGCAACGTTGCTGGCAACCCGGTACAGGTAGGCCTGCGGCTCCTTGATGTGCTCGATCTGTTCGACCCGGAGCAGGCGGACGTACACCTCCTGGGCCAGGTCCTGCGGGTCGATGCGGCCTGGCAGGCGGCGGCGCAGATAGCGCGTCAGGCCCGCGTTCCAGTGGCGGGCCCATTCGGCGATGCGTTGACTGCGGCCCGAGGGCATGTCGGCGGACGTTTCCCGGATGGCTTCTGCAGGGTTCTGGGGCTATGAGGGGGCGAGGGCCGAAACCTGCCCGGAGCATAAGATTTATCGCGGGGGCGTGCTATTTCCGAGGGTGGCCGCGGCGTACCTTGAGGCCCATCGAAACAGGAGGCCGACCATGCAGAACATCCGACGCAGCAACGAACGCGGCTATGCCGATCACGGCTGGCTGAAGTCCTTTCACACGTTCTCGTTCGCCGATTACTACGATCCGCGGCACATCGAGTTCGGCGCCCTGCGCGTGATCAACGAGGATCGCGTGGCCGCCGGCGCGGGGTTCGGGACGCACGGGCATCGGGACATGGAGATCATCAGCTACGTGCTGGATGGCGAGCTGGCGCACAAGGATTCGATGGGCTCCGGCGAGACCATCCGTCCGGGCGACGTCCAGCGTATGAGTGCCGGTCGTGGCGTCACGCACAGTGAGTTCAATCCGTCGCGCGAGCGGCCGGTGCATTTCCTGCAGATCTGGATTCAGCCGAATCAGCGGGGCGTGCAGCCGAGCTACGAGCAGAAGCACTTCGCGGACGAGGAGAAGCGCGGCAAGCTGCGGCTGATCGCTTCGCCCGATGGTGCGCAGGGCTCGGTGACGATTCACCAGGATGCGAAAGTGTATGCCGGCTTGTTCAACGGCGCGGAGCAGGTGGAGTTTCCGATCGGCGCCGACCGTCAGGTGTATTTGCACGTGGCGCGCGGCACGGTGACGGCGAATGACAACGTGCTCAATGCCGGTGACGCCCTGGCGCTGACCGACACCGCCGCGTTGTCCCTGACTAATGGAGCGAACGCCGAGGTGCTACTGTTCGACCTGCAGCGAGTTCCCACTGGAGTGCGGCAGTGACCATCGAGTTGATGATTCCTTCGCGACGCAAGGACCTGGGCGGCTTCGAAGTCGGCCGGGTCCTGCCCTGGACCCAGCGTCGCATGGTTGGACCGTTCATTTTTTTCGACCACATGGGGCCGGTGAATCTTCCGCCCCAGGTGCCGCGCAAGACCGATGTGAGGCCGCACCCTCACATCGGCCTGTCCACCATCACGTATCTGTACGAGGGCGAGATCGTGCATCGGGACAGCGTCGGTTTTCATCAGACCATCCGGCCCGGTGAAGTGAACTGGATGACGGCCGGCCGCGGCATCAGCCATTCGGAGCGCTTCGACAGCATGCGCGAGACGGGCGGTTCGATGCACGGCATTCAGGCGTGGGTTGCCTTGCCGGAAACGGCGGAAGAAACATCGCCGGCCTTCGTGCACTTCGACGCGCATCAGTTGCCGTCGCATGCGGACCAGGGCTTCAGCATCAAAGTCATCGCCGGTTCGGCGTATGGCATGACCAGCCCGGTGACGACGCATTCGCCGTTGTTCTATGTGCACCTCGATCTGGATGCCGGGCGCACGACCGACGTTTGCGGTGGTTACAGCGAGCGCGCCGTGTTCGTGGCGAAGGGTTCGGTGCGCATCGATGGCGAGCAGTACCAGGCGGGACAGATGGCGGTGTTGTCGCCCGGCGCCATGCCGGCGATCACTGCGATCGAGCCGTCGATCGTGATGCTGCTCGGGGGCGAAGCGCTCGGACCGCGCCATATCTGGTGGAACTTCGTGTCTTCGAGCCACGAACGGATCGAGCAGGCGAAAGCGGACTGGAAAGCGGGGCGCATCCAGCTGCCGGTCGGGGACGATCAGGAGTTCATTCCGTTGCCGGAAGATCCGCCGAAGCCGAAACCGGAGCCGATGTCGTAAGACCGATGCGGCGGTGATGCCATCCAGATCGATACATCACCGCCGCCTGGACCTGGCGCATGCTCAGTTCGGTGGCTGAGTTTCGGCGGCGAGTTCGGTCGTGACCGATGGTTCTTCATGCTCGATCGCAGCCGGCCGGGGCGCGGGCTGCGGAATCACGGTCGCGGTTTCAAAACGCATGCGCGCGATCAATCCCGAACCATCGGTGCGATTGATCAACTCCAGTCCAATGCGATTGCGGTCCGCGGCGTTCTTGGCGATCGCCAGACCGAGTCCGCTGCCTTCCGTGTCCGCGCCCTCGATGCGGAAGAATCGATCGAAGACCCGAGGCAGCAGCTCGGCCGGAATGCCAGTGCCGTTATCGGCGATCTCCACGGTCACGACACCCGTGTCTCGGTGCAGGGTCACGTCGACGATGCCGCCGGCCGGCGTGTAACGAAGCGCGTTGTCCAGCAAGTTGTGAATCAGGCTGCGCAGCTCGTCTTCGTTGGCGTGCACCGTCGCATCGATATCCGCCGCGTAGCCCAGATCGATACTGCGCTTGTCCGCGAGCGCCATGAACTCCGCGATGCTGGACTTGAGCATGCCATCCAGCTGAATCAGGACCGGCGGATCTGCCGGTCGCGGCGATTCCTGGCGTGCCAGTCGCAGCAACTGCTCGACCAATCGTTTGGTGCGCGCCAGGCCCGCTTCCAGCTGCTTCAGCTGCTCGGCCGACGCTTCCGGCAGGCGCGATTTCAGATTCTCCAGCTGCAAGCTCATCGCCGTGATCGGCGTGCGAAGCTCGTGTGCCGCATCCTGCACGAAGCGGCGCTGCGCGGCGAATGCATTCCGCAGCCGTGCAAGCAACGTGTTCACTGCCAGCACCAGCGGCTGGATCTCGTAAGGCGCATGCTCCGCGGGCAGCTCGGTCAAACGGTGCTCATCCTGTTGGGCGGCTGCGCGCGAGATCAGTTCGAGACGGCGAACCGCGGGTCGCATGCCGAACCATAGAAAGATGCCCGAGATCGGAATCATCAGCAGCACCGGCAGGGCCATCTGCAATGCCTGCGACTTCACCAGATGACGGCGGAAATACAGGCTCTGTGCGCTCTGCACGGTGCGATCCGGCGATTGCAGCGTGTACACGCGCCAGCGCGAATCGCCGATGGTGACGTCATGGAACCCTTGCGAAGACTGTCGCTGCAGATCCAGCTCGGGCCAGGACGTCGCGACCAGCCGGTGGTTGCGATCCCAGATCTGCACGAACATGTCGCCCTTGTCGACCACGTTGTAGCGGGTGAGCGGCCGTAACACCGGCGCCGAGCCGGAAGCTCCGGCGTGCGAGTCGGCGAACAGTCGCAGCTGGTTGTCCATGAAGATGCTGACCATGCTGCCGAAGACAAAGTACGTCACGGTCGCCGCGGCGATGGCCGCCACTACATAGAGTGGCAGCAGCCAGGTCATGAGTTGTTTGCGCAGCGATTTCTTCATGACGCGTCCTTGCTGACGCGCCACCCGAGGCCGCGCACGTTGCGAATCACATCGGCGCCGAGCTTGCGGCGGACGCCGTGGATCAGAACTTCGACCGCATTGCTGCTGACCTCTTCGCCCCAGCCATACAGCCGCTCCTCCAATTGAGCGCGTGACAGGATCGCGCCCGGGCGTTCGAGCAGCGCATGCATGAGTCGGAATTCCTTCGCGGACAGCAGGATCGAGGTGCCGGCGTGAGTCAGCTCGCGGCTGGAAAGATCCAGCTGAGTCTGCGCCGTGCCGATGGTCGATTGCGCGTGCCCGCCGACTCTGCGAACGATGGCCCGCATCCGCGCCAGCAGCTCGCGCATCTCGAACGGCTTGACCAGATAGTCATCCGCGCCGACATCCAAACCTTCGACGCGATCGTCGACGCCGTCCCGCGCCGTCAGCACCAGCATGGGGGTGCGATCGCCGTCCTGTCGCGCCCGGCGCAAAACTTCGAGGCCCGAGCGGCGTGGCAATCCCAGGTCCAGCAGCACGGCCGCATAGCCGCCCTGGGCCAGGGCATCCTGCGCCAGCACGCCGTCTTTCACCCAATCGACGGTCAGGCCATTCTCGGTCAGTGCCTGTCTGAGGCTCTGACCGATCATGTTGTCATCTTCAACCAGCAGGACGCGCATGCGCCGCACGTTCGAGGACGAACGTGCGGCTGTCAAGATGTGCGTTCACGAATCGCCGCAAGGATCACGCGGCGCGGGGGAGCAGTTCTCCGATCGCGTTGTGCGCCTGAGCCAGGCTCTTTTCGCGGGTTTCATCGCCCATGCCCAGCCCCTCGGCAAAGATGAAGCTCACATCGGTGATGCCGAGGAAGCCGAGGAACTGCTTCAGGTACGGCGTCTGCGTGTCGGCCGCGTCGGCGTAGAAGCCGCCGCGAGTGATGAACACATATGCCTTCTTGCCCTTGAGCAATCCTTCCGGGCCGGCGGCGGTGTATCGAAACGTCACGCCGGCACGCGCGATGTGATCGAAGTACGCGCGCAGCGTCGAGGGCACGCTGAAGTTGTACATCGGCACCGCGAACACGATGGTATCGGCGCTCTTGATCTCCTCGATCAGCGCATCGGAATACGCGCTCAAAGCACGCTGTTCTTCAGTGCGAGCATCGGGCTGCGACAGAAACGCCTGGAAGCGCTCCGCCGTGAGGTGCGGGACCGGCTCGCTGGCGAGATCACGCGTGATGACGCGGG